>MDSW01110092.1_pt1 | contig 14710 bp, 17 predicted proteins | sample 811171 | NCBI WGS metagenome assembly MDSW01 (sample SAMN05326641, study PRJNA326480) | marine metagenome | isolation source: seawater | place: Atlantic Ocean: North West | collected 2012 | reverse complement strand
AGGGCGAGCAGTGCAGAAAGGAAATACGGCAGGTTGAGATAACCGATTTGGGTACTGGTGAGTTCCCAAAAATGGCGAACGAAATAGACGCTTAGTGAAGTCGCAACTCCGGAGGCGACCGCCATAAAAAGTGCAGAAATGAATAACGCGAAGAACGAGCGATTCGAAAGGGTTTCCACCAATTCCTTTGACGTTTTCCTTAGGTTGAAGCCGCTCGAGGGTGGGGGCTGCCTAAGATAAGGAATATGCCTGTGAGTGCCTATGGTCGAAATATAGATGGACAGAAAAATAATAATTGACGCAGTAAGCCCGTAGTTCTGCCACCCATCGATGTACTCAAGCCCTCCTTTTTCCTCTGGCAAGAACACAAGGTAGTTTAAAACCGCCATCGTAAGTCCGCCCCACCAAGCGAAGAAATAGCGAAAGCTCATGAGGTCGGTGCGCTGATCGTAATCCGGCGTTAGTTCCGCGACGAGGGCCGTAGCTGGAATCTCGTAAAAGGTGATGAGTGTTCTAATCACTACACTCATGACGACAAAGTAGAGAAAGAGATCGCCCTCATCGAGCGTGGGAGGTGCCCACAGGAAATAGTAGGCTACGGCTACTGGAATACCAGCGGCGTACATAAAAGGGTGTCGTCGTCCCCATCGAGAACGAAAGTTGTCAGATAAGTAGCCAATCAGAGGGTCTGATACAGCATCAAAAATAAGCGCGATCAAAATGCCTAGCGAAACAAGATCGGCTCGCAGTCCGATGACTTGACTGTAATAAAACAATAGCAGGTAGTTGAACCCGTTAGCCTTTGCGCCGTTGGCGACCGCACCGAAGCCATAAAAGAGCTTGGTTGAAAAATCGATATTGGCTTGAGCTTCTTTCATAGGAGTGGTTCGTTAGAGCAAATAGATTAGGCGACGGGGCCTATGAAGCGCTGGCCGCAGAGAGAGCGATCATAAAGTTTATTTCGGCGCTCCACTAGTTCTTTGTCACACTGACTGATCTCATCTTTGAAGTGCTTAAGATGTCCTCAGAGCGCAGCGACCGGTTCTGACCATAGCGAAATAAAACTGGCATTAGGCTTTTCACACATCTAGTTTAGTAATGCGTAAAATGGCCGTTAGGATTTAAATCACACGCGACTTTTTTAATTGCGGTCAAAGGTAAGGGGATGTGCCGTGGAGTATCAGATGAGCCGGATCCATTGCGTTTGGCTGGCGCCATTTTGTCTCGTGTTGTTCTGGAGTGTACCGTCGAGGGCCATTGTGGATGTTCACGAACAATATTTTGCAGCACCCGAATCGAGCAAGTTATCTAGTTGGTCATTTGATTTTTCAGGGGCAACTGGCAACGACGACCGTCAAGCGATTTCAATTGAAACACACAATTTGCTGCGAGGTGAGCAGAGCACGTGGCTGTTCGTTGCTGATTACTCTCGCGCCGAATCCAATAATCTAGAGACAGAAGACAATCAGTTCGCACATTTGCGTTATGTCCATAAGATGGGCGGCGGGCAGGGGATTGAGGTCTTTGCCCAAGTCCAACGCAATCGATTTCAAAAGTTGGCAACACGGCAACTGCTCGGTGCTGGTTATCGATGGGATCGGAGCGAGGCGAGTGGTCCTCGAAGACTGTTCGGCGTTGGTGTCTTCCGCGAGCGTGAAGAATTAGTCACGTTAGCTGATAAAGAAAATGTGTGGCGAGGGAATTTTTATACAACCTTTAGTGTGCCGCTTGATTTGGCGCGGGGTTCAAGCCTTAATTTCTCGGCGTATGTGCAGCCAGATATTGAGAATTTTGGAGATTTGCGTAGCATAGCAGTGGCCAAGTTTGTCGTTCAGCTGACCGACCGATTAAGCATTGATTTCACACTCGCATACGATCACGACAGCAAGCCAGCGTTTGGTATCGACGCCCAAAATTTCAGATATTCCTCAGGGCCAACTTACACGTTCAAAGACTAGGATTGCCCTTCGGGCCTAAGCGTTTTCGTTAGGTGTGGGAGTTTAGGATCTGCGACTGGATAAATACTGCCAGGCCGCGTTGGCGAGTTGGCTACCTAGGAATGGTCTGACCCAGCGATATACTCGCCCGGGGACAATAGATGTTTTACCTTGAAGTGAGGCGCGTTCTGTTTCCTGAACCATCTCATCGGCGGTGAGCCACATCCAGTTCGGGATCTGGTTTTTCAAATGACCAAGCCCAGCCCGCTCATGTGCCGCGGTGCGCACGTAACCAGGAAGACTCACTGTTAGCTTTAGAGGACTATTGCGCAATTCCACCGCGAGAGAGTCAGTATAACGAGCAACCGCAGCTTTGGCGCTGGCGTAAACCGCAGACTTTCTCATTGGCGTTATTGCGGCAATACTCGAGATGACCACTACACGACCTTCTTTACGTTGAGACATCCTAGGCAGTAGTGATTCGAGTAAATCAATGACTCCTCCGCATAGAAGGTAATACAAACTGTCTCGCGTTGACTGGTCGATGGCCCCAATGGCTCCAGGCAAGGTCACTCCTGCGTTGGCGATTAAGACGTCTGGAGTAGGGGAGGACTCGATTAGCTTTTTGACGCCAACCCGTTGGCTCAAATCAATAGGTAACTGAAGCATCACGGCAGAGCCTAACTCGGAAGTTGCTTTGTTCAGCCGCTCACTATCTTGGGAGACTAGGATTAACTTGTGTCCTTTATCGGCTAGGAGCCTTGCATACGCGAGACCTATCCCTGAGGAAGCACCAGTCACTAGCGCTATCTTGTGAGACTCTTTCCGTTCCATCTCTAGATACTTGCGTTGGTTGGATAACCATAGAATCACACCTTTCGGTTAGTGATTCTCTGATATCTAACGGAGCGCATTTATGTCTCTCAATGCCTCCGCGCACAATATTTCCCGGCTTAATTCAGATGATCGATGTCTTTATTATTAAGACCTGCGTCCCGTTCGCTCTTTAGTGAAAAGAGCGTCTCAATAACAACACCACAGCCTCTGGCCATTTGGGCTGTTATTTCTGGATCCAGATTATTCAATGTATTAAGCAGGTGCTCGGCAAGATTTTCACTCGTTACTGAGGTGTACACGCTCCAGTTCTCGTCAGCGTATAACCATAGAGTTTCTGATTTAGTATCGTGGCACCAACAAAAGAGGAAAGTTTTTAGAGTGGGGTGAAACTCGAAATTCGCACCAGTATTGAAATCCTCGGGTGAGAGTTCTTTGGGAACTGGCAGATTAAGTCGCAGTTCATCAATTTTTGTCACAAATTCTGTGCGGTGCTCATACATAGGGTTTCAGCAACAATGACTAATTGTCTTCTTCCTCTGACTCATCCAATTCCTCACTTCTAAGGAAAGCGAGGGGAAGAATTGGATTGTCGAGGGCAAGTATTGAGGTTATGTCGCCGCATGTCTTGTCAGCTATTTCCAGCACTGCATTCTTCGTTAGCTTTGCTGATTGGTAACGCAACCCTAGATCGTAAAATACGTTAGTGTATTTTTGTGGAAGATAAACAGTGACTATGCCACCGACGGTTTTTATCTCTTTATATGCAGACGACATTGAAGATGGCTTGTACGAGTCTGCAGGGTTTGACTCTTGCCACTTTTGCATTGTCTCCGCACCTTCAATAAAGGTTGTGTCGATGAATGCTGTAGTTCTTGCCCCGAGTAAAGCCTTTAATTTCCGAATTTCGCGTGGATCACCTTTCAGTTTGGGCGCGTTATCGAAAAAATCCCTGGCTTTCTTTCGTTCCTTCGATTCTTTTAATCCTTTGAATAAGCTCATTGTTTGCTCCCCAGCAGAGTGTTCTGGTTTTTTTAGAACACTTTATTTGCCCATTCTTTTCCTTAGCTTTGTTGCTGCTTCACTTAGTATTTGGCTAACCCTACCTTCTGATACTGACAGCACTTCAGCAATTTCTTTCAAGTTCAGTTCTTCAACATAGTACAGAGACAAAACAAGCTGTGTTCTCTCGGGAAGATCGACTATCAGTTCTTGAAGGATCCCTAATGTCTCTTCCAAATCAACCCTATCCGCTGGGTTAGCTGTTTCGTCAATTTCTTCGCTGACCAGATATTCATTAGTGTCTGATGAGAGCGTTTCACTGCCCTGAGCGATTAACCGCTCTTTCTCATAAACATTAAGATCTTTTCCTAAATAGCTCGCTATTTCAGCACTGGTTGGCTCCCTTCCCTTTAGGTTTGCTAGATGCTCAATCGCTTCGGACTGCTCTTTTTTAAGCGATACAGTGGTTCTAGTCGCGTAGGACAGTCTTCTAACTTCATCTAACATAGCTCCCTTAACACGAACTTTCGCGAAACCCTCGAATGACACATTTTTTGAAGAGTCAAACGATTTGCTGGCTTGAACTAATCCCTCCAACCCAGCCTGAATAAGGTCATCAACGTCAACATTTGGCGGGACTCTCGACTTGAGATGAAATGCCGTTCTTTTCACAAGACTGAAGTGCTCTGCCTCAATCTTAAATTCATAAGGAGAAGTTGTGCCTTTCGCTCCAGCTTTCTGCTCGTAAGTGGTTTCCAACGAGATTTCCTCTTACTTATCCTTCATTCAATGCTTGTTTTCCTATACTAGCAATAAGCGAGCTAAGAGTCTCCTCAGCTATTTGACAAATATTGGTCCAAGCAATTGATTCTTTTGATATTTCCTTAAGAGGTATCCTTTGTTTAACAGATTTAACAACGTTTGTGTCGGCCTCGATTGAACCTAAATAGCCTAGAGGCATACTCAGAAAATTAAGGGTTAGCTTGTTCATGTTATCGAATACCTTTCGGCCATGCTCGGGGCTACTAACTTGATTTGGAATCAAATATACATTCCGTATATCTTCCCTTTGGTGAATCAGCTTTGTGAGGCCATACGCATCTGCAATTGATGTTGGTTCGTCCGTCATCACGATCATTTTGGAGTCGCATAGATTCAATATCTCCAGAATTTGGTCCGAGATTCCTGCAGCGATATCGATGATGATGCAGTCCGCTGTGATCTCCTCCTTTAGGTCTTCGACCATCGCTACTAAGGAGGGAATAGGTAGATTCGCCATCGCTCTGTCCCCCGATGACCCAGGGAAAAGTCTGAGGTTCTCCCGAACATTTATTCCGACATCTGATAAGGCGACTCCTTTCATCAAATGATCGGATAGCGTGTGTTTTGCGCGAACATTTAGGTGTAACTGAGCGTTCGCCAAGCCCATGTCACCGTCCACCAAAGCAACACCGACATTGCTCTGAGCCAATGCCATAGCAAGGTTAACTGAGAACGTCGTTTTTCCAACGCCTCCTTTCCCACTTGCGACACCAATTAAGTGTGGCATTTTTTAATTGGCTCCTGTATTTGTCCCGACAATCTTCAAGGTGCTTTTAGTTATTAAGTCGAGTTTAGCGGGGAGGTTCGCACATAAATCGAGCCTAGTTGGCACAATCATAGCACTGGTCGAGCCTAATCCCTCCAGCAAAAAGGAGATATTTTCGTTGTCGTAGTCCATTGGGATACATACGAATTTCGGGGCTGTAAAATTACTGTTACTCGCAATTTCGACGAGTTCTTCGTTGCTCTGAGCAGCCGCCTCCAGGAAGACATAGTTGTAACTTGTAGTTAAGTTTGACACTACCTCTAGCTGTTCTGTTGAGTTTAGCGTCAGCGGAGCATAGGTTGTGATACTCATAGGAGTCTCTATCCTCCTTTCTCTTCGGAAAAGGGCATGCACGAAAGTGGAATCACTTTCAAGATGTTTTGCTCTCGCGATTTTCTCTATCACCGTCGATTTTCCGCTACCGGGCAGTCCTAGCACCATGCAGGCGCCTGATTGATTAAAGTTGGTTTCAATTTGACCTAAGTCGTGACCATTTTCTTTAACTGCTTGATCAATCCTGACGAGGTCAGGCTCGTTTGATTGTTGCTCAGGCCGTGAGAACGTAGCAATCTGCTCCTTAATCTGATTAATCTCGTTGTTTAATTGATCTACGAATTGCCAAGGATCCTTCTGATTACCTCGACTCGTAACCCTAGAGTCAACAGACTCATTTGATAAATCAGTGGATAGACGGTCGTTGATTTGGGGAGATGGTTTCTCATCAGCTGTTTTCAATTCCTCTACCCCAACGATTATTTCGGTCTTATTGCCAACCTTTTCCGTTGAAACAATAAGGGCTTCGTCACCGTGTAAGGACCTTATCTTTTCCAATGCTGTTTTGGAGTCCTTTTCTAGGTACCTCTTTAATTCCATGGGTTACTCCTCTTGGTTGCTTTGAGTTAAGGAAATAGTTTTGACAACGCGGATCGACTGATCGTCAGGTATCTCTCGGTACGACAAAACTGATATGTCACCACCGCCTTTGCGAATGAGGGTCGCAAGCCAGGCTCTAATTGTTGGAGACACAACTAAGATTGGTTGCTTTTCGTCTTGCTCAAACTCCTCAATGCTTTCTGCGACCGCTTGAAAAAAAGAACTGGAAAGATCGGGATCAAGAGCTACTTCCTCGCGGCTGGGTGCTGAAGTAAGCATTGTGGTAAGAAGCTGCTCTAGCTCTGGTTCTAGAGTCATTACTTCCATAGTGCTCCCTGGAATTGTCGTTTGCTGAACTATAAGCCTGCCCAGTCGTGCTCTAACTGAGGACGTTAGGAAGTCGGTGTCCTTAGACTTGGCGGTATTCTCGGCGATTGTTTCCAAAATTGAGCGCATATCGCTCAAAGGAACTCCTTCGGCGAGAAGGTTTTGGAGAATTCGAACTAGGGACCCCAAGTCGAGCTTCTCGGGGATGTAGTCTTCGAGAAGTTTTGGTGATGACTCAGAAAGTTTGTCCAGCAGCTCTTGAGCAATATCAAAAGTAAAGACTTCATCAGTGCTGGATCGTAATAAGTGATTAAGATGAGTAGCAATCACTGTTGCGGAATCCACAACGGTATAGCCGACCGCTTGAGCATACTCTCTGTCCTGCTCTCGGATCCAAACCGCGTCTAGTCCAAAGGCTGGCTCTTTAGTTTTTGAACCCTCGACTTCTTCCAGAACCTGCCCTGGGTTAATGGCCAGCTCTCTACCGATCTCTATGGTCCCACTACCTCGAACCGTCCCGTTCAAAACGATTTTGTAGTCTGAAGGTGGTATGTCCAAGTTATCTCTGATTCTGATTGTAGGGAGCAAAAAGCCAAAATCAGAAGACAACTTTTTCCTGATTCCCTTGACCCTTTGGAGGAGTTTTCCAGTGGCCCCTTGTTCGATCAGAGGGATCAACCCATAACCCAGTTGAATACCGATAACGTCCACTTGATTGGCATCGTCCCAATCAAGCTCCAAGGTTTCTGAGTCCTCCGTCGGTTGTAGCTCAGTAGGGTCTTGTGGAGAAATATCTGATTTTTTCTCCTTCTTCCAAAGGAAGTAGGCGACCACCATGGCTGAGATACCGAGCGACAGAAATACACCATTAGGCATACCAGGAATAAGGCCGAGAATCGTCAGCGTAGCGCCAGCCACCCCAAAAGCTGTCGAGCTACCCAACTGACTTGTTGCCTGCTCGGGGGCAGATTCTGAGGTTGTCACCCGAGAGACGATGATCGCAGTTGAAAGGGATAATATTAGTGCGGGCACCTGAGCTACGAGACCATCACCAATTGTGAGCAGTACATAGGCCCTTGAGGCTTGATCAAATGTTAGATCGTACTGCAACATCCCGATCGCTAACCCACCTACTAAATTGATGAGGAGAATCAATAACCCTGCTACAGCATCGCCCCTGACAAATTTCGATGCTCCATCCATCGATCCGAAAAAATCTGATTCCTGCGAGACGGTAGCTCTCCGGGCTTTCGCAGTTTCTTGATCAATAACCCCTGCATTTAGGTCTGCGTCAATAGCCATCTGCTTTCCAGGCAAAGCATCAAGAGTGAATCTTGCAATGACCTCCGAAACTCGGCCCGCTCCTTTGGTGATGACCACGAAATTAATGATGATCAGAATAGAGAAGACAATGAAGCCTACGGCGTAATTCCCTCCGATAACGAATTCACCAAATGCCTCGATTACTCGCCCAGCCGCTGCAGTTCCCTCATGGCCGTTTAGAAGGACTACCCTCGTTGAGGCTACGTTTAGTCCTAACCTCATTACGGTCGCGAAGAGGATGACTATCGGAAAGCTGGAGAATTCCATTGGTGTCGAGGTGTTAATCGCTACCATTATGATCAGTAGCGACAGCACGATATTGAATGTAAACATGATGTCCAGCATGAATGCTGGTATCGGCAAGATCAGAAGAGTGAGGATCAGCAGGACAACGGCGGGAGTCGCGATCGCTCCCCAAATGATGTTGGCTGATAATTGTCGAAAATTCGACATTAGAGTGCTTAACGCTTCCATCTTGAATTCTGAGTACCAATATTTGTCGATAAATCGTCGTTTTCTGCTCGCAACGAGCTGCGCAGGTAGTCAGTGCAGAATCCGTGCCGGAATTAAAGAATTTGGCTATTTGGTCGATCAAACATGTAGTGAGAGGGCCGAAGGAAAAGCCAGACATGAAAAGGAAAAGTTTGATCAGTTTGGCAATACTCGTGGTCGCCGGTTGTACCTACAACGGCGTTCAAATGCCTTCAGCGAGTTCTCAGCCAATTTACGGTATTGGATATGCAGTTATTTCTAGTCAGAAGGGGGGTTCTGCTGAAGAAAAAAGACTGATGGCAGTGAAAGCTTCGAAACTTGAGGCTTACAAATCGCTGGTAGAGCAACTCTACGGTCAATATATAGAAGTACAAGCCGGAATGACCAACTCCGTGGTTGATGAAGAGGTTTTCAGGTCAAGGGTCGAAGGCCTTATTTCGGGGGCGACCGTAGTGAGCGTTAAACCGATAGGAGATCACACCTATGAGACGACGCTACGCCTTGGTAGTGACGCTGCTGGCGAGCTAACGGAAGCGGCAGAGTGAGATTCCTCGAAGATGAGCATTTCGCATTCGGTGACAAAAGGAATAACGCGTAAGTCTACGAATTCTTCTTTCTTGGACTTGTGGCTCCTTTCCTCAAATCTTCTTCGACCTTGTAAAAGAACGCCAAAATTGAGGCATTCCTCTGTTTTTATAACTCTTCTGTTTTTCCCGATTTTGGTTATGGGAGAAAACTACCAGGCTCTGTTAGAGGACCACAAGAGACAGTTGTTCAGCAAAGGCCTTGCCGAGCGCGGGTATTTTCGCTCCTCTGGCTTAATGAAGGATTCTGTCGTCAGTTCTGATGAAACGGTCTACTTAACTTACTTGGGCGATGAAGATGAATCACTTGATCTCAGCAGTGCCTCCTGGGATAGCGCGATTGAGAGAGGGGTGCTCGACGTTGGTCGTTGTTCTGAAAATGGAGAATCCGGCTTTCATTATCCAGTCAGGATAACGATCGAAAAGGCGGGTGATCAGATCAGCGGTGACTTGGTCACAACGAATATAACCTCGGCTTTAACGCAATTTATTCAGCGAGAAACGAGAGGGTTTACTGAGGAGCAGCCCCGAGGCATCAAACAAACGCCATATGGCAGGCTGTCCGTGTCCGGATTCCAAAGGGACACGGATGTGGAAGCACGTTATGAAATCAATGTAACTCAGGTACCTGGGATGTCTGAAGCCTTGCGGCTTATTAAGAATGCAATAACGTCGGACTTGAGGTCCTCATATAATCCCAATTACGTTACTAAGGTGAGATTTCAACTCTTTGAAGGAGAAGTCTTGATTTATCAGGAGACGTTCTCCAAAAGATTCACTCTCACAGACTTGGCAAAATCGCCGAGTGATCTTGCTTTTGTCGCTGCTCTATACGCTGATTTGCCACCTGACGTCGAGCTTGTATTGAGTAGATTTTGCCCTAAGCCTCCTATTTTAGTCGCTACTATGGCTTATGATGGGATCCGTATGGGAGCAGGTTCACGATCAGGATTCACGGAGGGACAACTATTCTTGTTGTCTCCGAAGAGAGAAGTATACAAAAGAGAAGGGTTGCTCTCTGCTATTGATAGCGTCCACATAGCGAGATCGGTACAAGTTGACCCAGACTCGTCATTGTTGAATGTGGTGTCTGGTGACGCCGGTATTGCGGTTGGATCTATTTTTGATGTGTCTGTCCTGGAGAAGAGTAAATGAATCTCAAAAGCATAGGGTGTCTTCTTCCTTTGATGACCCTAGTCCTTATGGGGTGCAGCACGATACCTGGAACGGGGGTAAGCGAGGAGACTGTGGCTGCTCAGTCGGAGGTTCAGGCAGACCTGGACAAGGAAGGTTTAGATCAGTCCGAACAAACGTTGAATGTGGAGTCCGAGGAATTAAAGGAAGCCCTGGACAGGATGCTTGTCGAGTTCAACGTCGCGATTAGTTCAAAACCTGAGGAGTATGGATTAGATCTGGTTGAGGATGGCTCACTTTTAGTGAGAGAGGGGGACAGCCTTTCAAAGATAATCCAATCGATCGCTGGGGATTCGCAGATTAATCCGGAATTTTTACAGCGGGTCTTTATAGAGGCTAATCCACGAGCTTTTAAAAGAAAAAACCCGAACTGGATGTATGCTGGTGCGAGGCTAAAGATTCCAGACCTTAACGATTTTCGGAGGGTGTTGTTCAAAAAGTCTGCCGTAATGGATCAAGGTCAAAGTACCTCGGATCCTCGTGCAGATTGGATTAGGTATCCCTCAATTAGTCCCGAATAATTGCGCGCGCGATGCTGACCTCTGAGGTATCTATTCAGCCAGTACGCGTCAACTCCGCCTATTTAGATGGAGGAGCCAGTGTTTACTCAATTAGGTTACTGCCCGCAGATGCCCGTTCGCTCGGCCTAAGAGAGGGCCAGGTTCTTAACGCTACTGTCGCGGCACGGCCAGAAGGAAATATGCTTCTCCTGGGAGGAAATGCGAAAAAGAATATTCTGTTGCCGAGGAATTCCGGGCTAGAAGGAGGTGTCAGGCTCTCTGTGACCATCTCAGCGACTGGGGGCGCAGTGCTTACTATGCTTCCTAGATTAGAGAAAAAAATCTCACCGGACACCAAAGTAGACAGAATCCATAGTTTGCTTGGTAGGGCGGCAGGTGTTGGTAAGGACTGGCTGAGAACGTTAACAGGCGTCGCCCAAGACGGGAGTTTTTCTAGGCAGCCTTCAGTCAGCATGGGCGCTCCGCTTGTCGGGCTTAATCCCCAGGGTCAGATTGCTCAGATAGGTCGTGATTTATATCTGACTATGCTCCAAAGCGGCCTTTTTCACGAATATCACGCTAAAGGATCTGAAGGCGTACAGGCAAATGTTAAGGAGCTAATTCTCAAGTTGCTGAGGGTTCAGCAGATGGGTCAAGGAGATAGGCTCTTGTTAACGGCTGCTTTGGACGATATAGAGTCAAATCAACTCGAGGCTTTAGGAGCATCTCTAAACAGGGGAGTGTCACTAAACTGGCCAGTTCCCTTGATTAACGACTGGCCTGTTTCAATTCATATAGAAGCCGACGAAAGCGGTCCAGATTCGGAGGCTTCAGGTTCAGATGAAGACGAAAGAGAGTGGCGAGTAGATCTCAAGTTTAGGGTAGACGAAACATCTAATCTCGACGCTCGTATAAGGTTAAAAGGCGAAGGAATTGGGCTGCACCTTTGGTGTCCGAGCCTTTCGCTTTATCAGGAGGCTATGAGTCACAGAAACTGGCTTAAAGAAGTAGCAGAAAGTGTCGGGTTACAGATTTCGGAGCTTCATATATTCCCATCCGAAAAGGTGTCACCGCAGAGATCAGCTGCAACAGATAGCTATACCGGTATCAACACCGAGCAATTGGGGATTTCAATTGATATCTAATAGCGATTATGAAAAAAAAGTGGCGGTAGCCCTTCTTTATGATCGGATTAAGGCGCCCACATTGGTGGCAAAGGGAGAAGGCGGCTTGGCCAATCAAATTTTGGCTGAGGCCGAAAGTGCCGGGGTTCCCGTTTCACAGGACGAGTTACTCGCAAACACGCTAGCACAATTGTCATTGAACGAGGAAATACCGGAGGCTCTTTTTCAATCTGTAGCGATAGTGTTGGCTTGGGCTTACAGAATTCAGGGAAAAACACCCTGGGACTAGATTACTTCAGTCTACCCAACTTATCGTATACCGAAGACTGGTCTTGGGACCTTTGAGTTATCACGTTTAATAGTCCCTTGGTGATTTCAATCTGTTTTTTGAGAAGCAAATCGTTTCGGAGGTGCTTGTCCTTGCAAGTTGCCAGTAACGCTTGCACGTTCTCCAAGATCGCAATAGTACCCTCAGACTGGGACTGCTGAGCTAATTTCTCCCTAGCGGCCAATATCGACTGCATGAGGTCTAGCTTTCGATCCTGGAACCGTTCAACCGCCTCTAGATCCTTTTTGGAGAGTAGTTCGAACTCTTCGTCTAGAAGCTGAGATAACCTCTGGGACAACCTTATTGAGTCGTTTAGCGGTGATGTAGCCAGGTTTTCATCTACCATAATAAATCGGTGGCAGGCGCTAGATCAGCTTCTCTAATTCCATGAAATTCTCAGCTATCTTCCTTGAGTCAAGAGGATAAGAACCGTTCTGAATGGCTTCCTTGATGGAATCTACCTTTTTGGCATCGAAGACAGCTCGCTCCTCAGCTTCTTGCACCGCTTTACTAAGCTCTACATCAACTGTTGGCCTTGGATCATCAACTGGAGCCTCTCCAGCTACCCTAGCTTCCCGATTGCCAATCGAAGCTGATTTAGAGGGATCCACCTGATTCGGCCGACTCTGTGAGACATTCGATATGTTATCAACCATAATTGAGACTCTACTTGGGTCTATACAAAAATAGGATCGGCCAAAACCGACAGATCTTTAGCGAAAATGTTAAAAAAAATGCAAAAAAAACTCAACTCTTTGAAATTAGGAGTATTTTTTATTGTAGGTTGCGGAGGAGGAGGCTCCGAAGACTCAGGCCTTAACGATGATCCACCCTCTTCAAACGAGCCTCCATCAATAACCGCAGAGTCGAGCTATAGTATTACAGAAAATAAGAGAAAAATCGGCGTTATTCAGGTCAGGGATCCTGATTCGGAGAATTTGAATTTTTCTATCGATGGTCCCGACTCTGACCAGGTTCTGATCAATTCTGAGGGCCAACTACTTTTCGCGGTTGGCAGGGATTTTGAAGAGCCGTCAGATGCTGATCTTGATAATGTGTATTCTATAACACTGGTAGTGTCAGATGGGCAGAGCGAGACCAAAGCAGAGATCTCGATTGAGGTCCTGGATGCTCTTGAACAGGAATGGGATCAAAATGATCTGGACTCGAATGTTATTGAATAAGTCACTAGTCACTCGAGCGCTTCTTGGCGCTTTGCTTCTGGCCGGTCTTTCCGAAAGAATTTCAGCGGATACGATTTCTTTGTCGCCTGGAGATACCCTATCTTCGTCCGTGTTGAACGACTTGCTCGAGCCTATTCAAGCCCCGATCGATTATCAAAATTTTTTAGGAGCTTGGCAGGTATCTCAATATATCTGTTTGGGAGGTACGATTTCTGCTGATCTAGAAGGGTTGTGCGAGAGCGATGTAGAGCTTAACGAGGCTTTTCAACCAGGAGGAAGTCACTTTGAGCGACAGGATGTCTGGCAAATACAGCTTCTAGATCGAGAAGACTTTCCATTGATTATTCAAAGCCAAAAGTTAAATTTTTTGTTCAACCCGGTGCTTTCTTACATCGCGCCAAATGATCCAATTACCTGGCAGTGTGATTTGTCCGCTGGCAGGTTTTTGACATGTATAGGACCGGAAAACATTCAGTATGGTGCTACTAACGGATGTCAGCACGAAGAATGTCTGATACACGTGATAATGCGAGTGGACAGACTTACGACGAATAATCTTCGGCTGTCGCTTGGCCCGATCGATACGCGATTGACCGGAGGTTCGGCTAATTTATTAGGATTGTTTAATGAACTTATTTTGAGGAAAGACAAAATACTCCCTACCCCGAGACTCGTATCGGCATCGTCTCAAGATTCTGGCGTTGATCTAGAATGGAGTGTGGCAGAGGACTTCTCTGGCTTTTTCAATGTATTTAGGAAAGACGAACTTTACGGTGATTTTGAGTCTCTTGGAGTCGTAAGTGGTCAAAATTTCAATGACGCTTCGGTTGAACCTGGAAAATACTGGTATAGGATTTACTCGGAAGCTGATGGAGAACTCTCTCTAGGCAGTAACGTTAGAAGTGTACTGGTTGATTAGGCCTTTCCTCATTGTTCGAAAGCCAATCTGCCTGGGCCCAAAACTTTAGCCATTAGTCTTCTTCCACTCTCTTCATTTCGAACGCGGACCGTGTCTCCAACGTATCCATCTTCGAGAGCGATCACCCTTGTATTGATCGAGAAGAATTCGGAAGCGTATTCGATGTTAACAATGTCACCTCTAGATATGAGCTTTCGCTTGCGTAGGTGACGATGGCGCAGTACCTCGTCTTTCGAGACCTTTCGAGAAAGTGAGTAATGGTCTAGGTCGCTGATTGACTCGACTGCATCGTTTGGCACATCAGTTGTCAAGAGAGCTGCTTCGAAAGAACTCGCTTGGATCGAGTTCATAGGCATTAATAGCGTTTTGGCTTTGTAAACTTTCGTCGCCGTGGAAATATCAGTCTTCAGTATCAAAGAGCCTTTAGTAATGTTTCTCTGAGCAAACTGCTTTTCTTCCTGAGGAAGTTGCGACAAGTAGTTCCGAGCGGATCCACGTCCT
>MDSW01194337.1_pt1 | contig 14711 bp, 8 predicted proteins | sample 811171 | NCBI WGS metagenome assembly MDSW01 (sample SAMN05326641, study PRJNA326480) | marine metagenome | isolation source: seawater | place: Atlantic Ocean: North West | collected 2012 | reverse complement strand
ATGAGTAAATCATAACCTTCCATTGGAATCCAGTTGACAAATGAACGGATGTAATGCATTCCATTGAGGTAAATCAATTCATCTTGATGGTGATTTTCATCCCAAAAAACTGGCTTATTTAATCGGCAAAAAGGATGAACATGATTGAGGTGACCAGGACTTGAAATCAGCTCCCAGACCTGCTTTTGATCGGCATTCAAAACGATTGATTTTGTTACTGAACGCCGTTTAGTGTATTCGTCCATTAAATCCCTCGACACTAGAAACTAATTCCTGCTACCAACAAGAAAATACCTGTAATCAATGCGGGAATGGTGGTGTGTACCGTTGCCCAGAGACTGGCAGCCTTGTGCCGGACCAATAGAGGAAACAAAGCATCTCCATCTTGGCTGATTGCATTGGCAGCCAATGCGGGGAAAGATATCATCTCCTTCGTATAGGCTGTAATCGCGATAATTTGGGGGCCACAGCCAGGAATGAGGCCAATCATGGCGGCAATCACAACGGCAATCAAACCGTCTCCATGCCGGGCCATGTCTTGTTCAGAAAATCCAGCAAACAGCATGGTGAACTCAAACACAAGATAAGCAATCATTACCCAAAATGTGACGAATGCAGTTTCACTGGCCGCATGCACCATGGTTTCCCGCATCGAATGCAACTTGTCGCCAATCGTGGCTTCCGTATCGTCTGCAAACCAATTCTTCTGTGCGAAGTAAAGCACCACTGACAAGGTGGTCCCCAATAGGCCGATCCACGTGATGAAACCGTCGATTGTGAGCGGATTATAGGCTAATTTCAATTCATATTCTGCATCTTGCCCGGACCAAACCAATAGCAGTATTGCAAAGATAAAACCAATCGAGGTGACTGCCCACCAAAAGAGGTAGCCTTGGTGCAGAATCTTGTAGCCTATCCCCTCTGGAACTTCTCGAGCCAAATCTTCCAATGGAGATGTGGTATCATCCGTTTCCGGGACCAAATCATCTCCAACTTTCGGCCCGAACTTGCCCAGTGGCTTGCTCGGGGTTGTGCCCGTCATGTCAACAATATACCCCCAAAGCACACCCACAATAAATGAAATCACATGAACGGCAATCATCGGTGCAATGAAACTTGAATCAGCGACTGCTGCACCGATCAGCACGAAGGCTGAGTCACCCAATGTGGCTATGAGAGTGGCCACCACCGTTCCGTATGTGACATATCCACGAGCATACATCGGCATCATGATGATGGCGCCACCACATCCGGGAGTCAAGCCCATTAGAGCACCAATTACAGGTTGCAATTTTTTGTGAGTTTGAATGTATTCGACAAAACGTCCACTGGTCGCATATTGCAGCCAACTGAAAAGAAGGACCATTACCGCAACGAAAACCGTCACAGCGAGGAAGGCATCACGCATACTCGTGACCACGATGTCAAGGATGTCTTGACCTGAGGCCATGAATGCCTGTCACCGACCGATTCAATATAGCCTTGGCTCGGAATCCATCAGCGATTTGCTCAAGTCCTAGACCACGATACGCGGCCTATGACGCAACGGGTGTTGGAGTGGGCGACTGCTCGATTGCGTGAAGGTGAACCTGTTGCTTTAGCCAGTGTGATTACGGCGCAGGGTAGCGTTCCCGGCAAACCGGGAGCACATATGGCTGTGACCGATTCTGAAGTATTCGGAACGATTGGCGGCGCCGGTTTAGAACTAAAGGTGATGAATCATCTCAGAGAAATTCTTGTGTCAAAAGAAGGCAGAATTGAGACCTATCAATTGCAGAAAGAAGCGAGTGGAAAGGCAGGTACTCCATTGAACAGTTTGTGTGGTGGAATCTTGACAGTGGCAATGGAAGTGATCGAACCGATGCCTCACATTCTGCTGGCAGGTGGTGGACATTGTGCCCAAGCGATAGCCGATGCGAGCGCGCCACTCGGATGGTCAATTTCTGTACTTGATGCTCGGCCTGAATATGCATCCGAGGAATTGTGGCCTGATGCTGAAGAATGTATTGCTGCTGAACCCAATGAGTTCTTGCGGCGCGAAACCACTGAATCACTCGCTCGATTTTCCCACATTCTATTGCTGGGTCATGATTGGGCAATTGATGAAACGCTGTTGATTGGTTTGCTTGAGCGAAACGAAGGTCGACCACGGATCGGTTGCATCGGCTCAAAGGCAAAATGGCGAGCATTTGAGAAAAGTGCAATTCAGGCGGGAATTTCTCAGAAGGCATTGGATTTTGTCATCTGCCCCATCGGCATCACCATCGGAGCTGAATCTCCCCAAGAGATCGCCATTGCTGTACTTGCCCAAATCATTTCTGAAATCAAAAAAGTGGAACCCACTTCTCCTTCTTGGAGAGATTAGACTCATTCCTCTTCAATCGCGACCCAATCCAGTACGACTTGGCCCCACGGATCCCAACGCACCACAGGTCTGAATCCACCATATTCGGTTGCATCTAGTGTCGATTCGATGTTATGTCGAACATCCATTGGGAGAACCACCTCGAATCGATCATTGATGATGGGTGTGTAGGTAGGAGTGGGTGGAAGCGATGGTTTTTGTTGCTCAATCTCTTCTTTATCGCCAAACATTTCTTGATGTTTCTCAGTAATCTCTTCAACAATTTTTCCTAAAACTTCATCCAGATCATTCTCGTCAACTGCCTGATCTACTTCATCAATTTCGGATTCTTCCTCTGAATCGTCCTCTACGACAGGCTCAGGAATGACGGCCTCTGTGACTTCATTCGATATAGCTGGAGAGTACGTAGGAATGACATCTGCATCCAATCCTGTTCCTTTCATTTCAAACCCTGCTCGAGTCATGTACAGAATACCAAGCATGAACAGGGTCAGTGCAGCCAAAATGAGCATCAATCCTTTCATGATTCCACTATCGATGTCTTCCCATATGCATAGGAATCCAATTGATACCCCAATCATAGCATAGATCCTGCGCCAGCCAACATCTCTTTGGAATCCGATAGCGCCTTGTCCAGCTGAATGAACACAGAGCATACCACCGAACAACCACAATGCTGGGTCATCACCACCGAGAACAAACAACATGGCAGCAGGGATGAAAATCAATGCACCTGCAATCCCAGAATTGTGCGAAAACTCTTGCACTTGTGTATCCGACCATTCGTCCCACTCGAAGTCCCACATTTGCCAAGATGCCCAGGTGAGTCCAAGAGATTCAACCAGCATCACGAATCCCGCAACTTCCAATTCATATAGTGTGAAGTCGGCAAGAACACGGGCAACCACCCATGCATGAACGACTGGAATCATCAGCAGAATATTTGCCCATCGTCGCTTGTGCGCGTGTTTGGTAAACAAGGTGGCACCAAACAACAATGCTGCACCATAGTAGTAAGTATCCGCTATGACTGCGGTGACAATTCCTGTACAAACAATCACATCCACCAAGGTTTGGCGTTTCTCTTCGCCCCATTCTTCGCCTGCATTCTTGAACAATCGATTCTTGAGATGTAGAATGTACAAGGCTGCGGTATAGACGAACGTGTATGTCCCCGCAAACCGATACATTTCAATTTCTGACATGTCCCATTCATTGTGTCCAATATTCATCAATTGCAAGAACAGGATGATGCTGGAAACATAGAACCAAACCATGGTCCCGGTAGCCCAAGCACCAACCGAAATCGCGAGGATACCAGTAAGAATGAACCAATGTGGCTCGGGCATGAGCAGATAAGTACCCAAGAGGATGTACAGAATCGGCATCAGGGAAGGATGTGAATACTCGTCAACTTCCTCACCCTTGGCAATCAATCTGCGATCAATGCTCCAACCAATCAATGACGGGGCGCCAATCAAGACTAGTCCAACACCACTCCATCGCGGAAGTTCGAATAGGCTTACTTCGCTCAGATAACCGGGAAGTGTGGCAATCGCATCAAGGATTAGTTTCAATTCACCATTTTCCAATGCAAGCATTCGAACCCAAACAATCCAAGCCAAGCCCAACAGGCCGATGGCCAGTCTTTGACGATGATTGAATCCGCGAATCAAAACCAATGTAAATAATGGAAGTGCGAGAAGACCTCCAGTGGTATCTAAAGACGCAATGGCCAACACACCAAGCAATGTAATGGAGCCAGCCGTCATGTCCTTCTCCCCTTCTAAACCACGTTTCCTTAGCGCAAGTTCGACCACCAGAGGACCACCGAGGAGAATGGAATCGAACAAGAGGTTACCATTTCCTCCTGCACCAGCACCATCGAGGTGAAGGTACAATGAGAGCGGGAGTCCTATGAGGAACAAGAGCCAAGCCGCAGTGGCACGTGTTCGATCATCATTGGGGAGTTCGTTGACCACCTCATAGGTCAAAATACCAATCGGAATCAGCAGCAATGCTCCAAGTTCAAGGTGATTTGCAAGATCGCCACTTCTTGCCAAACCCATTGAAAACAACAGCAATGGAGCACATAGCCCAATTCTTGCGGCTGGACCGAGCTTGAACGACGATGGGCGGTTTGATTTTTTGACGATCCACTTTTTGGATACAGCATCGTATTCAGGTACCGAGGTACCTAATACACCAATTTTTGTAATCAGTTCACCAAGATCAACTTCAACGTCACGCAACCCTCTCCCTAGAATGTACAGAACCAAAGCAAAAACCATCGCTTCAACGTGAAGATCAATATGCGATAATTGAGGCAATGAAAGGCGATTTGCCAGTTCAAGTATCAGGATACCAATTGCTGCCAAGGCAACTTGCCCCGAAGCTTGCATCCGTGCCTCATATCCAGCATCTATGGTGCGCTTGGAGTCCTGAACTTGTTGCCATACCAGACACATCAAAAAGAATCCAACGCCGATGGGCAAATATGGTTCAGTACCTGTAAGCAACTCATGGGATAGCAAAACCATCAGTAAGCCAGCATTGAGTACTGAACCGGACAATTTACCTTCTCGGACTGCAAAGTGACCAATCGTTACCATTGCAAGAGGAGGGACCGCCAAGAAGTACGGGTCGAGAACCAATTCGTCAATCTGACTCCAGCCACCAGCAAACCAAGAGAACATGATGCCAATGAAAGTCCAATCCGAAACCCAGCGACGAGTTTGAGGTTGTGTGAGCATGTAGATGAAGGCCATGATACCCAAACACCATGCAATCATGCTTCCAGGGTTTGGAATTAACAAGAGAGTGAACCCAAGCCCAATCGGCATCGATGGAACTCGATTCTGGCGCACAGGGAGGAAGAATCCAACCAACAAAGCCAACCAGAGCATCAGTTGTAAACTAATCCAATCGTGCTGAATAGGATCTAGAATAATGAAATCAGCATCAATTCCAGCTCCGGTCCACTGGCCTAGAATAACCAACAGAACCAGTGCCACTGAACCCTTTTCGATCATTTTCGTTGAAAGCCCACGATGCGCTGCAAAGACACCTTGGATTAGTACAATGATAATGAGCATGGAAAGACCTTCTCCGGCCCTCTCTAGGTACGCTTCGTAAAGGAACGGCATCAATGAAGATGCGATTGCTGCAGTGAGGAACAATGGGCTTCGATCACTATCTACAGCAATCGCCATGGAGATTGTAGATAGACCGATGACTGAGAGAATAATCGGCAATGAACCCGTGTAATAATCCTGATTTGTGATTGCATAATCCACCCAAATGCTGGCGCCGGTTGCCATCACAGAGAGGGGGGCTAGAACCATCAATAAACGAGGGACTGTGCCGCCATTGACTCTCTTTGTGTAATTCCACAAAGCGAGAATAGTTATGCCGACAATCGAGGATTGGACAGCCACACCCCAACCACCAGGCATCCAATCGACATTTCCACTTTGACCTTGACAGATTGCGGTTTCAGCGGCAAACGAACCGCACATCAAGTAGAGTGAGAAACGGCTAAACCAATAGGCAAACAAAACACCGAAGAGCAAACCGAATGCCAGAATGTAATCATGGATAATCGACAACATCCCTTGACGGCGATGTTGAATTTCAACCAATACAAATGACATCAATGTAGCTAGGATTGATCCGGTGGCCAACCAAAGGAATGTCCAATCACTGTCCGTCTCTGAAACCATGAATGTGTAAATTCCTAACAAGAGCGCCACGACACCACCGCCAAGAGACACAATCATGCCCAATTGAGCATCAGATTGGGAACCAATTGTACCCTTATTCATCACTGCAAACCCAGGTTGGTAACTCTGCGTCTGCTGAGTTTGTGGAGCAACACTCCTGAACCGACTGCGTGTCGAATCGTCTTCTGTCATGACATGAACGTGGTCTGTACACTAGATAATGGATTTCCCTGCCGCTCACAAAAATAATTGATTGACTAAAGCAGGGGTAGAATTCATTATCCGGCTCGACGTGGCCTCTCTATGCAAGTTGTTCACTTACAATGGAATCGCCCTAAAATGGCGCGTTCCGGGTTTGACGATTTGTTGATTCCTTGCACGCGTGTCGAAGTTGTCGCGCATCTGTCAGTGACCGAATCCGGTGTTCGTCAATTGCTCAGGTGTGAATTTCGAGAAGGGTTTGGCCCAGAGGATCTTTCCGACTCTGAACACATGACCTTTGAAACCACACTGCATGGCGAAGAAGGTGAAAATCCCGTAGTTGTGTTCAATACACACCCGCTGGCTGTTGCAGGTGTAGCTTTCCCAGATATTGCTGTTTTACCACCTTACACATTCACAGAGGAAGGCATCTCGATTACTCTGCGTGGGGTTTCGAGTGGAATCAGCAAATTCTTGTCACTTGCGCGTGAAATCATGCCACCTGACAATGTCAAAGTAATCAACGAAAATGATGGTGATGATGGCCCTCAAACACTTCTCGGTGAAAAGCAATGGGAAGTGGTCCAAGCAGCGGTTCAATGGGGTTACTACAATGATCCCAAAGGCGTGTCCATGCGCCAGATGGCTGAACGACTCGATATGGCGCGCTCAACGCTTGGTGAGCATTTGCACAATGCGGAAGCAACCATCATGAAATGGTTAGTCGAGAACGAGTGATTACTCTTCTTCACCCCAGTCAATTTCTTGAGAACCCGGTTTTGCTGTCTTTGCGACATAGGAACAACCCAACAGGGAAACAATCGCAAGAACCCAAATCAACATGGTTACTTGGTCGATGAAGAAAGCATCACTGCCAGAATCGAAATTCGTCCAGTATGAGTACGGTTTCGTATTGGTAATCACGAGACTCTTGAAGTCCTCTGATTGTTCGACAGTCATCGATGAGCTCTGAGAAATTTGGAACACTGGTTGCAAATCATCTAGAGTTGGATCTACTGCTCCAATCCCACGTGTATCGAGATAGAAGTAAGAGGTCAAGTCCCCAGCAATCGCTGCATTCACCGTCGGTTCCATCTCCATTACAACTTCACCACCGAAGTAGACAGGTAAGGCACCAGGGAAAATATCGAGTATACTTTCTTGTGCGAGCAATTTAGCCTGAATTGGATTTTCCAATGGGTCGAGAGTGAATGTGTGTGTTTTTGTTTCGATACCGTGGACGGAACCTGTACCCGTAATTTCACTGGTTTGCACCGCATACCCTCCGAGATTCGCCATCACAGGTTGGGATGCTTCGAAGTAACTACCGACTGCACCAGTTTGTACGACTGGGTCGAGGAGACCGTATGCAGAGTTGTTGCGTGCAGGAGTGCGCCAAGGGAGGTGGATATCGCCGTCTTCCGCAATAATTTGACCCGGTTCGTGATCACCGACTGCACCGGTATACACCGAATAAACCGAGGCTGAATCGGTCGAACAGGGGCCATCGACATCGGTGTCTCCACAACCAAAGAAGGTGGCGTTCTTCTCTAGAGAGACCCAACCGCTGAGTGGGTCTTCCCATCCGAACAACCATTGGTTGATTGACTGCGTCTTGTAAGGAACAACGTCGAGGAATTGCTCCAATAGCGGTTCTAAGAATTGGTCGAACACGGTGTAACTGAACAACCAACGGAGGGCATTGGCTGAATTATTGTCTAAGTTGTAAATTTGAGCAACCAATGCCTCATCCCAAACATGCACATCTCCTCCTGGAGTAGGGATGAAATTCTCATCCATCGGGACGGAGTAACCCATGATTTCACCATACATGAAATCCATTGCAAAATCACTCGTAATCCGATGAGGGCCGTCGAATAGTGTAGCAGTCACTTCTGAGTCGAGATCAACCACATCTCCATACACCAAACCCCACGCACCTTGTTGGTTGAGTCCCAACGTGATGTACTCGTGATTGATTGGGTCAATCGAACCGAAGGCTTCGTAGAACCACTCATCGGCATGAATCCAACCTTCCCCTCCTGAGAGAATCATTTCGTATTTGGTGACTGCAGTAAACCAATTTCCGGCCCAATTTTGTACGATACCAATCATGTCTGTGTATCCAAACCGATCAGCTGGATTCAATGTGTAATCCTCTACCACTGCAAACGGGTCTTCCAAAGCGCCCTGTAGGATGTTGGTTGAACCGCAGAGAATTTTCTGACTATCACAAACCAGCATCCCCACATTGGTACCATCGACAACACCAAACAGGAGATTTTGCAATGTGGGTTCGTCGTTGATTGTGACACCGGTCATTTCATCCAAACGCTCGTTCAACGATTCATGACTTGTGGATTCAAGGTGGGCACCACCACCATGATTGGTGAACCGTGTATTGATGGCGTTGTATATTGCATGGTCACGAGCAAATGTTTGTGCATCATCGGCACCAGTGTATCCAAACATGCTCGCACGCGCGAGTGAATTGCTGCCATTATCTGGAGCACCCAATCGTACCATGAGCATGGGTCCAATATCACAAGTCATGGCGATACATACTGATGAGTCGCCAGGATCTTTGGCATCATACAAGACATGGTGAAGTGTCGTGTGGTCTGATGAAGAATCGCCCCAAGCGATTTCGGCACGCATCGCCTCTTCACCCGCATCTGTGATGTCATCGCTGACCCAAATGGATGGGGCCCTCTCACTCAAATCAACATACAACATGTCGCGGGTGAAGGCACCCTTCACGAATTGTGAACCGAAGTCAATCGCACTGCCAACAGCACCGATTTTCTGGGTATTGAACAAGATGTTGATGTTGGTCAATTGCGTATCCCCAGAATCACCACTCAACCAGTTGTAAACATTGTATTCACGATAGGTCAGAACACCTGTTTGTTCATCGTGATACAACACCTCACGCTTGGTGGTTAACTCGTATGTGAATGGGCCCATTTTTTCGAATTGCATTTCTGTGTCCTGACCACTTTGCAGGGCAGCTGCATTCGACAAATTCCAAGCGAAAAATGATCGCTCAGAGGTTGCATTAATCCACCCCTCATCTTCCCAGGTTTCATTGGTCATCACAGTAGCAGTAGACAGAGTCTCTTCGGTGACCTCCATGACAAAGGGTGAAATTACTGCGAGATTGATTCCCATGAGGAGAATTCCAACGATTCCGAGTGCAATGGCTTTGGCGTTCATGGCTTCGCTCGTGCGGGTACGAGCGATAAGCAATCCGATGCGCAATTGTGGCCTGAGATTGAATAGAGAAGATTCAAGGTTCAAACAAACTTGGCAAGGGTATGGAAGAACACATTGAGTTTAATCCAAGTTTTACGATGTTGACGCTGGCGTTGGCACCAGGAGAGAGTGTAAAGGCAGAAGCAGGCGCTATGGTTTGTCAATCCGGCGTTGAAATGCAAACCGGAATGAGCGGAGGAGGAGGCATTGGTGGCTTCTTCAAGAGTATGGCAAAGTCTGTGTTTACGAGTGAGTCGTTCTTCCTCAACACCTTCACTGCAGGTCCCGCCGGAGGATGGGTTAGTCTGGCGCCAGGAGTCCCCGGGGATATCGCATGGTTTGATTGCCAACCAGGTCAAAACCTATTCATCCAGAGTGGGTCATATTTGGCAAGTACAGCGAATATTGAAACCGATACAAAGTTCCAAGGATTCAAGGGGATGTTTAGTGGTGAAAGTTTGTTTTTCATCCGGGCATTTTCACAAGCTGGTGCTGGGCGTGTCTACTACAATTCCTATGGCGCAGTAAAGCAGATCCCAATTCAGCCTGGACAGGTAATTACGATAGATACTGGACACGTCGTAGCGTTCACAGATGGAGTGCAATATGATATTGGAAAAGTGGGTGGAATGAAGTCACTGGTCTTCGGTGGCGAAGGTCTCGTCATGCACTTCTCAGGTCAAGGTACAGTATGGGTTCAAACTCGAAATGTTGGTGGGCTTGCATCAATGTTGATGCCGTACTTCCCAACGGGCAACTAGACTTCGATAGGAACCATCGCCCTACGGGCGAATCATCAAAGGTCGCCCGTGACGCGCGTAGCGCGTTCGGCATGTCGATTCACATTCGAGTTCCAATGCTTCCCGGTGCCGGGAAGGAAACGTGGAATGCGACTGTGAATGAGGGGAATCAAGAACACCTCATTGAAAGCAACGCGATTCTGTTAGATGTCTTACGAGATCAAGTCGGCACCCTTGGCGTCAAGCGTGGATGTGACATGGGGACCTGTGGATGCTGTGCGGTTCTTGTCGATGGAGAACCGCGGTTGTCCTGTCTATGCTTGGCCAAAGAGGCGGAAGGAACCAAAATTACCACCGTCGAGGGTTTGGCTGATGGGCATCATTTACACCCTATCCAGCAATGTTTTGCTGAAGCAGGTGGTAGCCAGTGCGGATTTTGCACACCAGGATTTCTGATTGTCAGTGCGGCTCTTTTGGATGAAAACCCGGACCCGAGCCGAGAAGAAATCAAGTGCGCCATTGAAGGCAACCTCTGCCGATGCACAGGATACCAGCAAATTGTTGATGCCGTAGAAATGGCTGCTTCGATGAATCGCGAAGGCACAATGCCCCCTGATCCAACCGACCCGAAATCGGATCCACATCCGTTGGGACCCGATGACCCATCATTGCCTCCGGGCAGTTCAAAGTAGGTGCTTGAGATGGCCAAAGGATATCGTCAAGCTCCAGGAAAAAGCGGGGATAAGAAACGTACGGATGGCAAGCGTGTGGCGGGACAGCAGGACTTCGGAGTTCCAGGTTCCGGAGGCTCAAATCCACATTCGAATCTCCAAGATTTGGATTATGTTCCTGAATCCGTGGGCGGCTGGAAGAAACAACCTCGTGGCCCTCATGTCCACGACCAGCACATTACTGGGATGACAATTGGAAAATCTGTGCCTCTTGTTGATTCCAACTGGAAGGTTACAGGTCAAGCAGAGTATGGAGATGACATCAGATTGCAGGGTGAATTGATTGGGAAAATTCTCCGGTCACCTCATCACTATGCGAAGATTCGGTCAATCGATGTCTCCGCTGCTGAAGCAATGGAGGGCGTTTTTGCAGTCGCCACCGGACAAGATTCGGTAAACAAATTCGGAGTCCTCCCCGTAACCAAAGATGAGCATGCAATGGCCCAGGATAAAGTACGGCATGTCGGCGATTTGGTTGCGTGTGTTTGTGCAATTGATGAAGCCACAGCCATCGAAGCCATGAATGCAATCATTGTTGATTATGAAGTCCTTCCAAGTATCCACGATATGGAGGATGGATTGAAGGATTCCGAACATCCAATTCACGACAGAGGCAAATATCACATTGGAGAATCAAACGTACAAAAGCGAGTTTTCCAACAATTTGGTGACCTTGATGGGATGAAAGGTGCTCCTTTCATCCACGAATCTGATTGGGAAACTGCCGGATTACACCATGGATTTACCGAACCACATGCAGTAGTTGCACACTGGGATCCGGCGGGAAGATTGACGGTTTGGACCCCACAACAAGTTCCTCACTATCTCCACAGAGGATTGTCTGCAGTTCTAGACATACCCATGCATCAAATCAATGTTCACCGCACATTTGTCGGCGGTGGTTTTGGTGGAAAATCCGACCCCTTTCCTCACGAAATGTGTGCTGCAATATTGGCGCGAAAATCAGGCCGACCTGTTCGAATTAACTTTGATCGAGAAGAAGTCTACTGGATTAATCGTGGCCGACATCCCTCAAGGATTCAAATGGGAGTTTTTGCAGATGATCAAGGGCGAATTGCAGGAATCGAAACTGATGCTCTCATCGATGGTGGGGCCTTTGCATCGTTTGGACACGTGACCACATACTACAACGGTGTTCTTCACACGGCACCTTACGAAATTGGAGCATTCAATTACACAGGTGCTAGAGTGTGGACAAACAAGCCGGCAAGCGGTGCCATGCGTGGCCATGGTGCAGTGAATAGTCGCTGCGCGGTTGAGGTTGGGATAGATGCAGTTTCAGAGCAAATGAATGTCGATCCAATGACTTTCAGACTGGCCAATTTGTTGCCACCCCACAGTCGAACCATTACTGGTTTTAGGGTTACTAGCACTGGGATGCGCGAGTGTCTAGCCAAAGTTCGTGAGCAGTCCGGTTGGGATGAAAAATTCAGAAATCTGCCTCTAGGGAAAGGGATTGGCGTAGGGTGTGGATTCTTCATTTCCGGCTCAGGACTTCCGATTCATTGGGATCCGGAGAATTTCCCACACGCTACCGTCCACCTGCAGTGTGACATGGATGGAGGCGTCACAGTTCACACGGGTGCTGCAGATATTGGACAAGGTAGTGATACTGCTGTCGCTCAAGCCGTCTCTGAAGTTCTAGCGTTACCACTAGATATGATTCGAATCCGAAGCAAAGAAAGTGATACTGCGCCAGTTGATTTGGGATCATACTCCAGCCGGGTGACCTTCATGAATTGTAACGCGGCCATCAAAGCCGCTTGCGAATTACGAGACAAGGTGATGAAGGCGGCTTGGGAGATAACCGGATACAACCCTGACGTTTTGGTCTTAGGAGACAGACGAATTTACTACAAGCACGACCCCGCTGTGGGTGTTTCCTGGTTGGAAGCCGTACACAAGGCACAGGCTGATGTGGGTTCTCTGATTGCTTCAGGTGCATATCGTACACCACCCATGGGTGGTGTCCACAAAGGTGCAGCCGCTGGTTTAGCACCCGCCTATTCGTTCTCAGCCTATGTTGCAGAGGTTGATGTGGATGTAGAAACAGGATTTGTCAAAATCACCAAAGCTTGGGCTGCACATGATTGCGGCAAAGCTCTCAATCCATTGGCAGTCAAGGGACAAATCATTGGGTCATGTCACATGGGAATGGGTCAAGTTTTGTCTGAGGAGATGAAATACGGAAGAGATGGACATCTCATGAATCCTGATTTATTAGATTACAAAATCATGAGTGTACACGAGATGCCAGATGTTGTCCCCATTATTGTCGAAAGCAATGATCCAGAGGGACCCTTCGGTGCAAAGGAAGCCGGAGAAGGACCCCTACTCCCAATTCTGCCTGCGGTTTGTAATGCAATATACGACGCGATTGGAATTCGAATCGATGAATTGCCAGTTACACCGGATCGCCTGCACAAGCGTATTGAGAAACATTGCAGAAAAATCGGAATAGAGGATCCACTTGACTTGCCAGTACCTCGATTTGAGGCAGGGCCCCTACAACAGACGCTAGTTGATCGGGCGGAGGCCCACGCCAAGCGTGACCACCTACGAGACATCCAAGAAGATCGCTCTTCTTACGTGAATGGTGTGTTGTTCGGATTTGATCCAGACAAGCCAATGGCGGAACAGCAGGAAGGATGGCGAGAATCGGTGACCCCTACTCCTGAAGATTTGGCCGATCCTAACAAGCGTGCAGCAAGAGCATGGGGCCATGTTGAGCGAAGACACAGGGGTGATGACTGATGCGAATGCCTCCGTTCAAACTACATACACCTGAAAATTTGGCGAAAGCCTTGGTTTTGGCAAATGAATTGGACAACTTTGACTGGGTTGCAGGAGGTACAGATTTGTTGCCGAATTACAAGTGGCACCTGAATCCAAAACCGAATGTAATTTCCTTAGCCAAAGTCAATGAATTAACAGCACTTTCTGGTACAGTCATTGGAGCGATGGTTCGCATCCATGATCTCGCGAATAGTGAAGATGCTCACCCTTTGGTTCGGGAAACTGCGGCTACGATTGCCAGCGTGATGATTCGGCGTTCTGCGACGGTCGGTGGGAATATTTGTCTTGACACTCGATGCTATTGGTTCAATCAAACCGAGGAATGGCGTAGAAGCATTGACTGGTGTCACAAGTGTGATTGTGACACAGGAGCAGATTGTCGGGTCATTCCAAACCAAAACACATTGTGCGTGGCCACCTATCAAGCAGATTTGGCTGCCGCATTCATCGCCCTAGATGCGACCATTCACCTTGCCAGTGGAGCCGGTGCGCGATCGATGCCATTTGCTGAATTTTTCCAACTCGATGGCATGACTCGAAATGTCCTGAAACCTGGAGAATTGGTCACCCACGTCACACTCCCGGATGATGCCAAGAATTGGCAGGGTGCCTACCAAAAATTGCGGCTTCGTGAAACATGGGATTTCCCCGAAGCTGGTGTCGCTGCTGCATGGAAACTCAAGGATGGAAAAATCACTGGCTTACGATTGGCGACCACCGGATGCGAAAGTATTCCCGGTGATCACTCCGAATTGGCTGAGGCAGCCATTGGTGAATGGACTGGAAAGGATAGTATTCGTGATTTAGCGGAGGCAGTAAGAAAGGCGGTAAAGCCGGTCAGTAACACGTATTTCCCGCCCGCATATCGTCGGAAAATGCT
>MDSW01217596.1_pt1 | contig 14712 bp, 15 predicted proteins | sample 811171 | NCBI WGS metagenome assembly MDSW01 (sample SAMN05326641, study PRJNA326480) | marine metagenome | isolation source: seawater | place: Atlantic Ocean: North West | collected 2012 | reverse complement strand
GGCCATGGTCGCAGCTTTGCCATGGGGCAGGCACTGGCGGCAAGAGGCGGCGGCAGAGGGCCGCTCAGTCGGATGCCTCGAGGCTGGCGCGGGCCCAGCCGGTAATTGATTGCCGCGGCGCACCGGCGAACCGGGCCACCTGTGTCACGGCATGGTCGCGGGGCGTCGAGAAGATATCCAGCGTGTTGAAGCCCGGCTTGTCGCCATGGGTGATCTGTCCCTGCTTGTTCATGAAGATCAGGAGGCCGCCCCAGTCGATGCTCCAGCGCCGGGTAAACCCGAGCACATAGGCGGCGCGCCGCCTGTGCCCGACGACGCGGTCGGTGTGGGTCTTCAGGAAGCAGCCGGGTTCGTAGCGCGCGGCCTGAGCGTCGGTGAATTCAATATCGGCATGCCCGGTGACCGTCCTGAAAAGGTTTATCACGGGCGCACTGTTCATGAAGGCCACTGCCCTGTGAAGCATATGGTCCGGGTGGCGGTCTTCTTTGTACGCCTCATACATGGGATAGGCCTGATAGAGGAACGAGAACTCGTTCTGCGCTCTCTGTACGGTCGCGCGCACTTCCGGGCTGCCCCAGGGTATCTGCGGCGTGTCGATCATGACGGGCTGCCCCTCGGCATTGACCATCACGACCCGGTAAGGCGTTTCCGTCTCAAGGCAGGCAGCCAGGCGCTCCGCACTTTCAGGCGCAAGCACATTGCGAATACGCACCTTCTTGTCTCTGGCATATTCGTTCGCGAGCGACTCGATATCGAGTTCAGGATTCAGTTCCAGTTCAGCCAATGTTCCGTGATCTGCGCTCCGCCGCAGACTGCCTCCTCGCAAGATTTATTGTTGTGCGAACTCTGCCTCATGCAACCATTCGCGGCAAGGTTTCAGGCCGCCAGGAACGCAGCAACCACCCGGTTGAATTCTTCCGGCTGCTCGAAATAGGGCGAGTGGCCGCTGCCCGGGAAGATATGCATGCGCGCATCCGGATATTTCCGCACAAGGCCTTCGAGCGCGTGCGGCGGCCAGAGCGCGTCATGCTCCCCGGCAAGGATCAGCACCGGGCACTTTACCTCCGCCAGCCGTTCCACCGCTACCAGCACGTCCGGCGAGAACAGCACCTGCGCCAGCGATGGGTCATAGGCCGTGTTGAAGGCGCCGATCTGCTGGTAGAGATAGGCCTTGGCGGGTTCGGCATCCATGAAGGCGTGCGACAGGGCGACTGAAGCCGGTCCCCGTTCGTCCATCTTGCCGAAGCTTTCCTGCACGCTCTGGATAGCGGGCGGGTGAGCGATCCCCGCCATGGTGCAGCTCAGCACCAGCTTCTCCACCCGTTCCGGCGCCTCCAGAGCCATGCGGAGGCCTGTCCATCCGCCGAGGGACTGGCACACGAGGCTGGCCGTCTTCAGGCCCGCTGCGTCCATCACGGCCGTGCAGGCGGGTGTCAGGTCTGCGGCATAGGTTTCCGGATTGGGTGGCGGTGTCCGGCCGAAACCGGCGAGGTCATAGGCGACCGCCTTATGCGTTTTCGAGAAGGCCCGCATCTGGTCCCACCAGACGGCGGCATTGCCGCCCGCGCCATGGATGAAGACGACGCCCGGTCCGGTCCCTGCAGATATCGAGTGCGGTGTTGCGGCATCGGTCATGACAGGCCCTCCCCGGAGCATCGCTAACATACCGGGAAAGACTTGTCGTCATGCGCGCCCGTCAGCGGCGCTGGGCCTTATTTGGATGGGTTGATTTGCGGGTCGTAATGCCGTGTCACTTCGACAATGAACACCGCCAGGGCGTGGCCGGCGACGCCCACGGTCCACCAGATGCTCGGCCACAGCATCACATAGTAGTCGGCGCCGCTGCCGAGGCTGATTCCGGCAAAGATGAGCATGCCGAGGAGGTAGCTTCCGAAATGGATTAAGAAGACAAGCCGCATCACGGCCGAGACCCTGGCCTGTTTCTGCTGGATGATTCTCTCCGCTTCGGTCTTCGCATCCACCGTCAGCGCCATGACATCGACATTGAAAGCCGCCGCCAGTGCCTTCAGCGACTCGCCAGAGGCCGTCTCGCCATTCTCGATCCGCTGAACCGTGCGCAGGCCGATCCCGGCCAGGTCCGCCAGGTGCTCCTGCGACCAGTGGCGCTCCTCACGCCAGCGTTTGATTTTGGCGGAATCCGCAGTGAATTGCATGTCTTTCTCCTTTGATCGGGTTTGGTCACGACCCAATCGAAAATGCGGAAATATCCTCCAATCCGCCACGCCATGACGGCGTCATGACGCCGCCAGCAGGCCGCCACCGGGCCGTCATCGCGCTGTAAATACGCGAATATTTTGCCCAAACCCATGATGGACCGCAGAATCGGGCCGGTGCGCCCGGTAATCATGGACGAGATCGCCAATTATTGCCAATAAGAGGCGCAAGCGATTTCAGCGAGGGGCCCCGCCATGACGACAGCAGTTTCCCCCACAGCCCCCACCGGCACCGCCCGCCTCGCAGGGTGGATGTATCTCTACATCATCTTTGCCGGGCTCTTCGCGGAGGTCGGCGTGCGCAGCCAGATGGTGGATTATGCGGATGCAGCCGCGACCGCTTCCAACATCCTCGCCGCAGAAGCGCTCTACCGCGCGGGCTTTGTCGCGGAGCTTTTCATGACGGTGGCGGACATCACCATCGCCTGCCTGTTCTACCGCCTGTTCCTGCCTGTGGACCGGAACATCGCGCTGCTCGGCATGGTGTTCCGCCTGATCTCCGCCGCCATCGCGGGCACCAAGGCGCTGTTCTTCCTGATGCCGCTCGTCCTGCTGCACACAGACCCCGCCGCATGGGGCTTCACGGCGGAGCAGATGCAGGGCTTTGCCGTTCTGTCCCTGAAGCTGCACGGGCAGGCCTACAATATCTCGCTGCTCTTCTTCGGGGTGGATTGCCTGCTGATCGGCTGGCTGATTGCCAGGTCCGGCTTCCTGCCGGGCATCCTCGGCATCGGCCTTGCCATTGCCGGTCTCTGCTACATCATCAGTGACCTGATCATCTTCCTCGCACCTGCGGTGGCCGCGACAGACCTGTTCATGCTGTTCTTCCTGCCATGCCTGGTCGCCGAAGCCGCGCTGACACTGTGGCTTATCGTGAAGGGCATCGATGCAGAGGGTTGGCGGAAGGCCTCCGCGGCGGCCTAGCCGAAGAACGGGATGCGGAACCAGCGCTTGAGCTTCCACCAGCGGCGGAGGCGCACATTGTTCGGGGCATCGTTCGATCCGCGCGGGATGAGCACGTCATTCATGCGCGGCTGGTAGCGGCGGATAAGGTCTTCCTCCACCCGCGCCCGGTCGCCCGGCTTGCGGATGACCAGCACGTGCCGCTCCGTCGCGCCGCGTTTCCACCAGGCTTCCCACCAGCGCTCATGGCCGTTCAGGCGGGACTTAAAATTCGTCGCCTTGCCGATATAGAGCGGGAACAGGAAGAACACGAAACGGCGCTGCACGAAGATGTAGATGCCGCCGCCATCGGGCAGGCCATTCTTCGTTAGCGTGATCTTGAACCGGTAGGGCCGTCCGGATTCGCCCCACCATGTGTGCCAGCCGAATAGTATCAACATGTCTCGCGTCTCCCGATTGCGCGAAGCTCCATCGCTACGGTTAACCAGGCGTTAAAATCGGGGCATTTGCGGGGGCAGAGCGTGGAAATTCCTTACGAAACCGCCCAATTGGTTAAGAGGCGAGGGCGGCCTTCCGCACTGGCGCGAAGCTCATCCGGTGATGCGGGCAGGGGCCGTGGGCCGTCAGCGCGGCGGCATGGGCGGCGGTGCCATAGCCCTTGTGCGCGGCAAAGCCATACGCCGGGAAGGCGGCGTCCATCTCCCGCATCAGGCCGTCGCGCACCGTCTTGGCGAGGATCGAGGCGGCAGAGATCGCAGGCTCCGTCAGATCGCCCTTCACGATGGCCGTCGCGCCGCAGGGCAGGCCGCGCGGCAGGGCATTCCCGTCCACCAGCACATGCCCCGGCAACAGGCCCAGCCCCTCCACAGCCCGCCGCATGGCCAGGAACGTCGCCTCGCGTATGTTCAGCCGGTCGATCTCTTCCGGAGAGGCATGCGCCACGCACCAGGCCGCCGCCCGTTCCCGGATCAGCGGTGCCAGCGCCTCCCGCTTCGCCTCGGTCAGTCTCTTGGAATCCGTCAGGCCTTCAATCGGCCGCGCCGCATCGAGGATCACGGCTGCCGCCGTCACCGGCCCGGCCCAGGGCCCGCGCCCGGCCTCGTCCACGCCCGCAACAGGCCCGGCCTGAGAGAAGAGATCATCCCGCATCCCCGGACCATAGCCCCGAGTCGCCCTTGCGCTCCACCGGTGCGCGGTGTCTAAAAACACTCATGACACAGCCCTATCGCATCCGCATGCATGAGACCGGCGGCACAGACGTGCTCAAGGTCGAACCCTTCGAGCCCCGCCAGCCAGGCCCCGGCGAGGCGCTTGTCCGCCAGAGCGCCGCCGGCCTCAACTTCATCGACACCTATCACCGCAGCGGGCTTTACCCCGTCAAGCTGCCCTTCACGCCGGGCAGCGAGGGGGCGGGCATCGTCGAGGCGGTGGGCGAGGGCGTCACCAGCCTGAAGCCCGGCGATGCGGTCACCTATATGGCCAGCGCCACCTATGCCTCGCACTACACTGGCCCGGCCAACCAGATGGTGCCGCTGCCGGAAGGCGTCACCCCGCAGGAGGCCGCCGCCGTGCTGCTGAAGGGCCTCACCGCCTGGATGCTGCTGTTCGAGATCCGCCCGCTGCAGGCCGGCGAGACGGCGCTGGTCTGGGCCCCGGTCGGCGGCGTCGGCAGCGTGCTGGTGCCATGGGCGGCCAGCCTCGGCGCGCGCATCATCGCCGTCACTTCGACAGAGGCCAAGGCCGAAAAGGCCCGCGCGCTCGGCGCATCGGACGTCATCATCGGCTATGAGGGCGTGGCCGGAAAAGTGTGTGAGCTGACGGATGGCAAGGGCGTCGATGTCGCATATGACAGTGTCGGCAAGGTCTCGATGGAAGAGAGCCTGAAAAGCCTCCGCCCGCGCGGCTGGTTTATCTCATATGGCAACGCTTCCGGCGCGCCGGACCCGATCCCGCCCGGCCGCCTCGCCCAGGGCGGCTCGCTGGTCATGACCCGGCCGACCCTTTACAGCTTCATCGGAACCCCGGAAGGCTTCGCCCGCGGCGCCAGCCTCATGTTCAGTGCCCTGAAAGCCGGCATCTTCAAGGCCGATATCGGCCAGCGCTTCCCCCTCACCGAAGTCGCCAAGGCGCACGCCGCGCTGGAAAGCGGGACAACGGTGGGGTCAACGGTATTAGTCCCGTAGGGCGGGTCGTGACCCGCCATTGCCGGGAGATAAATTGGCGGGTCATGACCCGCCCTACGGGAGAAGCTGCAAATGTCCGATTACCGCCGCGTCTACATTCCCGGCGGTACCTTCTTCTTCACCTTGAACCTGTTCGACCGTTCGTCTGACCTTCTCGTCCGCCATATCGAAGACCTCCGCGCCAGCTGGCGCGACGTGCGTGAAACCCGCCCTTTCGAAACCCCGGCCATCGTCGTCCTGCCGGATCATTTCCACATGATCATGACGCTTCCGGAAGGTGACGCCGATTATTCGACACGTATGCGCCTGATCAAGGCGGGGTTCACAAAGCGCCTGCCGGAGCGCATAAAATCCGATGGCCGCAAGGGCGAACGGAATGTCTGGCAGCGGAGGTTCTGGGAACACGCCATCCGGAACGAGGCGGATTATGACGCCCATGTGGATTACATCCATTCCAATCCGGTGAAGCATGGTCTTGTGGCGACCCCGGATGATTGGCCGCATTCGACATGGCACCGCTACAAACGCGAATACGGTTATCAGTGGCGTCCCGGGTGATGGCGGGTTACGCTCCGCTAACCCGCCCTACAATGGCGCCCCAATCCACGGGCCGCCCCACGCCGTAGGGCGGGTCAAGACCCGCCAAGCATGCTCGATTGCGGTGCAAATTTGTGCCACATTCGAACTTATGAACACGCCACCTAAAATGAAACGCTTTAACTTTGAAGTTCCTTTGGGCGAAGCTCCTTTGGACGGAAAATACGCGCGGGGCATCGTGTCTCGGAATATCGGAGCGAAGTTCGCCAAGATCGTGACCACGTTTGAGCATCTCGAAATTGAGATGGCATCAGTGCTCGCTGTCTTGTTGAACGATCACCATGCAGGAACTGCAGGTTATATTCTTCGCGCAATCATTGCGCCGAAAGCAAAGAAAGAGTTGCTCGTTCACCTACTGGAGAAGTCCCCAGAAAATCAAAATCTTCCGATTGAGTTTGACAAGATTATCAGAGAGTACAGTTCGATTTCATCGAAGCGAAATGATCTGGTTCATGGCAAGTGGTATACACTATTAGGCGAAGATCCACAGTTCGACACCAACCGACGAGTGTTTCTCTGCATTTACAATGAGCACGGTTCCAGTTGGATGGATACTCGGGAAATTTCTGAAGGCGAGCTGGATGAATTATTTCAGCGAATGCTGACGTTGTTCGAGCAAATTGAGCAGGTTGTGAGCCCTATTCTTGTCGAGCGTTCGAGATCGGTAGGTTCACCGGGAGACCAAACGGGAAACGCATTTGCCAAAAGCTCAATGCAAGAGAAGAACTAGCAGAAATCGCCTCCTCTTATTTCGCAATTTCGATTGTGTGAGCCCTGTCCCCCTATCACACAAACAAAATAAACTTATCCGACACCCTCTGAACCGCCCTTATCCTTCCCCGCATGATGGAGATGGACCCCATAGCGCGGAAATGTATTGCGGCATGCTGGCCTCTGGTGATCGGCGTGATTGCGCGGGTGCGGGGGATGCTGGGCGAGGCGGCCGGCCATCCGGACAGCCTTGTTCCGCGTCCGGTCTATTTCCGGGCATTGCGGCTGGTCCGCGTGGCGGAGGCGATGGTGCGCCGCATGCTCTACCTGATCTCGACCGAGATTGAGGTGAGCTGCACGCTGCGCCCGCTGAAAGATGGCCCCGCGCCTGAGAAATCCGCCACGCCCGGCCCCGGCCCCGGTTCCGGAGAGCCGCGGCCCGTTCCCGTGGGCTGGCTGCAGATCGCGGAGCCCTTGCTCAACCGCTTCCCCGCAGAGCCGCGCCCGGTCTATGGCCCGGCGCCGTCCATCTGGCTGTGGGGCACGCCCCGCCCGCCGGAGCCGCCCGGCCCGCCGGAAGCCTTCGCGCCGGACACGCTGGAACGTCGGCTGGCCCGGCTGGAGGCGAGCTGTGCCGCGCCGGAAGAGGCCGCGCGCCGCCTCGCCCTGTGGCAGGCCCGCCAGCAGGCTGAATTCCGGGACGGGCGCGGTGCGCGCCGGATGCATCCCCTGCGCATCGGCCGGCCGCCCGGCTTTGCCCGCCGCGGCATGGAGCCGGAGCTGAAACGGCGGCTGAAGGATCTCTGGTATTTCTGCGAATGGGCGGACAATGCGCCGCGTCCGCAACCACAACCGCCGCCCGGCAGCGGCTGACCCCTGCCTCACAATGAAAAACTCCGCCCACCCCGTTTCTGACAGAGCCTGGGGCGGGCGGAGCTATGGGCGGCCATGAGGGATTGTGGGGGCGCCGCCCGGAGACCTGGTTTTGCTGCGTGGCGCCTATTCGCCGAACTTCACCACGCAATGGCGCGACCGCACCTGGTTGCGGCCGAAACGGATTGCATCATGCAGGGCGATCATGGCTTCCTCGCGGGACTCCTCGAAACGCATGCCCGCCATGATCGGGGCAACGCCGAAGCTGAGCGAGAGTTTCGCGCCATTGGCATCCACCTCGGCGGCGGCCTCTTTCAGCTCCCGCAGCAGCCGCTCGCAAATGCTCTCGGCATCGTTCAGGCTAGCCGATCTGAACACGGCGATGAACTGGCCATCGGCAATCCGCGCCAGCTTGTCATGCGGGGCCCGCATGCGCGACAGGGCGGATTCCGCCACCCAGTAGACGACCTGGTCGCCATAGGTGTCGCCATACACCTCACGCACCTTGCGGAGCTGGTCGATCTCGAAAATCGCCACCGCGCCGGACGGGCTGGAAGCGGTCATCCGGTCGACCTCCTGGGAGACCGTCAGCTCCAGGAAGCGGGGGCTCAGCAGGCCGGTCAGCGGGTCTGTCGGCACAACTTCCTGCAGGGTGCGGGCGTTGAAATCATATTGCGCGGCCAGCCCCGCCAGCGGAAACGCCACACAGGCCGTCGCCACCAGAAGGATCTGGTAGTGGAAATAGGAGATCGGAAGGCCATAGGCCTTGAAGGCTTCCGTCACGATGATCGAAGCCAGCGCGAGGGCTGACAGGATCACCGCAAAGAACATCTGCGCCGCCTCTGCTTCGGTGCGGTGCGTATAGAAAGGAAGGGCTGCTCGCGTCATAAGTGAATTTTCGCGCCGGTCGAATAAAGGGATAGTATGGGGCGCGGCGAAGTTTTTCCGGATGCGGATTACCTTCCGTTCACCATGAAAATGCCGGGGCCAGCATTTGCTGCAGCTGCCATGGTAAAGGAGTGGCAAACGCGGCCAGCCTACCAGAATTTAATCTGGGTTTCTGTAGGTCGCCGGGGCGCTACTCCTCCAGCGGCAGCGCCAGCAGCAGGGCCGGGTCGATATAGAAATCCCCGTCGCGGGCATCTGCTGCGGGGTTCCGCCACTTCACCGCCCAGTGCAGGTGAGGCCCGGTCGTGCGGCCGGTATTGCCGCTCTTCGCCAGCAGGTCGCCCTGCGAAACCACGTCGCCCGCCGCCACGGTCACCTCGGAAAGATGCATGAAGACAGAGACCAGGCCATGGCCATGATCGAGGAAGACCGTGCCGCCCTCATAATAGAGGTCCGGGTCCGCCAGGATCACCGTGCCCGGCGCCGGGGCGACGACATCCGTCCCCACCGGCGTCGCCATGTCATAGCCGCGGTGGACAGATGTGCTCTCGCACGGTTCTCCGGTGACTGCCGAGACGCCGGTATATTTCCGCGTCGGCCCAAAGGGCGAGGATGCCGGGGCATCCGATGGCTTGATAAAGCCCGCCAGCGCGCCGGGGCCGGTATTGAAACTCGCAAAGGCGTCCTGCTTCTTCACCCAGCTGCGCGAGGCATGGGCCTTCTGCTCTTCGGTACGGGCGTCGACCTTGTCACAGTCGAGCCCGGTGAGGACACGGTAATCATCCTTGCGTGGCGCGATGGTCAGGTCGCCAAAGGCGCCGCCCTCATGCGACCAGCCGATAACGGCCGGTGCTGCTGTGCCAAGGCCGAACTGGGCGGAGCCATCCGCACCTGCGGTCAGCGTCTTGCCCGCGACCGTAAAGGCCGTACCCGGCGCGCCATGGCAGATGACCAGACCGCCCTGCGTCAGCGCTCCGCCACATGTCGGGATCTGTTCGGCAATAACCGGTGTTTCCGCCGGCGCCTCAGTTTCAGGCACCTCCGGCAGCATTTCGCTCACCTGATCTTCGGCGTGCGGCTCCACCTGTGCCGGCGGTTCAGCCGCTGCACAGGCAGCACCAAGCAGGGCAGCGGCCAGCAGAATCGCGCGGGGCGTCACTCACTGCGGCCTTCTGCGGCCTTCACCATGCGCGTGGCGGCCGCGGCAGCATCCCAATAGGCCTCCTGCAGGTCGACGCTCCAGTAGCGCAGCGCCTGCAGCGGGATTTTCCGGCCGGTCACCGCACAGGTGACATAGTCACCGGGCGTCAGGACTTCGATGTCGGCATCGAGATAATGGAGGCGGGCTTCGCCGGCGGGGCGGTTGGATCGTGTCAGCATGCGCGCAGCATGCCCGATCGCGGGAAAAATGAAAAGATGCAGGTGTCAGGAAGTTTCTGCTTTGTTCCAGAGAACAAACGTGGTACATGCGAGTCAGCAATGGCAATCGGGGGCCTTGCCAAAGCGGCCCCCATGGTAGACCTAAGGAGACGACTCATGGCCAAACCGGCGCTTCAACTCGTGGACAAGGATTCAGGCGTGGACAAGCAGAAGGCTCTCGAAACAGCGCTGGGCAATATTGAACGGTCCTTCGGCAAGGGCTCCGTGATGCGCCTTGGCGACAGGAAGGTCATGGATATTGAGGCCGTGTCGACTGGTTCGCTCGGGCTCGATATCGCGCTTGGCATTGGCGGTCTGCCCAAGGGCCGGATTATCGAAATCTACGGCCCGGAAAGCTCGGGCAAGACGACGCTCTCCCTGCATTGTGTGGCTGAGGCCCAGAAGAATGGCGGCGTCTGCGCCTTTATTGATGCTGAACATGCACTCGACCCGGTCTATGCGGGCAAGCTGGGCGTTGACCTGGATGATCTTCTGATCTCCCAGCCCGATACAGGCGAACAGGCGCTGGAAATTGCCGACACGCTGGTGCGCTCCGGCGCGGTTGACCTTCTGGTTATCGACTCCGTGGCGGCACTGACCCCGCGGGCCGAACTGGAAGGCGAGATGGGCGACTCGCTGCCTGGCCTTCAGGCCCGCCTGATGAGCCAGGCGCTGCGCAAGCTGACCGGCTCGATCTCGAAGTCGAAATGCATGGTGATCTTCATCAACCAGATCCGCATGAAGATCGGCGTCATGTTCGGCAGCCCGGAAACGACAACCGGTGGCAATGCCCTGAAATTCTACTCCTCTGTCCGTCTCGACATCCGCCGGATCGGCGCGATCAAGGACCGGGACGAGGTGATCGGCAATCAGACCCGCGTGAAAGTCGTGAAGAACAAGGTTGCCCCGCCCTTCCGCCAGGTCGAGTTCGACATTCTCTATGGCGAAGGCATTTCCAAGACCGGGGAACTGATCGATCTCGGCGTGAAAGCCGAAGTCGTCGAGAAGTCGGGCTCCTGGTATTCCTATAATGGCGAGCGGATCGGTCAGGGCCGGGAAAAGACCCGTGCCTTCCTGAAGGAAAATCCCGCCATTGCCGACGAGATCGAGGATGCCATCCGCCGCAATGCGGGCCTGCTGGCCGAGGAGCTCCTCAATGCCGGCATGGAATCGGAAGCCGGCGACGATACGCCGGAAGCCGCCGAAGGCTGATCCCTGATATCTCATATTTTCCCGGTGGCCGGATCAGGCCGCCGGGGCTCCATTTCTGCCAGATTTCCTTGCAGCGCTCTCCTGCAAACTGCCCCTTTGTGGTGCCCCCTTCTTGGCGCGCCGCAAAGGGGCCTTTATATCGCCCGTGTAACCTTTGTGCCGGGTGACTCGGCATGAGGACCACCGACTGCAAGGAAATGATCTGCCCATGACCGGCGTAAATGACATTCGCGAAGCCTTTCTCTCTTATTTCGAGAAGCAGGGGCATACACGCCGGGCGTCCGCGCCGCTGGTGCCGCAGAACGATCCGACCCTGCTCTTCGTCAATGCGGGCATGGTGCCGTTCAAGAACATCTTCACCGGTGCCGAGACCCCGTTTGCCCCGCGAGCGGTGACGTCGCAGAAATGCGTCCGCGCCGGCGGCAAGCACAATGACCTCGACAATGTCGGCTACACGGCCCGCCACCACACTTTCTTCGAAATGCTGGGGAATTTCTCCTTCGGCGACTATTTCAAGGAAGATGCGATTGCGTTCGGCTGGGAACTCTGCACGAAAGAGTTCGCCCTCGACCCGAAGCGCCTGCTGGTCACCGTCTATGCCGAAGATGACGAGGCGGCTGCGCTCTGGAAAAAGGTCGCCGGGCTCGACGACTCAAGAATCATCCGCATCGGCACGTCGGACAATTTCTGGTCCATGGGCGATACCGGTCCGTGCGGCCCGTGCTCGGAAATCTTCTTCGATCATGGCGACAAGGTTGCCGGCGGCCCGCCCGGAAGCCCGGACGAGGATGGCGACCGCTTCATCGAAATCTGGAACCTCGTCTTCATGCAATTCGACCAGCAGGCCGATGGCAGCCGCAAGAACCTGCCCAAGCCCTCCATCGATACCGGCATGGGGCTGGAGCGTATCGCCGCCGTGCTGCAGGGCGTGCACAACAATTACGATATCGATCTCTTCCGTGCCCTGATTGCAGCGGAGGAAGAGGTTTACGGTGCGAAGGCGAAAGGCGACAAGCTCGCCTCTTTCCGTGTTATCGCGGACCACCTCCGCACGTCCGCCTTCCTCATCTCCGATGGCGTGCTGCCGTCGAATGAGGGGCGCGGCTATGTGCTCCGCCGCATCATGCGCCGCGCCATGCGCCACGGTCATTTGCTCGGCGCGCGTGAGCCGCAGATGTACAAGCTCACCTCCGCCCTGATCGGCGAGATGGGCGCAGCCTATCCGGAACTTGGCCGTGCGAAGGCCGCCATCGAATCCGCCCTCGAACAGGAAGAGGCACGTTTCCAGCGCACGCTCGGCAACGGCCTGTCACTGCTCGACAAGGAAACCGAGGCACTGAAACAGGGGGATGCCCTGCCGGGCGAAACCGCCTTCCGGCTTTACGATACCTATGGCTTCCCGCTCGACCTGACCCAGGATATTCTGCGGTCACGCGGCATGACCGTCGACGTGGACGGTTTCGATGCCGCCATGGAGGTTCAGCGCGAAGGCAGCCGTGCCGCCGGTTTTGCCTCGGGTGATCAGGCAACGGAAGAAATATGGTTCCGCGTCCGCGACGATGCCGGCGCCACCAAATTCACGGGTTATGCCGGCACGGAAGGCAAGGGTCGCCTTGTGGCAATCGCATCCGGTGGCGCGCTGACCGATACGCTGAAACCCGGCGCCGGCGAACTCGTCTTCGGCACGACGCCCTTCTACGCCGAATCCGGCGGTCAGGCCGGCGACCATGGCGAACTGGTCTTCGAAAGCGGCGCACGTTTCATCGTGCGCGACGTGCAGAAGCGGGCAGGCGATGTCCATGTTCATATCGGCGAGCTTGTCTCCGGCGAAGTGAAGATTGGCGAGACGGCAGCCATGCATGTCGATGCGGAACGCCGGAAGGCCGTCATGGCCAACCATTCCGCGACCCACCTCATGCATGCGGCGCTCCGCAAGGTGCTGGGCGAGCATGTCACGCAGAAGGGTTCGCTCGTCGAGGCCGACAAACTGCGCTTTGACTTCTCGCACAACGGCCCGATGACGCAGGCCGAGATCGAGGCCGTGGAAGACGAGGTCAACGCCCAGATCCGCGCGAACCTGCCGACCGGCATTGAGGTCACCTCGCCGGAGAAAGCCATTGAGGCGGGCGCGCTCGCCCTGTTCGGCGAGAAATATGGTGATGAAGTCCGTGTGCTGTCCATGGGCACGGGTGAGAGCCGCCGCTATTCGGTGGAGCTTTGCGGCGGCACGCATGTTGAGCGGTCGGGCGATATCGCGGTCTTCGTGATTACGTCGGAAGGCGGCGTCTCGGCCGGTGTGCGCCGGATTGAGGCGGCCACCGGTGCGGAGGCGCTCGCCTATCTGAAGGGCCGGGCCCAGATTGCGGCTGACCTTGCCGACAGCCTGAAAGTTCCGCTCAAGGATGTTCCGCGCCGCGTTGCCGCCATTGGTGAAGAGCGCCGGGCGCTGGAAAAGGAACTGGCCGAAGCAAAGCGGAAACTCGCCATGGGCGGGGGCGGCTCCGCCCCGGCTGGCCCGGAAGAGATCAATGGCGTGAAGCTGCTTGCCCGCGTCGCCGAAGGTGTGGGTGGCAAGGAGCTGCGCACACTTGTCGATGAGGCAAAGGCCCAGATCGGCTCGGGCATCGTCGCCTTTGTCGGCGTGGACGATGGCAAGGCCAGCGCGGCCGTGGGTGTCACAAAGGATCTGACGGACAAGTATTCCGCCGTGGATCTCGTCAAGGCGGCCAGCGAAGCACTCGGCGGCAAGGGCGGCGGCGGCCGCCCCGACATGGCCATGGCCGGCGGCCCGGATGGGTCCAAAGCCGAAGCGGCGCTGGACGCGGTGCGCGCGCTGTTGAAGGGGTAGGGGGCAGCTCATCCTGAGCGAAGTCGAAGGATGGAGGGCTCTGTAAGCTGGATCAGTGCTTTCGACCCCAGTCGTTGAGAAATGACTGCCTCTAGAATATGGGATGCAAAGTATGATGGAGGATGAAAGAACCACTCCAATCGGTCTGTTTCACTACGCCCACTCGTATGCAGCCAGTGCCAGGGAACTCAATAAACTGGCACTGAGTATTACGCATCCGGAGGCTCCCATACGATTCCAATACGGCCATGCGATTGAATTGTATCTCAAGGCGTTCCTTCGATTGCAGGGGCTGACTGTGAAGGAGCTTCGTTCCAAGCCGTACAGTCATAACACCAAGACGATGCTGGATAAGGCAGAAGAGTTTGGGCTCTATCCAATTCTTCCTTATGTCGACGCAATTGAATTCGTGGCGAACGACACAATCGACCGATACATCGTTACTGGTACGCGTAAGGTTATGCCCTTGGACCTGATGGATGACACCTGCAAATACCTGCACGAGCGAATTGGCCCTGAGGTCTACAAGGCTGAAGGGCTCACGAGAGCACCTATTCCATATGAGTAGGTAGGTGCTTCGGGAGAGGGGGCTCCTCTGTAAGGAGCCTGAAGCGTTTTTAGTTAGGCAATGGCTCTTGCTTGCGCTGCGAGCATTTCTTCGCTCTTTTTGATCCGCCGGATCAAAAAGTCCGGCAAAGTCGGACTGCGAAGAAATGGTCGGAGTGAGAGGATTCGAACCTCCGGCCCCTGCCTCCCGAAGACAGTGCTCTACCAGGCTGAGCTACACTCCGCGCCGAAGAAGGGGGTGTTTACGCCGCGCGGCGGATTTTGCAAGGGGGCAAAT
>MDSW01213807.1_pt1 | contig 14713 bp, 12 predicted proteins | sample 811171 | NCBI WGS metagenome assembly MDSW01 (sample SAMN05326641, study PRJNA326480) | marine metagenome | isolation source: seawater | place: Atlantic Ocean: North West | collected 2012 | reverse complement strand
CATCATACCAGTGTGTATATGGGTGGAAGACAAAGGACCAATATTTTACACACAAATAAGAATCGGTAAAGATGGGAAATTATTCAAAATATATAAATTTCGCACCATGATAGTGAACGCCGAACAATCTGGGCCCGTATGGGCTAGCAAAGCTGATCCACGTATTACAAAGGTAGGGAAAATACTTAGATTAACCGCTCTTGATGAACTCCCTCAAGTTTTTAACATACTGAAAAACGATATGTCTTTGGTAGGTCCCAGAGCAGAACGTCCAGAATTACATGAACAATTCAAAAATAAAATACCGGATTTTGACCAGCGACTTGCTATAAAACCGGGGTTAACGGGCATCGCTCAAATAAAAGGTGCTTATGACCTTGAACCAGAATATAAATTGAAATACGACCTAGAATACATGAGTAATATTAGCTTCAAACGAGACACATACATAATCTTTAAATCTATATTAAACACAATAGCAGCAAAATGGGACAAACCTACCAAGGAACGTACAAAATGAGTACCAATCATATATTAGATAACCTGAATTACATAAAAAATATTGATGTAACCAATATGTCAGACAGGATTGCTAAAACAACAGCCATGCTAAATGCAGTGTTTGAAACATCTATATCTCTACAGAATACAGACGCACCATCAGATGTAATATTAGCAGGCATGGGAGGTTCAGCTATTGCATCTGATTTACTAAATGATTACATTGGAGGAAATGCCACCATCCCTACTACAGTGATTCGTGAACCCGAATTACCATATACCCCATCATCCCAAACCCTTTTAGTAGTCAATAGTTTCTCAGGCAATACCGAAGAAAGCATCTCTGTATTTCACAAAGGATACGAAGCGGGATGTAGAATTGTAGTGGTAACTGGTGGCGGCAAATTAGAATCCTTAGCTAAAAATCACAATATACCTCTAATTAAAATGGACATTACGGGGGAGCCCAGGAGCGTAGTCCCCTATCATTTTTTAATATTGATCCGATTATTCGTTTTATTAAATTTAGCAACTTTAGATAAATTAGAAATACAGGATACGTTAACCTCAGTAAATCGATGCATCACTGAATATGCAATGGAGAGTACCATCCCCAATAATTTAGCAAAGCAATTGGCGATTCAACTTCAAAATAAGTTTCCATGCATTTATGGGGGAGGATTATTTAAAGGGATGACTCTCCGATGGAAAACTCAGATAAATGAAAATTCCAAATCGATGTGTTTGAATGACTACATACCAGAATTATTTCACAACACTATTGAATCAGTGCAGGAATATGAATCATTTAACTCCAATTTATTTGTATTGGTTATAGAACCCAAGCAAAACCCAACATGGTTGCAAAAACGTTATTCAACCCTGGAAAAAGTATTATCTGACAATGGTATAAAACATCATTTTATTAAATCAGAATTCTCAAATAAATTAGAACAAATCATGTGTATGATGACATTGTCTGACTACACAAGTTTTTATCTTGGAATCCTAAAGAATGTTGATCCAGCTTCTACAGAAGTAATTGAATCAGTAAAGAAAATGATGAGTTAATCTTAGCATTATGTTAACATCACGAATAATCAACACTAGAAATGGAGTATAACTATGGAGCCTTTAATAAAAAATAAAAACGATGGAACCCCTGCACGATTAGTCTTTCTTGATGAAAATCCACCTACATGTACACTGACCTATTCACAATTTGAACACGGGGAAACAAGCCCTCACCATATCCATGAATGGGAACACGAAGTGTATATAATTTCTGGCAAAGGAACATTACATTGCGATGGTGTTGAATATCCTGTTCAAGCAGGTGACGGGTTATTCATACCACCTAACGTTGATCATTACACAATCAACGATAGTGGAACAGGTACCCTCAGCAGAGTAGAAGTTAATCCATTGATAGCAGCACAATCTGGTGGTTCTACCAAGCAGGGTGGAGGAACTGGAGAAAAACCAACTATAAGAAACTGCTCCACCCTTGACGGTGGGAACGTACTTATTGGCAGCCCTGAAGGAGCCTTAAACTATGTAATGCTATACAACGGCGCAATGAAACCAGGATCCGTGAGTCACGCAGACACAGGCGGGCATATCCACCCTTGGGAGCATGTCGTGTATATACTTTCTGGAGAAGGTATTATTAACTGCGGCGGTAAAGACTACAAAGTGGTAGAAGGAGATGGAATCCTAGTACCAGGTAATGTTCACCACCAATGGAGAAATGAATCAGATTCTGAAATGCTACGGGTTACTTTCAATCCTATCGAATCAGAATTCAAAGACTAGAATTAACTAATTTGATATTCCGGTCGCTTTAGGAGTTGCCTCGCTATGACTATTTTAAGGATCTCATTAGTTCCTTCACCAATGATCATAAGCGGGGCGTCTCTATAATATCTTTCTACTGGTAAGTCTTTAATAAACCCATAACCTCCGTGAATCCTCATAGCATCCATTGCAACTTCTTGGCATATTTCACTTGCATATAGTTTGGCCATCCCTGATTCTGCATCAGACCTTTCACCCAAATCTTTTTTCTCAGCAGCATCATACGTAAGCAATCTTGCTGCCTGAATCTTAGTAGCCATATCAGCTAATTTGGTTTGAATAATCTGTGTATCTGATAGCGGTGCACCAAAACTATATCGCTGCTGTGAATATTTGATCGCAGCATCAAAAGCAGCTTGAGCAACACCTACTGCCCTTGCCGCTACATTTATTCTTCCAGTCTCTAATCCACTCATCACCTGAGAAAACCCTTGTCCTTCTACCCCCCCAATAACATTATCCTCTGGCACTCTCAAGTTATCAAAAAATATTTCACAAGTATCCAAGCCCCTGTATCCTAATTTATCTAAATCTCTCCCAATCCTAAATCCTTCTCCTTTTTCCATTACAAAAGCTGTCAATCCCCTATGTTTGGAATCTGGATCTGGATCAGTACGAGCTAAAAGACAAAACATATCACCGTGCCTTGCATTTGTTATAAACATTTTTGAGCCATTAACAACGTATTCCTCACCGTCTTTCTCGGCTTTAGTTTTCAAACTAGCAACATCTGTACCTCCACCTGGTTCAGTCAACGCTAGCCCACCTCTTTTAACTCCAGAAGCTAAGTCGGGTAGAAACTGTTTCTTTTGCGCCTCAGTACCAAAATGAGTCAAGACATACGTAAGTATGTGGTGGGTACCTATCACTCCACTGATACTCATAAAACCTTTACTAAGTTCTTCAAATATCATCGCAAAAGTAGTGTAGTCTAACCCCATGCCACCATATTCTTCTGGTACAGTTATTCCAAAAAGACCTAAGTCTTTCATGGTGTCTATTAATTCAAATGGGACTTCATCATTCTTATCCATTTCAGCTGCGATTGGTTCAACATCTCTTTTAACAAAATCCTTTACCATGTTCACGATTTGTGTTCTCGTTTCATTAGATGTCATACTCATTTCCATTCTCCACTGCTTTTGAATAACAAAATTTGCTTTATCAAAATATTTAAATAAGGATATCAAAGGATTTATACTGTGTACATTGATTCTATTAGGAAGTAACACCAATGGAGCATCACATACAAAAACTGAATGACTTAAAGGGTCAAATAAGAGATCACGATTACAATTATTATGTATTAAACCAGTCTTTAATATCTGATTCCCAATATGACCAACTAATAATTGAATTAAAGCGAATAGAAAACGCCTATCCAGAACTCATAACCAGTGACTCTCCAACACAAAGGGTAGGAGGAGAAGCCTCAGACCAATTTAATTCTGTTAATCACACAGTTCCGATGCTGAGCTTAGCTAATACATTTGATTACACAGGGCTTCTAGAATGGGAACAAAGAGCACACAATCTCTTAGATGACACCAACCTAAGTTTCTCCGCAGAACTTAAAATAGATGGCCTAGCAATCAGCTTAATATACGAAAATGGAATCTTTATTCAAGGTTCAACCAGAGGTAATGGTTTAGTAGGGGAAGATGTAACAACTAATTTGAGGACTATAAAATCAATACCATTATCTCTGACACACCCCCTTCCTGGGCGCTTAGAAGTTAGGGGAGAAGTGTACATGCCATTGAAAGCCTTCAATTCTATTAACAAAGAACGAATGGATCAAAACCAACCTTTATTAGCCAACCCTAGAAACGCTGCTTCTGGTTCATTACGGCAATTAGACCCACGCATAACCTCCTCCAGAAACCTAGATATTTGGGTGTATTCTTTGAATGAATCCTCTAACAGCAATTTGATAGATCACACAAAAAGCCTCAATTGGATTCAAGGATTGGGTTTAAAAACCAATCCTGAAACTCGCGTATGTAGTTCATTAGAAGAAGTACAACAATACTATGAATACTGGATGAATCATAGGTCAGAATTGGGATATGAAATCGATGGAATTGTGATCAAAGTCAATTCATTGGACATACAACGAGACTTAGGATTTGTTGGGCGAGAACCACGCTGGGCAATCGCTTATAAATTCCCTGCAGAAAGAACGAATACTAAATTAATATCCATAGGGTTAAATGTGGGGCGCACTGGAAGCATAAATCCCTTTGCAGTTCTAGCCCCCGTTCAAATCGGAGGAGTCAATGTCGCTAATGCTTCTCTTCACAACGAAGAAGATATACATCGCAAAGACATCAGAATAGGAGACACGGTTATAGTAGAACGTGCAGGAGACGTGATTCCGCATGTAGTAGGACCAGTAATTGAGTCAAGAACTGGTACTGAAACTGAATTCCAAATGCCTGAGAATTGTCCTGAATGCAACAGCTCTATAATTAAGGATGATTCAACACATAGATGCAGTAACTCCAGTTGCCCTGCAATTTTCCTAGAAACTATTAAACATTTTGTGAGTAAAAATGCTCTCGATATTGAAGGTTTAGGAGAAAAATGGTGCGAGATTTTAATAGCCCATAAAATGATTCAGCAAATCAGCGATATATATAAACTAAAGCTAGAAGATTTAAGTACATTAGACCGAATGGGAGAAATTTTAGCATCAAAATTGATATTAAATATTGAAACCAGCAAAACCAAACCTTTAGACAGAGTAATATTTGGACTTGGGATACTACATGTAGGATCAGAGATCGCACTGATCCTCTCACAATGTTTCGACAGCCTGCAACAATTAACTGAAGCCTCATTCGATGACCTAATAAAAATAGAAGGTATTGGTCCTAAAATAGCTACTTCTATCCAGCAATACTTCAGTATCGAAAATAATAAGATTCTAATCGATGAATTGCTAATATTAGGATTAACCATGGAAAATTCCGTTCTAACTCCTGCCTCAACTTCATTGACCAATTTAACCTTCGTAATAACAGGAACATTACCTAATCTATCTCGTAAAGAAGTAGAAGAGTTAATCAAAATAAATGGCGGCAAGGTCACGAATAGTGTCACATCAAATACTTCATATTTAGTTATTGGGGAGTCTGCTGGATCAAAATTAATCAAAGCACAAGAACTGGGCACACCTTTACTAACAGAATCGGATTTCTTAAATCTGATGCAATCAACGAGTTAATAAAATGAAAATACTAATAGGATTAGGGAATCCTGGTACAAAATATCTTGATACAAGACACAACATAGGATTCTCCATAATTGATACTTTTGCTAAACAGCTAAAGATTGATAAGAAAGAACGCAAAGCAAAATGCTCCATGCAATTCGGAGAGCTCGATGAAATAGATATTGTGCTAGTCAAGCCTAGAACATTTATTAACAATAGTGGAATAGCTATCAAGTATCTACTAGATAGATTTAAAGTTGAATTATCTGACATATTGATTATTTATGATGATATAGCATTACCAGTTGGCAAAGTCAGAGTTCGAATAAATGGATCGAGCGGTGGACACAATGGAATTAAATCTATAATTGAATCAACCAACGGAAATATATTTCCGAGATTACGAATCGGCGTGGGCAGCCCTAATCATACAAATATAGACTTAGTAAATTGGGTGTTAGGGAAATTCGACGAAGAAGAAAAAATATTAATGGAAGAAACTATTTCAAAATGCGTAGAAATCCTATCATTCTGGATACATAATGATAGTGACACAACCATGAATATGTTTAATTAAAGTATGCGTTATTACTTGAGATTCATATCAATTGTTTTGATCACTACACTTGTAATATCTAGTTGCAGTAGCGACGGAATTAAATCAAATATTGAATTATGTGATTCAGAAGCTTCAATGATAAAGCAAAAAGATTCATTCCCGCCAGACTTAAATATATGTACAGAGATTACATCCAATAAACATTACCAAGAAATTAGTGACCCACTTCCGACAGACTTAAATAAGGTTCTGATAACAGATATATCTCAAAAACAAGATTTTGAATATAAAATTTATGAGTTATTAACAACCTCAAATGCAGCTTGGTATTTCCATAATGAAAATGCTTCTACCAGCCAGATACAAGAAGCAGCCAATATTTTTGAATATGAAATATACCCAACACTTGTATCCGTTTTTGGCGAACCATGGATTTCTAAAATCCGACCTAATGATAAATTACGAATAATCCATGCTCCTCTTGGGAGAGGTATAGGAGGATATTTTAAGAACACTGATATATACCCAAAACAAATCTATCCCACAAGTAACGAAATAACTGCCATATATATTCATTCTGATTTAGCGGTCGGCAGCGACAAATATTTGAGTGTATTAACGCATGAATTGCAACATGCTATGCATTGGAATAAAGATCGAACAGAAGAAACATGGTTCAACGAAGGCCTTTCGGAATACTCCGTAAATTCCTTAGGATATAATCCTTTTAATATAAATTCTTTCAATCCAGAAATATCTTTAATTCATTGGTCTCTAAGTAACCAATCAAAACATTACTTCTCAGCTCGCCTATTCTTTACCTACCTGACTGACCAATACTTAAATAGTGATTCATTATTATCAGGCCTTGTAGCAGAATCATCAGACGGCATCCAAGCAATAAACGATTACTTTTCTAAAGAAGGACTTGATAAATCTTTTGAGGAGCTATTTAGTGAATGGTCTATTCATAATTTACTTAATGGGTATGACGAAACGCATAGCTATTCAAATTTAGAAGGTAACACATTCGATTTCGCGAAACAAAATAGTATAGGATTTGATGAAGTTATAGAAAGGAACATAAATCAATACAGTTCACATTATGTAGATATTGCGCTTCCAAAAGAAGAGGGAAATATGTCTATAGAATTCGACGGTGCTCCTAAAATAAACACTTGGTTTAGCCCTATTAACAGTCTTCAGAACACATGTCTTTGGGGCAATAGAGGCGACTCTATTAATAGCACACTAACCACGCGAGTAGATCTCTCAGGAACACAATCACCCAAGCTTAACTTCCACTCAGCTTTTAATATTGAGGATAGCTGGGATTATTTGCATGTTCTAGTCTCAGAAGATAACGGCGATACGTGGACAGCTCTATCTTCTCCTGAAATGACGCCTTCTCCATACAGTATGTCTCATTTAAACCAAGGGTACACAGGCATACAAGGCTGGTCTGATTTAAATGTAAGCTTAGACCAATACAAATCAAAAACTATCCTTGTAAGACTATCTTACGTGACCGACGCCAGCACAACTGGTCCTGGGATTTGCATATCAGATGCTGTAATAAAAGACATAAATAAAGAGGATACAATTCAATGGGATAATAATGGATTTACCGTTATAAACAATCGTGTTAAGCAAGATTTTATTGTTAACGTAATACTAATGGGTAATGAGCACAAAATCATTCCATTCAAACTTGATGATAACAACAACGGAGTCTTATCACTTCCGATTCCAGAATACGGTAGTTGGTATGTGGTCAGTGTTTCAGCTATGAACAAAATAAGTTCCGAGAAAGCGCCCTACTCGGTAAAAGTGAAACGATCACAACATAGATAAATATCTACTTATTTCGAAATCTGTAACTTCTTTCTGATATAAGTCTAGCTCAATTTTCTTGTTCAATATGAACCTATCAAATATGTTCTCTCCCAGAGTCGTTTTAAGCAATTCACTATTTTCCGCCAATAAGATTGCTTGTTCTAGACTAGAAGGCAATTTTGATACATTGTGAACAACCGTGTTTGATATCTCTGGTTTTCCAGGCTCAACTAAATCATACTTCCCTTCTATCCCTTTAAGCCCAGCGGCAAGCATAACACTAAATGCTAAGTATGGATTACAAGCAGGATCGGGAGCTCGATATTCTATTCTAACCGCATTTTGGCCTCCAGTCTTAAAGGCAGGTATCCTTATCAAATCAGACTTATTTAAATGCGCCCACGACAAATACTTAGGTGCTTCATGGCCAGACGCCAATCTTTTGTATGAATTTATCCACTGATTGGTTACGAGAGTAATTTCAGGAGCGTGTGTGAGCAAACCTGCAACAAAATATTTTGCATCCTGAGACAAATGAAAGGGATCGTTATCAGAATAAAATGCGTTATTTTCACCTTTAAATAAAGATTGGTAAGTATGCATCCCTGAACCATTAATGCCCGAGATTGGTTTAGGCATAAATGTCGCGTAAACCCCTTTAGCTAGGGCAAGTTCCTTGATAACCAATTTGGCCGTAACAACATTATCAGCCATAGACAATGCATCAGTATATTGTAAATCGATCTCATTTTGACTCGGAGCGACCTCGTGATGAGAATATTTTACAGGTATGCCCATTTGAGCCAGATTTAATACAGTATCTCGTCTTAAGTCACCTGACACCTGGCCAGAATTCTGATCAAAATATCCGTCCTTATCTACTAAAATAGGACTAACATCATTCTCAAAGTAAAAGAATTCTAATTCTGTTCCAACATAATATGTGAAACCAGACTTAGCCAACTGTTCCAGGTTATGTTTAAGTATAGTGCGTGGATCCCCTGGAAAAGGTTCTCCTTGAGGGGTATGTATGTCGCAAAACATTCTAGCAGTAGCGTTATCTTTAGGTCTCCATGGGAGTATTGCGAAAGTGGAAGGGTCAGGAAATGCCCTTACATCACTTTCGTTATCCCTAGCAAACCCTTCGATAGCAGCGCCATCAAAACCCACTCCATGCAGTAAAGCATCTTCCAAGTCTTCGATGGTTATCGCAAATCCTTTCAGATTTCCCAAAATATCTGTAAACCATAAACGTATAAATTTTACGTCGCTTTCCCTAGCATTACGCAAAACAAATTCTATTTCATTTTGAGAATGATCTATACTCATTACTCGTCTCCACAAATTAGGGCTTGATCATAGCATATTACTATCATCAAGCCCTAATTAAGTTATACAATTCACCTTATAAGATTACTATGCATCAAACGACAAAAAGAATTCGTATGGGTGAGGTCGTAATCGAACGGGGTCTACATCATTTTCCCTTCTGAAGTTTATCCACGCTGAAATTACATCTTCGGTGAACACACCACCTTTAAGCAGGAAGTCATGATCTTCTTCCAATGCATTTAACGCTTCTTCCAAGCTGCTGGGAACCTGAGGTAATTTAGCCAATTCATCCGCCGGCAAATCAAACAAATCATGTTCCAGTGGTTCTCCAGGTTCATAACCGTTTTCAATCCCGTCCAGACCTGCCATTAGCATAGCTGCGAATGTTAAATATGGATTGCAGGTTGGATCTGCTGATCTGAACTCCACTCTTTTAGCCTTAGGACTTTGAGAATACATGGGAATTCTACATGCAGCGGATCTGTTTCTTGCTGATAGTGCGAGAATTGTTGGAGCCTCAAAACCAGGAGTCAATCTCTTGTATGAGTTGGTGGTTGGAGCAGCAAGAGCCATCAGTGCTTTTCCGTGCTTTATTAAACCACCGATATAATTAATTGCTAATTTGGATAATCCTGCATATTCATCACCCGCAAACAAAGGCACTCCATCTCTCCAGATAGACTGATGAGTGTGCATTCCGGTACCATTATCCTCGAAAATAGGCTTCGGCATAAAAGTTGCAACTTTACCAAATTGATTCGCAACATTCTTGATCACATATTTATAAGCCATTACATTATCTGCTGTTTTCAATAACTCATCGAATACAATATCTATCTCACCTTGGCCTGCTGTAGCAACCTCATGATGTTGTTTTTCAACTGCAATTCCAAAAGCGTCTATCAAAGTCCTGACCATCTGACTCCGCATTTCTTGCTGAGTATCTGCGGGAGGTGCTGGGAAATATCCACCTTTATGAGGTGGTCTCGCCCCTTTATTTAAAGTCATACCATCAAGCATAGTATCAGCACCAGAGTTCCAGATGCCTTCATCGGAATCAATGTGATGAAATCCATGATTCGGCCCATAGCCAAATTGGACAGAATCAAATACGAAAAATTCTACTTCAGGCCCCCAGAATGAACCGTCCCCTACTCCTGTAGTCTTAAGATAAGCTTCAGCTTTCTTAGCTATATTCCTTGGGTCTCTAGTGTAATCTTCTCCAGTCAATGGATCTCGTATATCCGCTATTATAGTGACCTGACCTTTAAAAAATGGATCAACCTTAGCAGTAGATGCATCGGGTACTAGCAACATATCGGATTCATCTATCGTTTGGAATCCTCGAATGCTAGAACCGTCAAATCCTGTACCATCTACAAACAGTGAATCTACAACTTCACTTATTGGAGCAGATACATGCTGCCATGTACCTGGCAAATCCGTAAATTTGATATCCAACATGTCACAATTGTTATCTTTCATTAGCTTCAATACTTTGGAAGCTTCATTAGCCATAAGAAATCCTCCTTTTAACTATAAATAGTGGCTCTAATCATAGAAAGGATGCTAACACAAATTCATTACATTTATGTTACAAACTTTATTTATAATTAGAGCCACTAAAATATGTAATCAAAGATCACAAATTACTACCTGTTATAGGCAACTTCGCCATGCTGGTTATGGTCTAGTCCTTCTTCTTCTTCAGATTCAGTAACTCTTAGACCAATAGTATATTTGATTCCCAAAAGAATGGCAGATGTTAATACAAATGACCAGCCCCAAGTAACTACTATTCCAATCACTTGAATAGTCAGTTGGTTCCAATAATCAGGACTAAATACTTCGGGCATACCTGCAGCAGCAAAACCTACACCAGCAAACAAACCTGTAGCTAAAGCGCCCCAGGTACCACCCATACCATGTACTCCCCAAACTGCTAAGGCATCATCTACTCCTAATCTTAGAAGCAATTCAATACTGAGGTAACAAACTACGCCAGCTCCTATCCCAATGAATATAGCAGCGATAGGTCCTACTACTCCACAAGCGGGAGTTATTGCAACTAATCCAGCAACAGCCCCTGAAGCAGCTCCAACCGCTCCTGGCTTCTTACCCATAATCACAGACATTACAAGCCACATAATCATTCCTGCAGCTGCAGCAATATTAGTGACTACGAATGCATTCACCGCAAATTCATCAGCTGCCAATGCGCTTCCTGCATTAAATCCAAACCATCCAAACCAGAGAAGTCCGGCACCTAGAATAATCATCGGTAGATGGTGCTCTGACTGATCATGTTTAACACCTTTAGAATTCTTAAAGCCTAATCTTGGACCAATGATCAAGGCTGCAGCTAATGCTCCAATTCCAGAATTGATGTGCACAACTGTGCCGCCAGCAAAGTCCAAAGCTCCCATTTCAAACAACCATCCGCCTGATGCCCAAACCCAATGTGCTACCGGAGCATAGACTATGGTTAACCATAGGACCACGAATAAAGCATACGAAGAAAATTTCATTCTCTCTGCAAACGCACCTGTAATCAATGCAGGTGTAATAATTGCGAACATGCATTGGAAAATCATGAATAATTTATCTTCTGCGCTATCTACGCCAGACAACGCCAAGTGATCCAAGCCTCCCACAAAACCCGCTATAGAAGTTCCAAATGCTATGCTGTAGCCCCATAAAACCCAGACTATAGTGCACAAGCCCATGGCTACGAAACTATGCATTATAGTCGTAACCGCATTCTTGCGGCTCACCATACCGCCATAGAAAAACCCTAGTCCGGGTGTCATCAATAGAACTAGAGCAGAACAAGTTAATATCCATGCTAAATCAGCATTCATATTATTCCTCCTTAAAAAACAATTTCAACGGGAGGATAAACGGCTTAGGTTACAACCTCATTACAACTGTATTACAAGTTTGTAACATATATATTAAATTTATATTACATAGTATTAATAAAAACCCAGCATAATTAGGAAAATATTTTGTTATGTTTATATCTCTGATAAACTAGTTTTAATACATTTTGGAGTAAATTATGACAACCATAGACGATTTGCAAAACGATTATACTGATCTTGAATTTGAAATAGATATAAAGTCAGAAGAACATATACGCACAGATGTATTACTCACTTTTCAATACGACTATCCGAAGAGCAATGCCAGCGTGGAACTAGACACCGATGAATTCACTGCGGTATGTCCATGGACAGGTTTACCTGATTTAGGTACTTTGGAGATCTCCTACGTTCCTTCTGAGTCGCTAATTGAGCTTAAATCCCTTAAGTATTATTTGCTGTCGTATAGAGACGTGGGCATCGTCCAAGAGCACGCCGCTAATAGGATTCTCAATGATCTAGTAGAGTTGACCAATCCCAAATCAATGAATCTTACATTGACTTACAAAATACGCGGGGGAATTAATACTGCTGTTAAAGCTAGTTTTCCTATGAAGAGCTAATTGAAACAATCAAAGATCCAGACTCATATGTATCTGTTCCTTATTTTCATTGTCTGAAGCAAGCCTTATTCCTATCCACCAGTGCTTCCCCTGTCCTCTACGTTTTCTTTCAAACCCAAATTCTCTCAATCCTATACCAAAGCCTCGTTGAGATAATGCGGTCATACCGACATCAGATGCCCATTTTTCGTATGAGTTAAACAATGAACCTGCTAACGACATGGATGAATTGCTAATCTCACATGCCTCCATAATGAAGTCCTTAAGATGCTCGTACTGCACAGATCTCTTCCGGGACTTTAGGCGTAATTCATTAGCAGTGTATTTAGAAGAACTGTCAGATTTATGTTCATTAGCCCTAACAACAACCAATGCATTTTGCAGCACCGATACAAACCCTTGAATTCCTCCAAATTGCTCCCAATCTATTGCTGTTCCATCTATATTTCTTGCATCAAAACGCCTATATGGATTATATGCTTCGTAAACATTGTGAAACTCTGGAGGGCACTCCCAAACAGGGTTCATAGGGTCTGTTATGAACGATTTCCCTAGTAGAGAAATGATCACCCTAACATAGCGCGTATTTGGGTCTTCTTCTGTTACAGGATGGGTAGCAAATATGCTCCCAAAGATCGCATCTACCTCAATAGCGGTAAATGCAAATGTGGATTTGAAATGATTCCTTACCGCAGGCCTAATTGCGCCGTACCCATAATCTGGATTATCTTCCCGCATACTAGCTTGATCAAACGGATTCCTGTTCCTTGGCAGGAACGAAAACTTATCAAGCACGAGTCTCCCGTTATTGGCCGTCTCTAGTATGGATAAAGACAGATAAAAATTTCGTAGTAAAGCTTCTATTCTATCTGATAACTTCATATTGATATATCGGCACCTATAAAGTTTCTTTGTTACTCGTCTAAATTCATTATCACTTTAATTATATTATCTTCTCTTTGTTCATACATATCATATGCGTTTTGCACGTCAGAAAATCCGGTTCGATGAGTGATAAGAGGACCTGGATCACACCAGCCGCGCTCTCTAAGAGACACAATGTCTTGTATCTGGCCTATAGGATCTAAGCTACGAGCTCCAGTAGTAGGTATAATAGTTGGCTGTAAATTCATCAGTGTATTGTGCTCCACTGGTACCAAAGCATCACTTTGTATGCCAAATACAATTACAGTTCCAAACTGCCGCACGTTATTAAAAGCAAAGTTAAGAGTATCTGGATATCCAGCTGCTTCAACAGTAATATCAGCCCCTTGTCCATCTGTTAGTTCTTTAATAGCTTCACTCAAATCTTCTTTGTCTGGATTGATAGTGTGAGTAGCACCAAACGTCTTAGATTTTTCCAATCTATAATCTAGAGGATCAACAACAATAACTTTACGAGCGCCCATCTTAGACACCAACATCGTAAAACTCAGTCCAATGCTGCCTTGACCAAATATAACCACATTCTTGCTTAAAACAGATCCCATTTTTCTACATGCGTATAGGACTGTACCTGATGGTTGACACATCAACCATTCGTCTATTGGACCTTGTTCTGGAAGCATAATCATTCTCCCAGGATCAGAAACTACATACTCTTGTAGACCACCTGTCCCTGGTCTAGCTATTACTATCACTCTTTGACCTTCTTGAATTTGGTCAGTTCTGCTCTCAACGACTGTCCCTGCTAATTCATGACAAGGCAAACCTGGATCCATTGGATATGCAGATTCGTCTTTTATTGGTCCATAATGATGCCTTATATCACTACCGCATACAGAAACTCTTTCTAATTTCACCAAACATTCCCCATCCACGGCTTGAGGCTGTTCAATATCAATAAATTCAAAATGTTTAGGTGCCGTCAATCTAGCTGCTTTCATAATTCACTCCAAAACTGTTGAATTAGTGCATAATACAT
>MDSW01041571.1_pt1 | contig 14714 bp, 4 predicted proteins | sample 811171 | NCBI WGS metagenome assembly MDSW01 (sample SAMN05326641, study PRJNA326480) | marine metagenome | isolation source: seawater | place: Atlantic Ocean: North West | collected 2012 | reverse complement strand
GGGGGGGGGGGGGGGGGGGGGGGGGGGGGTGACGCGCGAGGCGCGCGACGAGCGCCGAGCGGTTGGATTGTTTCGCGACGCGGACGCGTCCCGGAGGAAGACGCGCGGGGGACGCACCGTCGCCTCCCCGAGCGAGGGCTCGGGCTCCGAGCGCGCCGGGTGCGCGAGCGGGGCGCTCGCGGCGAGCACCGCCACCACGAGCGCGGCGACGCCGCGCCGCCCGCGCCGCGCCATCGCACCCCGGAATGGACGCGTGGTGGTTACTCCAGATGAACACACGTGTGGTTTCGGAGGCACACGTGTCACGTGCCACCGTGCTGCTTGTCCGCACACGCGGGTGTGTCGCACGAGACGAATTGAAGAAACGGACGGCGCAGACGTAAAGAGCGAAGAAACGCGCCACGTCGCCCAAAAGGCGTCGCGGCGCGCACGCCTCGGCGCGCGTCATGCGGGCTCCCCCCCGCGCGCTCGCGCTGCTCGCGCTCGTCCTCGCCGCGTGCCTCCCCGGCTCCGCGGACTCGCGCGTCGCTCGCGACGCGACGAGCGTCGTGTTCGACGCCTCCTCCGGGGACGTCGACGGGCACCGATCGAACCATCTCGCGGCGGTGTCTCGCGCGTTCGCCGCCGACGCCTCGTTCCGCGTCGTCACCGCCGCCGACGGCGCCGAGCGCGCGGCGACCGCGGACGTGGTGTGGGAGTTCGAGCCGGCGGACGCGCCGGCGACGATGCGCCGCGGGCAGCGCTTCAACCACTTCCCCGGGATGGCCGCGCTCACGTCCAAGGCGGCGATCGCGGCGCTCGGCGCCGAGCTCCGCGAGTGGCTCCCGCCGACCCTCGCGCCGGGCGTCTCGACCGAGGCGGACGTGGACGCCGCGCTCCGAGCCGCCGAGCGCGAGGGACGCGAGGGCACCGGGTGGCTGCTCAAGGCCCCGACGCACGGCGGCGTCCGTGTCGCGCCGACGAATCGAGCCGCCGACCCGGCGGAGGACCCCGAAGAATCCGCCTCGGGACGTCCGAAGAATCCGTCGTCGAGCGACGTCGTCCGCGCGGCGCTCGCGGCGGGCGACGTCGCGCAGCGCCGCGTCGCGAACCCCCTCCGCGTGGACGGCCGCGCGTTCGACATGGGCGTGTACGTCCTCGTCGTCGGCGGAGGCGAGACCCGCGCGAAGAAGCGTTCCCCCGGCGAAGAAGACGAAGCGGCGGCGCCCGCGTCGGTCGGGTCGTGGGCGGCGTTCGAGTTCGACGAGACGCTGCTCCGCTTCGTCCCGCGCGGGAGCCGCGTCGCCGACGTCCTCGAGCGCGGCGCGCGGTACGACGCCGCGTGGGACCTCCCGTCGCTCGCCGCGCTCGGCGCGGGGGACGAGGTCGAGGCGCGGACGAAGCCCACGGCGTGGGCGGCGCTCGAGCGGTACCTCGAGGAAACGGAAGAGGAGGAGGAGGAGGAGGAGGAGGAGGGGAAAGGCTCGTCGGAGGGGAAAGGCGCGTCGGAGGGGAAAGGCTCGTCGGAGGGGAAAGGCTCGTCGGAGGGGAAAGGCGCGTCGGAGGGGAAAGGCTCGTCGAAGGCGGACGGCGCGGAGACGGGGGTATTCAGAGGTGGCGCTTCCGGTCGGAGGGATGCTCCGTCGCGCGGCGCGAAGAGGCGGCGATCGTACGCGCCCGGGGTCGGGCGCCGGGTCCGCGAGGCGACGACGCGCGCCATCGTCGCCGCGCTCGACGCCGCGTCCGCCTCGGTCGCGAGCCAAATCGCCCGCGGGGCCGAGTCGGGGGCGTTCCCGGACGGCGCAGCGCACTTCTTCGAGACGCTCCGGTTCGATTTCGTCCTGGCGGCGTCCGCCGAGGGGGGAAGCGAGGACGCGTCGCGCGAATCGGGTCGGGCGCCGCGCCCCGACCCCGTCCCGTTCCTCGTGGAGGTGAACGCGTCGCCGAACGCGAAACCGTCCAGCCCGGCGCAGGCGATCGTCCTCGACCGTCTGTGCGCCGGCGTGGCGCGCGCCGTAGGAGTCGGAGCCGCTGCCGTCTCTCGGGCCGAAGACCCGAACCTCGACCCGAACCTCGACCCGAACCTCGACCCGAACCGCCCGAACGAAGACGTGGACGCGCTCGTCCTCGGCGGCGGGTTCTCCGCGCGGCTTCCGCTCCGCGACGGGGGCGCGCTCGTCGCGCCGCGACCTTCGGCCGACCTTCGGCCGACCTTTTTCGGCCACCGGCGCGCGCTCGCGGAGAGCACCGCCGAGACCCCGGTGGACTGCGTGGTTTCGGAGTGGGGCGATTGGAGCGCGTGCGTGGGCACGTGCGGCGGAGGCGGGACGCGTTCGCGGACGCGCACGACGACCACGACGGCGAAGTACGGCGGCGACGCGTGCCCCGCGCTGAGCGAGAGCGAGTCGTGCGCCGCCGCCGCGGAGACGACCGCGGGCGTCTCGTGCGCGCCTCCGCCTCCGCCTCCGCCGCCGCTTCCCCCCCCGCCTTCCGCGGAGGCGCGCCTGGACGCGACGATCGAGATCGACGCGCCGAGCGACGCGTCCCTCGCGTTCGCGTTCGACGCCGACGCGCAGGCGTCGACGGCGTCGGCGATCGCGGCGCGACTGGCCGGCGCTTCCGACGCCCTCGTCACGGCGTCGGTGGTGAGCCACGAGTCGTTGGCGCGCGCGAGGGCGACGTTCGCGTTCGGGTCCGCGGCGCCCGCGGCGGACGAGCCGGCGTGGACGGCGATGGCGGACGGTCTCGCGGCTGAGCTCGGCGTCGCGCCGGCGAGTCGCGTTCGCCTCGCTCGGAACCGAACCGACCTCGCCGACGTCACCCCGGACTCGCGCGTCGTGATCGAGGCGATCGTGCGGCGCGCGGGGGGATTCGCGAGCGCGTCACGTTACGCGGACGACGCGCTCGAGGCGATGCGCGCGGCGTCCGGGCCGTTCGCGGACGCGGCGGTTCGCGCCGGGTACGTCGCGACGCGGCGCACGCTCGCGGAGGGCCCCGGTCAGTTCGCGGCGGCGTCGACGCGCGTCGCGCTCCGCGTCGTCGCGCGCGTCGAAGGCCGAGGAGCGAACGCGGAGGCCGAGGAGCGAGCGCGGCTTCTCGCGGCGTTACGAAGGCACGCGCACGACGGGACGCTTCGGGCGGACCTCGTCGGCGCGGGGGTCCCGTGCGAGCGCGTCGCGATGGCGCACGAGGACGCGTTCGACGTCGTCGTGAAGGGGTCCGGGGACGAGGACGAGGACGAGGACGCGTACGCGAGGGAACGCGGGGGGGAACGCTCGGGGGGGGGAGGCGGGGGATGGACGCGCGCGAAGGACGGACTCGCGAACGCGTGCGCGGCCGCGGCGCTCGCCGTCGCGCACCTCACGGGGCGCGCGGAGAGGCGGGGGGCGAGACGCCCGAAGAGACTCCCGCGCGGACGACGACGATGACACTTTTTTAATTAAAATGAATAGGCCTCTTCTAGTAGTAGACTCAGGCTCACGCGCTCCTCTCCCTCTCGTCGTCTTCCTTGGCGGCTTGGTGGATTCTTTCCGCCTCCGCGGCGATCCTCCTCCCCATGGCGGTGAGATCGACCCTGGGCGAGTTCCAGTCGAAGGGGTCCATCATCGTCTTCCCCACCTCCCATATGCCGTAGAACCCGAGCGCGAGGACGGCGCTCGGCGCGGGCGTGAGCCACTCGAACGTCACCGTGAAGATGAACGGCGCCGAGAACACGAAGAAGAACAGCACGAGGTTGACCATGTGCGTGTACTGGTACGGGATGGGCGTCGTCACGATGCGTTCGCACGTCTTGTACGCCGCCAGGACGCGGTCGCAGTCCGCGTACACGTCGAACGCCGCCTTCTCGTACACGCGCCCCGCGCGCCGACACCGCTCCACGACGACGTGCATCTCGGCGACGACGACGTTGAACCGGTTCGCGTGGTCCACGGAGGCGTACCGCGCGCGCTCGGCGTCGCTCAGGAGCGCCGCGAGCGAGGGCGCGCCGCACGCGTCGCGCGCGAGCAAGTCCGCGTCGGGAACGGGGCCCGTGCCGCCGCCGCCAGTCTTGCGCCACCCGACGAACCTTGAGGTTTTCTTTTTATGCTTCCCCTTCCCCTTCCCGAAGAAGAAAAAAAAACCCCCCCCTCTCGGCTCGTTCTCGTTCTCGGAGAGACCGTCGCCGCCGCGCGCCCTCGGGTCGAGGCTGTACCCGTGGCGCTGCTCGCGCAGGGACTGGCGCATGAACGCGAACAGGACGTCCACGAGCCGCCTGAGCTCGCGGCGATCCGCCTCGAGCCGATCGAGCGACGCCCGATCGAGCGGCTTCTCGCGATCGGTATCGATCCACCCGGGCTCGCCTCGCCGCGGGGGCCGCAAGAAGGCGGCGAACGCGACGTGCATGTTCCTGAGCCCGTGGTAGATATCCCCGACCGCGGACTTGGCCTCGTAGTACCTCGTGTACGCGATGTTCGCGCAGAACACGAGCACGAACCCTATGATGGCGCCCGTCACCGCGTGCGCCTCCGAGTGGAAGCTCAGGATGCACGCGCTGGATCGCTCGACGTCCGCGCCGCACGCGACGCGCTTGGCGTAATTCGCGCCCAGCCCCGCCGCCGCCGCCGCCAAAACCTGCGGCGCCGTCCCCCGAAGCGCGTTCGAACTCCCGCTGAACAAACCGGTGACGAACGAGAAGGTGTGCCGAGGGTACTCCCGGCGCCGCACTTCCGACGCGAGGCTCGCCGCGGACGCGCGGCGGCGGCGGAGCGACGCGAGGGTCTGAAGCGCGGACGAGGACGGCGGCGAGGGCGAAGCGTCGGCGGCGGCGCGACCGTGGGTCGTCAGAAGCGAAGGGTGCATTCCTCTCGAGCCGCCGCCGCCCGCGCTTCCGGCGTCGCCTCGGCGAAGGCGCTCGATGTCGGGGGCCTCCGCGGCGCGCGTCGTGAGACGCTGGAGTTCGGCTCGCGCGCCTTCGACGCTCGCGAGTTCTCGCTCGAGCGCCTCTCGCGCCTCGCGCGCCGCCGCGGATCTCGAACCGCCCCGGGGCCCCGCCGACGCGTCCTCGTCGTCGAGCCTCTCGCGGGCGTCCTCGGCGTCTCTCTCGGCGCACCCCGCGTGTATTTGCGCGCACTCGCGCCACGCCCTCGCGCCGACGCCGGTGAGGTCGTGGTTCGGCTCCCTCCAGTCGAACGGGCGCTCGATCACCTCCCCGATGGAGTTGATGCCGTAGAACGCCATCGCGAGCAGGCAGCTCGGGAAGAAGGAGATGTACTGGTACGACACGGTGAAGATGAACGGCGCCGAGTACACGAAGAAGAAGGTGACGAAGTTGGACATCTGGATGTACTGGAACGGAATCGGCGTCTCCGTCACGCGCTCGCACGATTTCAGCGCGTTCAAAACCCGCTCGCACTCGCGGTACAGATCGTGCGCGCCGCGCTCGCAGATGACGCCCCGCCGCCTGTGCCGCTCGACGATCGCCTGCATGCGCGTCACGACGACGTTGGGGCGCGAGCGGAAAGGCACGTCGCCGTACCCCGCGAGTTCGGCGCCGTCGCGAAACAGCGATCCCAGCGACGGCGAACCGCGCGCGTCGCGAGCGAGCAAGTCCCAGTCCCCGGGCTCGCGATCGTCGGGGTACCCGAGCCGCTGCTCCCGAAGGACGTGCCGGAGGAAACCGAACAGCATGCCGCTCAGACGCAGGAGCTCCGTGCGCTCGCGAAGGAGCGCAGACGGAGCTGCTTTGGAGGCGTCCGAGACGAGCGAGTTCGAGACGCTCGGGGTCCCGCCGCGCGCGAGACGCGGCCCCGAGAAAAAGCCGCGGCGGCGACCCCAGCGGTTCGAGGGGGATGGTCGGAGGGAGCCGCCGCCGCCGCCGCCGCCGCCGCCGCCGCACAAGCCCCTGAACCCCGCGCCGTCGCCGCGCAGGAACGCGCACGCGCCGATGTTGAAGTTGCGCAGGCCGCAGTACAGCTCGCTGATCGCGGTCTTGGCCTCGTAGTACCTGTCGTACGCGAACTTGAACCGGTAAACGATCATGAACGCGAGGACGCTGCCGACGACGCTGTGCGCGTGCGGCTCGAACGTCACCGCGCACTCGAACGCCTCCTGGACGTGGCCGCCGCACCGATACAGCTTCGCGAGCTGGGCGAACCACGCGACGACGAACGCGAGCGCCACCTGCGGGAAAACCTCGGCGTGGATCGTGTGCTTCAGACGGAACACGTCCGTGAAAAAGCCGTACCACCGGTCGGACAGTTCCGGCGCCGCCGCGCGATCCGCCGCCGCCGCCGCCATCGCCGCCGCCGTCGAGGGACCGACGTACGCGGACGTCTTGACCCTGCGGAACCCGCTCGAACGCCGACGACGGGCGTCCGTACCGCCGGGGTTCGATCGCGATTCGTTCGCCTCCGCCTCCGCGACGGCCTTGGTGCGGCGGAGCGCGGCGTCGACGATCTTCGCCTCGGTCGACGTCTTCTCGCGCTCGGCGAGCGCGACGTCCGCGGGACCGCGGGCGACGGACGAGAGCGGTTTGGGCTCCGACTCCGATCCCGACTCCGATCCCGACTCGTCCGTCGTCGGGAGGCCGTCGTCGGAGCTGTCCGTGAACCCGCTCTTTCCCCGCGCGCCGTTGGCTCGCCTCAGCGCTCGCGCGCGCCTTCTTCTCGCGCGCCTCCTCGCCCTCGCGGCGTCGACGTCGGCGACGCTCATCTCGTGGAGCTGCAGGGTCTCGGAGTAGAGCCTCCACCCGACGCCCGAGAGGTCGTGGCACGGCTTGACCCAGCTGTACGGGTCCTCGATCGACCTCGCCACCTCGGCGACGCCGTAGAAGGCGATGGCGACGATGCACGACGGAATCGGCGAGAGCCACTTGAACCCGGTGGTGAAGACGAAGGGCGCCGAGAAGACGAAGATGAAGAGCAAAAAGTTGACCATGTGCAGGTACTGGAACGGCATCTTCGTGCTCACGATGCGCTCCATGTGCTTGTACGCCTCGAGGCACGCCTCGAGGTCGTGGTAGATGTCGAACGCCCCGCGCTCGGAGATGTTCCCGGCCCTCCTGTGGTGCTCGACGATGGACTGCATCTTCCACACCACCACGTTGGCGCGGTTGTTCGGGTCGACGGCGAGGTACTCCCGCTTCTCCGCGTCGCTCAACAGCGCCCCGAGGCTCGGGCGGCCGTGCAAGTCGTCCCACACGAGGCACGCGTCCGTCGCGGGGGCCGCGCACCCGCGCCTGTGCCCGTGGCGGTGCTCGCGGACGGCCTGGCGGATGAACGCGTACGCCACGTTCGAGAGACGACGGAGCTCCACGCGGTCCGCGTGTAAATCTCGGTCGAACGTCGTTTTCTTTGACGTCGGAGTCCTCTCATCGTCGAGAGCCGCGCCTTTTTCATCCGTCACCTCCTCGGTCGCCGCGTTGGTCGCCTCCTCGGCCGGCGCGCGCATGAACGAACAGAACGCGACGTTGACGTTCCTGAGCGCGTCGAAGAGGTGGCCGAGGTGCTTCTTCCCCTCGTAGAAGCGGTAGTACGAGATGCTGGTGCGGAACACGAGCATGAACCCGATGATCCCGCCCGCGACGGAGTGCGCCGTCTCGCTGAACGCCAACGGGCACTCGCTGTGCGCCGTGATGTCCGCGCCGCACCGGTAAATCTTGATCACCTGCGCCGCCACCGCCGTGACGCCGGCGAAGAACGTCTGCGGCGCGATCTTCGGAAGCACGGTCCCGCGGTATCGAAACAACACCCCGAAGAACGTCCACCACCGCCCGTCGAGCTCCTCGCCGTACGTCTCCGCGTCCGCGTCCGCGGCGCTGACGTTGGCGGGCTCGGCGAAACCGACCCCCGCGTACGCGTCGTCGAAGACGCTCTTCCGTCGTTTCGTCGACCGCGGCGTCGCGCGCGACCCGGATCTGGACCCGCCGCGGGTCGACGACGTCGGCGACGCCGCCGACGACGTTTTACCCCCGTCGTCGCCGACGTCTCCTCTTAATACCCGGGGGCTGTCGCTCGCGTTGTTGTCGCTCTTGGCGTCCTCGCGCTCGAGCGCCTCTCGGAGGACGTTCATGAACGCGTCTCCTTTTCCGGCGGTTTCCGCGCCGGCTCGCTCGGCGTCGCGGCGGTCGTGGTCGGCGGCGTGTTCGTGGATTTTTAAGTTTTCGCGGTACATCCGCAGGCCGAGCCCTGCGAGGTCGTGGCATGGCTGCCTCCAGTCGAACGGGTCCTGGATGAGCTTGCCCATCTCGTTGATGCCGTAGAACCCGACGGCGACGATGACGCTCGGCACGAACGCGATCCAGTGGAACGTCGTCGTGAACACGAACGGCGCCGAGAAGACGAAGAAGAAGAGGATGAACTGGAGCATGTGCAGGTACGTGAACGGGATTGGCGTCGAGACAATCCGCTCCATCGCCTTGTACGCGCCGAGGCACACCTCGAGCTGCTGGTACACCTCGAACGCGGCGCGCTCGGAGATGTTCCCGAGCCTCCTGTGCGTCTCGACGAGCATCTGCACGCGCATGGCGATCCAGTTGTGCCGATTCGCCGGCGCGAGCGCCAGCAGCCGCCTGGCCTCGCCCGGGCGAAGGAGCTCGGGAAGCGGCGGCTTCCCCCACGGGTCCTCCTCCACGCACCGCTCGTCCTCCACCTCGCGGCCGCTCGCGTCCCCGACCCTGAGCTCGCGGAGGACGTGCCGCATCGTCGCGTACAGGACGTTCGTGAGCCTCAGGAGCTCGACGCGGTCCTCTCGGATTTTACGCTGGAGGCTCCGGAAGCTCGCGCGCGGCGCTCGGCTGGGTGAGTCCCCCCAGGTCCCCGCGCCTTCCCCCGCGAGCGCGGCGTCTGCGCCCTTCGCCTCGAACGCCGCCTTCTCGCCCGGGCGGTTCTCGCGGAGGTACGTCGCGAACAGGACGTTCAGGTTCCTGAGTCCGCCGTAGAGGTGCCCGAGCGATTGCTTCCCCTCGTAGTACCGGTCGTACGCCCAGTCGGTGCGGAACACGAGCAGGAACCCCAGCGAGACCGAGACGACCTGGTGGCCGGTGATGTCGAACGTCGTCTGACACTCCGCCGGCGCGATGACGTCCGGGCCGCACAGGCGCATCTTGAGCATCTGCGCCAGGACGCCGAGGAACATCGCCAGGAAGATCTGAGGCATGAGCGTCGGGGTGACCGTCCCGCGGAACACGAAAATTTCCGAGAAAAAACCCGTCCAGTGCGTCGAGAGCTCCTTCGGGAGCGTCCCGGGATCCGCCGTCGCGGGGTCGCCGTCCGCGTCCACGTCATCCTCGCCGTCGCCGCCGTCGTCGCGACGAGAACCGTCCCCCGCCGGCCGCGGCGGCGCGGGCCCGGGGACGGACGCCGCGGAGGACGCGCGACGCGTCCGAGTCTGAGGCGGGGGCGGTCTCCGAGGCGCCTCCGACCGAACGCCGCTCGCCGCCGCCGCCGACGCGGCCTCCGCCGCCTCCTCGCGCGCGATCGCCTCCTCGACCGCGCTCGCGTTCAGCGCCGCGTTCGCCACCGGCGCGGCGGCGACCGCGCGGCGGAGCAGCTCCCCGGTGGATATCTTACCGGCGGTTCCGGATAACATCCGGCGCCTCGCGCGAGCGCCCGGGGTTTCCTCCGCGGCGGGATCGCGACGGCCTCCGTCCCCGTCGTCGGTCGACGGACTTTTTTGCGCGTCGTTCGCCGACTCGTCGGCTTTACCCTCTCGCTTTACCCTCTCGGCGTCCTCCTCCCTTCGCTCTGCCTCGTCCGCCCACTCGTGCGTCTGCATGTTCTCGCGGTACATCCTCCACCCGTTCCCGCTCAGGTCGTGGCACGGCGCCTCCCAGCTGTACGGGTCCTCCATGCACCGCCCGATCTCGTTGACGCCGTAGAAGGCGAGCGCGACGACGGCGGAGGGGAAGGGCGTCGCCCACTCGAAGTTGGCGGTGAAGGCGAACGGGACGCTGTACACGAAGAAGAACAGGAGCGCGTGCAGCGCGTGGAGGTAGATGTACGGGATGGGCGTCGTGACGATGCGCTCCGCCGCCTTCAGAGCGTCGAGCACGACGCGGCAGTCGCGGAAGGCGTCCAGCGCGGCCCTCTCCCCGACGTCGCCGACGCGGCGGCGGCGCTCGACGAGCCGCGCGATTTTACTCACGCACGCGTTGGGGCGGTTCCACGGCTCGAGCGCTCTGAACTCGTCCACCTCCGCGGCGTCGCGAAACACGTCCGGAAGCCGGGGCTTCCCGCCGCGGTCGCGCGTGAGCAGCTCCTCGTCCGTCACCGGGCCGACGTCCGAGTACCCGTGGCGGTGCGCGCGGAGCGCCTGCCGCACGAACGCGTAGAGCAAATTCGTGAGACGGAAAACCTCCGCGCGGTCCCTCGCCAACGACGCCCGGCGGAGCGCGGAGGAGGCGAGCGCGGAACCGTCCGGGGACCGCGAACGACACTCCGCGCTCGAGTTCCCATCACTCGGCGGCGACACCGTCGGTTTCGGGTGGTCTCTCAGGAACGCGCTCATGGCGACGTTCAGGTTTCGCACGCCTCCGTGGATGCTCCCGAGGGCGGTTTTTCCGTTTTCGTACCGCTCGTACGCGAGGTCGGCTCGGAAGACGAGGAGGAAGCTCAGCACGACGGCGACGCCGAGGTGGCCGTCGAGGTTGAACGTGAGGTCGCACTCCTCCGCGCTCGCGACGTTCTCGCCGCACGCGACCACCTTCGCCGCGTTCGCGAGGAGCCCGACCAGCGCGGCGAGGACGACCTGCGGGACGACGTTCGGGACGACGGTGTCGGCGACGGCGAAGATCTCGAAGAAAAACGCCAAGGGCCACCGCGGGAGGTCCCTGGGCGCGCCCCCGAGGACGACCCGCCTCGGCCCGCGCAAACCTCTGTGCGCGGACCGGCGGGACGCGCCGCCGGAGCCGCCGGCTAGCTTGGTCTTGAGCCGCGCGCGCCGAGCGTCGGCGTCGTCGCCGGAGCTCTGGCCGAGGCCGAACGCGCCGCGGCGGACGCTGCCGAAGGTGTCCGTGTAGCTGTCCGAGCCGCACGGCGTGACGCTGCCGACGCTGCTGCCCGTCATGTCCGGGAGGCTGTCGACGCTCAGGAGGCTGCAGAAGCGCGCGCGCGGATGCGGGGACGCCGAGACCGGGGAGGGGAGCTCCTCCGAGGGGCCCGGGGGCGGAGGAGTCGGCGCGGAGGGGTGCGGGTGAGTGAGCGTGGCTTTGCCGCGCGGGGACCCGTCCTCGGGGGCGCCGACGAGGACGCGCGCGGGGGTGGTGGTGCTCGGGATCACGGGCGCGTCGTCGTCGTCGCGGTCGTCCCCGTTTGGGGAGACGACGACGAGGAACGCGTGGTCGACGGGCGCGCGCGAGCGCGCGTCGGCGTCGCTCGCGTCGGGCGCGAAGCGCGCCTCCGCCGCGCTCGACGGCGCGTCCCCGTCGTCGTCGGCGGGGGCGCTCTCGGGGTCGGGCGCGGCCGCGACGCGCATCGCGTCGGTCGTCGCGGCGCGATCCTCCGGGGCCCCGCTGTTTTTTCCTCTTCCGACGATCGTGGACACCGCGCGCGAGATGATCCTGTCAGGGCGCATCCGCGCCGAGCGCGAGGGGAGCGCGCGTCGCGCGCCCTCGAGCGCGTCGCGGAGGGGCGGCGGAGTCCCGACGAACGCGCGCGGTCGCGAACGCGCGGTCGCGAGTGCGCGCCGACCTCGAGCGGTTCGCTTCGGACGCCCTCCGGCGCGTCCCCCGGTTTCCCCAAACGCGACGGTTCGAATGCCGAGCCGCGAACAAATTCGCACGCCGCCGTCGGCCGTTTCTTTTCCGCCCCCGCGCCGAGAAACATCCGTTGGCTGACGCCGCCCGCGCGCGTCGATTTCGCGCCCGCGCCGGCGGGAAGAACATCGCGCGCGCGCGCCGACGCGCGCACGCGCGCACTCGCGCTCGCGCGGACCCGCGGCGATGTCGGAGACGCCCCTGCTGTCCGACCCCCCCCGCGCGCGGTCCGTGGTCCCGCCGAGGCCCCTCCGCGTCTCCGTGGCGTGGTGCGGCGTCGCCTTCTTCGGCGTCGCGGTCGTCGCGTCCGCGTTCGCGACGGTGTTCGCGGGGGGCGTGTACGAGACGCAAGCGCGCGTCATCGCCGAGGCCGCGGCGGCCATCCCGCAGGTCCAGGCGAGGTGGGAGGCCCTCCATCTCACCGCGTTCAAGCTCGCGGCGAACCGCGTGCGCGAGATCAACGCCTGGGGCGACGACGCGCGGAAGGGACCGCGCGAGGGCGAGGGCGAGGGCGGGGCGGAGGCGGCGAGAGGCGTTCGGCGCGCGGCGAGCGGCGCGGTTCGGCGAAGCGCGCGACGAGCGTCGGGGTGAAGAACGCGTCGGGGGCTCTGAGCACGCGCGCCTCCGCTCGGCCGTAAAGTATAGGTCCAATAGTCCTCACTAAACTAGCATCTTCATTCGCGTTCTGTCTCTATCCTCCGGCGTTCGACACCGGCGGCGCGCACATCCCTCGCTCGTCCTCGGCGAGCGGTTTCCCGTACCACCGCTTATCGTTGTGCGTCATGGCGGTTTTCCCCGGCGGGTGCGCGCCCTGTTTCAGATCCGCCCACGGCGCGACGGTCCTCCCCCTCGCCATCAGCAGCGCCGCGAGCGTGACGTCGTTCCACCTTCCCACGCGGTCGTCCAGCCTCCCCAGCGCCGCCACCTCCTCCGCGAACGCCTCGGCGTCGTCGAGCCGAATCTCCGCGAGCGCGGCGACGGCGACGATCGCGCCGCCGCACAAGCCGTAGTGTTCGTACGACGGCTTCGCGCCGGACCGCCGCTCGAGCTCCGCGAGTAACTCGTCGCTCATGGGCGCGGTCCACCGGAAGTCCTCGACGCCTCCGGCGTCCGAGGTGGGCCACCGCGTGATCGCGCCGTCCACGCGGACGTCGTCCTCGAGGAGGACGAGAAACTCCGCGCCGGGGGCGTTCGAGGCGGCGCGCTGGAGCCTCGCGAGCCACTCGGCGACGCCGCCCGCGCCGTGCATGCCCGCGGCGCTCGGCTCCCGCGTGAAGTCGCAGAGGTACTGCGCGCACATCGACGAGCAGTCCCAGCCGGAGTCCCCGTCGGAGGAGACGAACAGGGGGGCGTCGGGGAAGTGCTCGCGGACCGCCCTGACCACCTCCAGCGACGCCTTCGGCTCGTTCGACATCTGAAGGTAAAACGCGACGCGACTCGGCGGCGTCTCCTTCGGCGAGGCGATCGTGTCGGCGTCGGAGACGACCCAGGGTGAGGCGGGCGTTTTTTCCGGGGAGGACGCGGCGCCGGCGGCGGCGTTTCCGTCGCCGTCGCGCATAGCCCACCGCGCGCTCTCGCGGCGCTCGACGTCCTCGCGCTCGACGCGAACGGGGCGGGGGCGGGGGAGAATCTTTCTTTCTCTCCTGACGCGCCGCGTCGTCGCCGTCGCCCCGGATCTCCCGCCGCCGCCGCCGCCGCCGTCGTCGTCGTCGTCGACGCCCGGTTCGGGCGGTTCCGGGGGTGGCCTCGGCGCCGCGGGCGGCGCGGGGGGGAGGCTCGGGAGGTGCGAGTCGTCGATGCGCTGCCGCACGCGCTCGATCGCCGCGGGCGCGGGCCTCGGCGGCGGTCGCGGGGGCCGCCCCGATCCGCGTCGTCTCTCGAACGGCCGAAACGCCCCTCGACCTCGGTCGTCGTCGTCGAGGGCGCTCGCGGACGCCGGCTCGAGCGGCGCGGGGCGCGGGGTTCCGCGGTCCGAGATCCGAGGCGACCGCGCGGGCGCGTCCGCGGGCTCCATGCCCGGGGTCCGCGCGCGCCCGTACCCGTGCGCTCGCTCGACCACGTTCCCGCTCGCCCCGCGGCCCCTCGCCGCCGCGCCCCCGCTCGAGCTCCACGCGAGCGCCACGAGCACGACGAGCGCCACGGGGCCGAGCGCCGCGGACGGGACGCGCGCCGGGCGAGCGCCGTCGCGCGGGCGAGCCGGCCCCGCGCCGCCCGCGCACCCGCGCGCCTCCGCGCGCGCGGCGCCGAGAGAACGAGCGCGAGCGTCGCCCATCGCGACCGCGAGCCGGAGCGCCCGGGGCGCCGGCGCGTGTGACGAGCGCCGCGCGGGAACGATGATGCTTGCGCCCCGAGCAGCGTCTCTGCCAACGATCAATGATGAAAGTGGCGGTGTTTTGATCCCAAAGTGGGGTTTCACCAAAAAAATGTCGCGTGAGACGACGAGTCAAAGATCCGTCGTTCGTCAACCACCTTCTTGAAAAAATAACGCTCGGGCGGGATTCTCGGCGTCTGCGCGTAGCCCCTCTTCCAGCTCCCTTGCCGCCTCCCCCCCCGCGGGCGCCCCCACGAGCACGTCCCTCTTCGGCGTGCACGACACCGGGTGCATCTCCGACGCGTAGACACTAAACCCGCGCTCGGCGGCGAACCGCAGACGGTCCGCCTCGACGAGCGCCTTGCACGCGCGCCGCGTCGCCGCGCGCCGTTCGCGCGCGCGCGCCGAACCCGGCGCCCCGACGCGCCCCGACGCGTCGTAACGGACGCCACTCATGCGTTTCTTCGCGAGCTTCTCCGCGCGCGCCGCCGCGAGTTTCCGCGCGCCGGCGGAGAGGGGCGGCCCGGAAGAAGCCCCGTCGTCGCGGTCCTCGGGGATGCCCTCGGCGACGGCGACCGTCGCGGCGGCGGCGGCGGCGGCGCCCGCGTCTTCCTCCTCCTCCGCCTCCGCCTCGTCGTCCGCGTGGTCGGCGGCGCGCGCGATGGCGACGTACGCCTCCGCGGTCGTCACTCC
>MDSW01155349.1_pt1 | contig 14717 bp, 13 predicted proteins | sample 811171 | NCBI WGS metagenome assembly MDSW01 (sample SAMN05326641, study PRJNA326480) | marine metagenome | isolation source: seawater | place: Atlantic Ocean: North West | collected 2012 | reverse complement strand
CTATCATTTTGACATTGAACAACAATATCTGTTGGAATATGTTTTATCCTAACAGCACTATCAGTTGTATTTACATGCTGCCCACCAGCACCTGATGCTCTATATGTGTCTATTTTTAAATCTGAGTCTTTTATATCAATTTCTATTTTGTCATCTATTTCTGGAAAAATCCATACGCTTGCAAAGCTAGTATGTCGTCTTTTATTACTATCAAAAGGTGATATTCGCACAAGGCGATGAATACCACTCTCTCTTTTTAGCCAACCATAAGCATAATTTTTTTCAATTTTAATAGTTGTTGACTTAATACCTGCTTCATCACCTCTTGTTTCCTGAAGAAGAGATACTTTTGCATCATGTTTTTCTGCCCATCTAATATACATTCTTAATAGCATTTCAGCCCAATCTTGACTTTCTGTTCCTCCTGCACCAGCATGAATTTCTAAAAAAATATTATTGGAGTCTGCATTTTCACTCATTAAATTTTCGAGTCTTGATTTATTTGAAATAGCAAGGAGCTTATTTGATTCATCTAAGAGTTGGATGAAATATTCTTCATTATTTTCATTTATGGCGAGATTAAATAGTTCCTCAACATATCCAAGATTATCACTAATAAATTCAAAATCTTTTATTTTATTTTCTATATTTTTTATTTTTTGAAAAATATCTTTTGCATGAATATCTTTCCAAATTTTTGGATTTTCACTCTCGATTTTTAATTCTTTTAATTCTTTTTTAAGTGAGGTAAAGTCAAACTCCCCTCCTTAGTAAATCATAATTACTTTTAATTATTTCTAAATTTGATTCAATTTTTTCTCTATTAATCATTAATTATTTAATAAACCACCTGTTCCAGAAATGGAATTATTAATTATACCTAATGAATCTAAAATATTAATATCATCCTTAGAATATGGCTCAGAGCCTTCTACAAAAGCTTCAACAATACTAACTTCACTATTTGATGGAAGTCCAGTTTTTTCATCAATGCTCACAAAACTTAAACCTGAAGGTATTCTAAAAGGAGTTTTATTATTATTTGTATTTGAATTTTTAACAAAATTTTTAAAAATAGGGACTGCAACTGAAGAGCCTGTTTGTTTATAACCTAAATTCTTTGGATTATCATGGCCAACATATACGCCAATAACTACATCAGGTGAAAAACCTATAAACCATGCATCTTTATTATCATTAGTCGTTCCAGTTTTGCCAGCTAATGGAATATTTAGTTTTTTCAAACTTTTTGCAGTTCCTCTCTCAATAACACCTTCCATCATTGAGGTAATTTGATAAGCTATTTTTGGATCAAGAACTTGTGTATAGTCTTTATCAATTAAGGGTAATTTTGTATTAAAAGTAATTTCATCTAAAAAACAGTTTTTACAAACTTTATGTGAATTGTCTAAAATTTTTTTTCCCTCTCTTGAATATATACTTTTAATAATATTAGGATAAATTTTTTTCCCTCCATTAGCTATAATTCCATATGCTGTAGTAATATCAATTAATGTTACTAAACCAGAACCAAGTGACATTGACATGTTTTTTTCTAAATATTTTTCAATGTTAAAATCTTCTGCTGATTTCATTATCGAGTCAATTCCAATTCTATTTGCAAGTCTTATGGTCATTAAATTTCTTGATTTTTCTATACCCGTTCTCATTGTAGTAAGACCAAAAAATTCTTCAGAATAATTAGCAGGTTTCCATTTTGGCAATCCTGGACCCTGATCTACAACATAAGGAGCATCTAGTATTAATGTAGAGGGTGTATATCCTTGCTTTAAGGCAGTAATATAAACAAAAGGCTTAAATGCAGATCCCGGCTGTCTTTTTGCTTGAGTTGATCTATTGAATTGACTTAAACTATAGCTGAAACCACCTGACATAGCCAGTATATCGCCAGTATGAGGGTCAATTACTATTATCGCACCATTAGCCTCAGGCAATTGTCTAATAACAAAAAAAGAGTCTATTTCTTCAATAAATAATAAGTCCCCTATTTTAAATTTTATTTTTTTTAACCACTTATTTGAGCTGTGATTAATATCTATCTTTAATTTAACCATATCTTGGTTTGTTAAAAATAATTCAAATGTGTCAATTTGTTCAATTTTTGCAATTTTCCATTTTTTTGGAAAAGGGTTTTTTATTTTTTTAATAGCTTCTTCAAATTTTATATTATCATCAATTATATTTCCTAATTTTCCCCTCCACCCTTGACCTTTGTCATATAGAATAAGTCCATTTATTAGAGCATTATCTGCAATAGATTGTAAATTTGTATTTATAGAGGTTTTAATAATTAACCCTTCAGAATATAATTTTTCTTCACCATAAGATGAAAAAAGATTTTTTCTTATTTCTTCATAGTAATAATCAGCACCAATATAAACTTTACTTTGTCTGTCAAAAATTTGAATAGGTTTATTTTTATTAATTAATTCTGAAGATTTAATAAAACCGTTTTCATACATTCTATCAATTACCCAATTTCTTCTTTCAACAGCTTTTTTATAATTTGTTTTAGGATTATAATTGTTTGGTGCTTTAGGTAAAGATGCTAGAAAAGCAATTTCATCTAATGTTAATTCGTTAATTGATTTATTAAAATAATTTAAACTTGCAGCAGCAATCCCATATGATCTGTATCCTAAATAAATATCATTCAAGTATAATTCTAATATTTGATTTTTTGTTAAAATATTTTCAATCCTTATAGCTAAAAGTACTTCTTTAATTTTTCTATTGAAACTTACCTCATTTGTAAGTAATAAATTTTTAACAACCTGCTGAGTAATTGTTGAGGCACCTATCAATTTTTGATTATTAACAATAGAAATTAAATTCGAAATGGTTGCTCTAATTATGGCTGTAAAATCTATACCAATATGATTATAAAACTTTTTATCCTCTGAAGATAAAAAGGCATTAATTATATCTATCGGAATTCTTTCAATAGGTATAAAAATTCTTTCTTGACGATGATAAGACTTAAGTAAAATCCCATCTGAGCTATATAATCTTGATGATAATTCTGGCTTGTATTTAAGAATTTTGTTGTAGCTTGGAAGTTCTGGGCTGTATTTCCATAAAATTGAAATAAATAATGACGATAGTAAAATTACTGATATCGTTGTGATTGCTATAAAAATTTTCAAAATTTTAAACATATATTCAAAACTACATTGTGAAATAGATTAAAATATGACAATAGGTCATAATTAACAAAAAAAAATACTTTTACAAATTCTAATAATAATGAACAAAATATACAAAATATACAATGGAGTTTCAGAAAAATGTCAAAAAAAATACTTATTGATGCATCAAATTCGGATCAAACAAGAATCGCAGTCACAGAAAATGATAAATTAGATGATTTTGAAATAGAATCGAATAAAAAAAATTCAGTTAAAGGCGATGTATACTTAGCTAAAATTACAAGAGTAGAGCCATCATTACAAGCTGCATTTATAGATTTTGGAAATTACAGAAATGGTTTTTTACCTCTTACTGAAATTCACCCAGATTATTTTAAAATTCCTTCTGCTGATCAAGAAAAAGTAAAAAAACTTTATGATAAATTGTTAGATGACAGAGAAGAGAACGAAGAAGATAAGGAAATTAATAATGAAGAAAATATTGAACAGAAAGACTCATCTGAAACTCAAAATATTAAAGTAAGATCAATAAACCCAAAGAAAGAATATATAAATTTTTTTAGAAAATATAAAATTCAAGATGTTATAAAGCCACGACAAGTAATATTGGTACAAGTAAATAAAGAAGAAAGAGGTTTAAAAGGTGCAGCTTTAACTACTTTTTTATCATTTGCTGGAAGATATTGTGTATTAATGCCCAACAGTCTTAACAATGATGGTATATCAAGAAAGATAGGGGATATAGAAGAACGAAAAAAAATAAAGCAAATATTAACATCAGTAAATATACCTCAAAAAATGTCTGTAATAGTTAGAACTGCAGGAATAGGAAAGTCAAAAAAAGAAATTTCAAAAGATCTTTCTTTCTTGATTTCTCAATGGAACAAAATCAGAGAATTAACTATAAAGTCTGAGGCACCTAAATTAATTTATGAGGAAGGAAGTATATTAAAAAGAGCTATAAGAGATATGCTAACCGAAGAAGTAGATACAATTTTGGTAGAGGGAAAAGAGGCTTATGAAAAAATTAAAAAATTATCTAAAAACTTAACTCCAGGTATGTCTAAAAAAATAAAAATTCACAAAAATGGTGATAAATCGCTTTACGCTGAACATAATATTGAGAATCAAATAAATGATCTATTTAGTTTAACTGTTAAACTTCCCTCTGGAGGATCTATAGTAATTAATACTACCGAAGCACTAGTTGCAATTGATGTAAATTCTGGAAAAAATACTGCAGAAAGAAATATTGAAAATACTGCCTTAAAAACTAATTTAGAAGCAGCAAATGAAGTAGCAAGACAACTAAGATTAAGAGATTTGGGAGGGCTGGTTGTTATAGATTTTATAGACATGGATGATTATCGTAATAATTTCAAAGTGGAAAAAACTATAAAATCCGCTTTGTATAGAGATAGAGCAAGAATACAAGTTGGTAGAATAAGTATGTTTGGTCTGCTCGAACTTTCAAGACAAAGATTAAGATCAAGTCTAATTGATAAAACTTTTGATAAATGCAATTATTGCAATGGATCAGGGCTTATTTTAAATACTGATGCAATTACAGATCAAATAATAAAAGTTATTAAAGAAAAAATTTCAAAAGAACAAAATATAAATGTCAAATGCAATACATCACTTGCTGAAACTTTAATTAATTATAAAAATAATGAAATATCAAATTTAGAAAAAATTTATAATTCAAAGATTACATTTACTTTTGATCACCAATTTTCCTTACATGAACCTCTTGTTGATTTTGATAACAAACCAATTGACGTTAAGAAAGTTTCTGAACCAAAAAAAACAACATCAAAAAAGAAAGTTATCAAAAAGAAAACCAGTATTAAGAAAAAAACTACAAATAACAAAAAAGATAATCAAAAAAAATATGATTTAAAAATTGAAAAAAACACAAAAATTAATGATGAATTAAAAAAAGAAGATACAAAAGCAAATGATATACAAAATGAAGAAGAAACTGAAGACAAAACTGGTTGGTGGTCATAATATAAATTATAAATTTTTAGTATTTATTTTTTTATTTTTCTCAAAGAATTTATATGCTTCTCAAATATACGATTTTCAAACTGAAAAATTTATAGAAAAATTAAACTTAAGTATACTTTCTGTAAATTCATTCGATAAAGATATTAAATTTAAAATTATAAAAGATGATTTTCCAAACGCTTATGTTACTGAAGATAGCACAATCTACCTTTCGTCTGGTCTTTTAGTATATTCTCCAGACTATGTTTCACTTCTTGGAGTTTTAGCTCATGAAATTGGTCACATAGAAAAATATCATGTTGCTAAAAGAAAAAGAGAAATAAAGAATTTAAAAGATATAAATTCTTTTGGTAATCTAGCAGCTATTGTTGGCTCAATGATAATTAGAGAACCTAATTTAATAAATGCTCTAGTATTTAATCAAACGACAATAAATAATATGTATATAAGTTTTTCACAACAACAAGAAATAGAAGCAGATTTTTATGCAGTTGAGACTATAAATAATTTAAATCTTCCAACAGACTCTATAAAAGAATTTCTTGTATTACTTGAAAACAAAACTAAATTTGATTTATTGGATGATGAATTAAAAAAATTCTCAACTCATCCTTTGTTTGAGGATAGACAAAAAATACTTGATTTTAAAAATAATAAAAAAAATTACAAATATAATAATAAAATTCAAAAAAATTTTGAATTCATAAAAGCAAAATTTATGGCTTATACCGATAGCGGTTTTGTTGAAAAATTAGAAGGAGACCCTAAAATTTATTACGATTCTATTCAATTTTCAAAATCAGGAAATCTGAAAGATAGTCTAAAAAAATTGAATTTATTAATTTCTAATAATAATAATCTCTTTTTAATTGAAACTAAAGCTGATATTTTATTATCTTTTGGATATAATAAAGAGGCTATAAATTTTTATAAACAAGTTCTAAAAATACAACCTCAAAACAATTATGTAAAATATAATATTTTTACTAATATGAAATTTACAAAAAATGATGATTATTTTAACAAAAAAATTTTTTTAGATAACTTGAATTTAATTAGAATTTTCCCAAATAACAATGTCTTAATTTCAAAATATCATTACTTATCTAAACTTTTAAAATTTGATGAATGGATTTTATTTTTTGAGATTTTATTATTAGAAAAAGATAATTTTATAAAAAAATTGAATCAGTTAAAAAATAATACTGAAGATTATAATTTAAAAAAAATTATAAAAATATATACTTAAATTATGAGTGGAGCATTAGTTTATGATGATTATGTTTCTTTCTATAATAAAAAAATAATTTTAGGCCTAGATCCATTTAATGAACAAATTCAACCTTCTAGTGTAGATTTATCACTAAGTAATGAATGTTATGAAATAAAGACTAGTTTTTTAAGTCCAAAGAATAAAGTTAGAGAAAAACTTAAAACAATTTATAAAAAAAAAATAGATATTCGAAGTCCAAAAATTTTTAAAAAAAATAAAACATATATTATAAGACTCAATGAAAAATTAAAATTAAACAATAATATCAAAGGGCACTGTAATCCAAAAAGTAGCACTGGAAGACTTAATATTTTTTGCCGTACAATTTTAGATTTTTGTGATGAGTATGAGAAAATACCACTAAATTATAATGGAGAAATGTTTATTGAAATAACTACAAGATCATTTGATATAAAATTTTGTGAAGGAGATAGGCTAAACCAAATGCGTTTAAATAAAATAAATAACAACTATTTAAATGATAAAAAATTAAAAAAAATTAATAATAAAAATCCTATAATTTTTAGTAATAAAAAAAACCTTATTGATAATGGTTTAAAAGTTTCTGTAGATCTTGCAAACGATAATAAAATTTGTGCATATGTTGCAAAATCAACATCATCCTATATCGATTTTAGCAAAATCAAATCTTATAATGTCTCTAAATTTTGGAAACCACTTAAACCTCTCAACAAAACCTTAATAATACAAAAAAATAAATTCTACATTCTTAAGTCCAAAGAAAAAATAAGAATTCCTAATAATCTTGCAGGTGAAATGATACCTTATGACACTGGAATTGGTGATTTTAGAGTTCACTATGCAGGTTTTTTTGATCCAGGCTTTGGTGATCCTATGGGATCATACGCTGTATTAGAAATCAAAACTAATGAATTACCATTTATGATCGAAGATGGTCAGACTATAGCACGCCTTAAATATGAAAAATTAAATAAAAAAACTTCCGTAGTATACGGATCTGATATAAATTCAAATTATCAAAACCAAAAACTTGCTTTAAGTAAACATTTTAAATAAAAGTTGTGAATGAATAATATTCTAATAATTAATGGTCCAAATTTAAATCTATTGGGTAATAGAGAAAAAGATTTTTATGGTAATACTACACTAGAAAGAATTAAATCCATATGTGAAGAACAATGCAAAAAAAATGATTTTGAATGTCATTTTTTTCAAAGTAATCATGAAGGGGAAATGATTGAAAAAATTCATTTAGCTAATAAAAACTATGAGGGTATAATAATAAATCCTGCTGCATATACTCATACTTCAATAGCAATACTAGATGCTCTTAGAGCAACATCAAAACCTAAAATAGAAGTACATTTATCAAATATTTATGCTAGAGAAGATTATAGAAGAAAAAGCATTACTTCAGAAGCAGTTAATGGAGTAATATGTGGTTTCGGTGAAAATGGATATGTTCTAGCAATTGATGCAATGAACAAATTAATTTATAATAAAAAATAATGACTAAAATTGACAAAATAGATATTGAAAATATTAAATTATTAACGCAAAAAACAGAATTAGGTAAAATATCTAAAGTAAAAATAAAAAAAGGTGATTATGAAATTGAATTAACTTCTGAAGCAACAAATATAACTAATCCTATATCAACAAACACAACAACTAAAAAAAACATATCTGAAGAAAAATCTATCTTAGAAGAACCCAATGAAGAAAATATAGTTAAATCACCTATGGTTGGAGTAGCTTACTTATCAGCTGATCCTAACTCACCTCCATATGTTAAATTGGGTCAACATGTAAAAGCAGGTGATACACTCTTATTGATTGAGGCAATGAAAACTTTTAATGAAATAAAGGCACCAAAATCTGGTGTAATTAAAAAAATCGTAGCTTTAAATAGTCAACCGGTAGAGTTCGGAGATCATCTAATAATTTTTGAATAATGTTCAAAAAAATTTTAATCGCTAATAGAGGCGAAATTGCATTAAGAGTCTTAAGGGCTTGCAGAGAGCTAGGTATAAAAACAGTAGCTATTCACTCTGAGTCTGATGAAAGTGCAATGCATGTTAGAATGGCAGATGAAAGCATTTGTGTTGGTCCAGCATCAGCCCAATCTAGTTATTTAAATATACCAGCAATAATTACAGCTGCTACACTTACAAATGCAGATGGTATTCATCCTGGATATGGTTTTTTAAGCGAAAATCAAAGATTTGCAGAAATTATTGAAGAACATAACATTAAATTTATAGGCCCTCATTCAAGCCATATTAAAATGATGGGGAACAAAATTGATGCTAAAAAAATAATGGATGATAATCAAATCCCTACTGTTCCAGGATTAAATGACATATCAAGCAATAAAAAAATAGAAGAATTTATTAATAAGGTTAATCTACCCATTATTGTAAAAGCTGCCAGTGGTGGTGGTGGTAAAGGTATGAGAGTTATTACAAAACTCAATGAAATTGAAAATGCTATAAAATCAGCACAAACAGAAGCTAAAAAATCTTTTAATGATGATAAAGTTTATTTAGAAAAATTTCTAATGACTCCAAAACATATTGAAATTCAAATTTTAGCTGACTCACATGGTAATGTAATTACTTTAGGTGAACGTGATTGTTCAATACAAAGAAAACATCAAAAATTAATTGAAGAAAGTCCAAGTGATCTTTTATCAAATGAAAAAAGAGAGGAAATTAGTGAATTATGCAAAAATGCTGTAAAATCAATTGGTTATGAAGGTGTAGGAACGCTTGAGTTTTTATATGAAAATAATAATTTTTATTTCATGGAAATGAACACAAGATTACAAGTTGAGCATCCAGTAACAGAATTAGTTACAGGAATAGACTTAGTAAAACAGCAAATTTTAGTTGCATCAGGTGAAAAGCTTTCAATTTCTCAAAATCAAATTGAGTTAAAAGGTCATGCTATTGAATGTAGAATTAACGCTGAACATCCAGAGAGTTTTATTCCTTCACCAGGAAAAATAACACAATACCATCAACCGGGAGGTCTTGGAGTTAGAGTTGACTCAGCAGTTTATCAAGGCTATTCAGTGCCTCCACATTATGACAGCATGATTGGTAAATTAATTATTTATGCTGAAAATCGTAAAGAATGTATATCAAGAATGAACAGAGCACTTGAAGAATATATTATTATGGGAATTAATACCAATATCCAACTTCATCAAAAAATAATAATGAGTGATGAATTTCAATCTGGAAAATATGATATAAATTTCATGTCTAATTTTAATTGAGTAAAATTATTCCTTCAAAAGAATTAGTTAATTTTTATAAAAAAGGTTATTTTCCAATGGCTGAAAGTGCCACAAGTAAATTAGTAAATTTATACCAACCAAAGAAAAGATTTTTAATTCCTATAAATAATTTTCATATTCCAAAAAAATTATTTAAATTATTTAAAAAAAATATTTATAATTTTAGGATAAATACTGATTTTGAAAATGTTATTTTTCAATGTCAAAGAGCAAACAGAAACAAAGATGGCACATGGATAAATGAAATTATTTTACATACTTATATAAATTTATATAAAAATAATTTTTGTCATAGTGTCGAATGCTATAAAGAAGGCAAATTAGTTGGTGGTTTATATGGAGTTCATATAGGAAGTTGTTTCTTTGGAGAAAGTATGTTTAGCAGTTTGCCTAATACCAGTAAGTTTTGTTTAATTTATTTAATTGCAATTCTAAAAAAAAATTTATTTTCAATTCTTGACTCTCAATTTTACAATCATCATCTAATCCAATTTGGAGCCTTTGAGATTAGCAATAAAGATTATTTAAGTATTTTAAAAAAAAACCTTGATAAGCAAAGAAAATTTACTTTTATTGATGATTTTCAAGAAGTTTTATCATTATTACAATCCAATAACCATAAATCATAAATAGGATGCTGTAAAGGAGTCACGTCAGGTGAAGAAGAAATCATCCAACCTTTATAAATAGATTTATTTTCATCTTGAAAAGTATCTTTTACATCAATCAAAACATAATCTTCAGGAACTTCATCTGGTGGTTCAGAGAAGCATGAATAGACTTCTATAACAAGGGTACCAATAGACTCTGAACTATTAATTGAAATTTTTTTTTCATATAACTTGTTAGAAATTTTATCTAAAACTTTAAATTCTGCAAACTGCATCTGTAAAGGCTCTGATAGTAGTTGCTTAGAAAAAAATAAAACTATTAAAAAAATTTTAAGGTGACCAAGATTCATAATCAGCCTTAATCTGATTTGGTTTATATTTTGATGATAAAGGATTAGAGGAAGGAAAATGGGCATTTTTGGTTCCAGTCATGTTTTGTTTATGATCTTTTTGCCATGAATATTTATGATTATAATTAAGAGGAGGTGCATCAATTGATTTGTGCAACCAAGCATGCCAATGTGGAGGAATTTTAGAAGCTTCAATTTCTCCATCAAATATTACCCATCGTTTAGAATTTAAATCTGAAGGATTATTACTATTAGTATAATATTTATTACCAATTTCATCAGTTCCAACTATTTTGCCATAAAACCATGTATATAATTTTGTTCCAATACTCATAATTTATCTATACGATTATTTATAATACTTTCCAATTAATTTCTTTATTAGCAAAAAAATTTTTAACAACTATATTACCTTCCTTTGTATACTCTGGAACATTCATATTAGCTTTTGTTAATGTTATAAAATTTGTATTAATATCTAAATCATAAAATTTAGGCCCATTTATTGAGGAAAATTTCTCTAAATTATCTAAAGCGTTTTCTTCTTCAAAAATAGATGTATACAATTCTATAGAACATGGTGAAGAGAATATCCCAGGTTTAAGAGATTCATGCAGTACTTTATCATTTGTATGATGAGGGGCTGAATCAGTTCCTAAAAAAAAATTATTATTATTGAAGCAAGCCGCTTTTCTTAAAGCAATAAGATCTTTTTCATTTTTCACAACAGGCATACAGTAATGATGGGGATTTATTTTTTCGTTCTTAAATACATCATCTTTGGTTAATAACATATGATGAGGTGTAATAGTTCCAGCTATGTTAATATTTGAATTAACAAAATCTACACCATAATCACTCGAAACATGCTCTAAGACAATTTTTAAATTTTTAAAAGTATTTCTAATTTGATATAACTCCTCATCGATAAAATATTTTTCTCTATCAAACATATCAATATCATTTCTATTTAATTCACCATGTATTAGTAAAACAGCATTTTCTTTTTCTAAGATTTCAAATAAATTATATATTTTTTTAATATCATTTACTCCATGCTGAGAATTTGTTGTTGCATTATTAGGGTATAATTTTCCTCCTATAAAGATTTTATTTTGTAAGCCGTATGTGAAATCGTCAATGTTAATACTATCTGTTAAATAACATGGAATTAAAGCTTCAAAACTTTTACTTTTAGAATTCATCTCAATTAATTTCTTATAATTAATAGCTTGATTAGATGAAGTAATTGGAGTGGATGTATTTGGCATAGCAATGCATCTTTTATTTATTCGAGCAGAATATTTTGTAACTACTCTAAGCATTTCATCTTCTCTAAAGTGAACATGCCAGTCGTCAGGTTGGATAATATTAATTGAAGTTGTCATTTATAATTTTCTCACATTTTTTAAATACTGTTTCTGGTTTAATTGAATCCATATATGATTTGTTTTCATTAATTTTTAAAGACTTAAAATAATTGTAATTTTCTGAAGTTCTAATTACAATATTGTTATCACCGTAAGGACCATAAATCTTATCATTTGTTGGTCCAAATAAAGAGACTACTCTAATTTGATTAGCAACAGCTAAATGCATTAAACCTGAGTCATTACCAATAAAAATATTACTTTTTTTCATATAAGCAGATGTCAAAGTTAAATCATATCCAAATAAATCAATTATTAAGTCTTCTCTTATATCTTTAATTAACTGATTATAAAATTTATTTCTTTCTTTTAAAGAACCAACTAAAATAAATTTTATATTATGAAATTTCTCTAATAATAATTTCATCATTGTATTAAAATTATTTGCTGACCATAATTTAGGTGACCAATTACCACCAGGAAAGATAACTATATTTTTAAAAGAATGATTTAAAGCTTCATTTGCTTTATTTTTTTCATCATCACTTGTTGGTATATACAAATTTGAACAGTCAAATCCAAATGATGAATTTAATTGATCTATATGATGCAGATTATATTTTTTTCTAAAAATATATTTCTGATTATTTCTTAATATATGTGTTATGGCTGAAGATCTAAAATCAACAATTATATCCCATTTAGTGCTATAAGTTTTTTGCAATATATCTAACCAATGTAAGTTAAATTTTCTTTTTTTAAAAATTATGATATTTTCTATATTCTTATAGTTTTTTAATAGAGGAGCGGCTGTTGGACCTACAACAAAAGTTAATTTTGCCCCTTTATTTTGATCTATAAAATGTTTAATCGCACCAGTGGAGAGAATAGTATCCCCTATTAAATTAGAGCAAATAAATAAAATTTTCACTGGAATTTCATTATAATTTTATAATTAGTATATATATCTTATAATATGACTGTGCCATACTTTTATAAAAACATTAATTCTAAATTTCTTTCTATAGAAGGTGAAGATAGTAGTGAATTTCTTCAAAACTTAATTACAAATGACATTAATAAATGCTCAGAAGACAATTTTCTATATTCTTGCTTATTGACGCCACAGGGAAGATTTATTTCTGATTTCTTTATTTTTAGGAAAGATCAAAAATTTTTATTAGAAACTCACTCTTTTTTTTATGAAAAATTATTAAAAAAACTTAACCTCTATAAATTGAGATCAAAAGTAATTATCAATCAAATAACTAATTTGTACTCATATGTAGTTTTTGAAGATTTGCAAAAAGACCAAAGTACTGTAATCTACAATAATGATCCAAGAAATAAAAATATCGGGAATAAATTAATTCATCAGAAAAAAAATCCTGAAATATTAAAAGGTTTTAATGAAATTAATGAAAAAAAATATCACGAAATTTTAATTAAAAACATTGTACCTTTTTCTCATTATGATTTAGAAGAAAATAAATCTTTGCTTTTAGAAAACAATTTTGAAAATCTAAATTCAATTTCATGGGATAAGGGATGTTATGTTGGACAAGAAATTACAGCGAGAATGAAATACAGAGCTTTATTAAAAAAAAGAATTTACTCATTAGTAATTAAGAATGGTTCTCCAAAAATTCAACAATCTATAAAAGATAATGAAAATGACTATGGAAAAATAATAAGTATAGAAAATGAATCTGTACTAGCTATGTTAAAAATAGAATTAGCTGAAATAAAAATAAATAAACAACAACAAATTAAAACTAATGAAGGGGTTGTTTTAGAATTTATTGTTTAAACTGTTTCTTTGATGCAAAAAAAATTGGCAAAATAAATAAAAATATAATTAGAATTGGAAAAAAAATAGAATTTACTCCATAATTATTAGCAACTATTCCTAATGTAGCTGGAGCACCCATAAAAGTACCATATACTGCTATAGAGACAATTGCTATAGCTGCACCACTATCAATTCCTGCTGTTTTTCCAGCTATACTATAAGCGATAGGAATAATTGCTGAAGTACCGATACCTAATAATGCAAACCCAAAAATAGCAGCAATAATGCTATCAAAAGTGTATAATATGAACAGACTTGTTATAGAAGTTAAAAAAAGCAGGGTTAAAAAGTTATAAACACCTATTCGATCTCGTATCCAGTCACCACTCAATCTTCCAATTACCATAAAAATATTAAAACAAACTGTTGCTAAACCAATTAAAAATCCATCAACTTGAATAAAATCTCTCATGTAAAGTGCTCCCCAAGCATCTACACTTCCTTCTGTAAGTGCATTAACCATAGAAATTAATGCTAAAATAAAAATAATTAATGGCCATATAAAAAAAATACTATGTTTATTTTCATTACTTTCAATGCGATCAACATGGAGTCTTAAAACAATAAAAACATTAAAAGGTAAAAGGATTATTACGTAAGTTATTATATTGTTTAAAAAACTTATATCCCACTCAAGAAATAAACTTGTTGCAATTGATCCAGTTAAAACTCCTAAACTCCAAAAAGCATGGAAGCCAGACATCATTGATTTTTTTTCTCTTTTTTCAAGATTAGATGCATAAAGATTACAACTGATTTCAAAACTTCCATAACAAAGACCAAAAATAAATG
>MDSW01051227.1_pt1 | contig 14718 bp, 10 predicted proteins | sample 811171 | NCBI WGS metagenome assembly MDSW01 (sample SAMN05326641, study PRJNA326480) | marine metagenome | isolation source: seawater | place: Atlantic Ocean: North West | collected 2012 | reverse complement strand
TGCCTGTATTTCCTATAACTCTACTTAGAAGATTTATTATTCTCATTTATTAGTTCTATGAATTTTTCTATGTTAATAACAGCATAAGTTTTACTTCTGTTTCTTTTAAATATCAAGACAGGATCGTAATCACCACTATTTTCTTCAGCTTGTTGTAATGACGACCATATGTTAATAGCTTCTTGATTTTTACATTCAAATGAGTAAGGAATGAGTTTACGAGCTGCTGGTGACAATTTTATATCTTCACCTGATTCACCCATAATAGCTGAACGAATGTCATCGGGTTCTAATTGATTGAATGTTTCTAACAAAAGATCTCTTACAGAGTTTTGAAGTCTTTTGCCTTTATTTTTGGCACTTCTTGATTTCATACTTAGTACTTGTTACTTGTTTACTTGTTAATATTTAATTAAAGAATGTAAAATCAGGGCAAAGATATTTTGATAAAAAACCTTTAAGAATTTTACAACCGAATCAAATGTTAACATTAATAATATATATACAGAAAAAAAGTATTATACGATTTTTTTTACAACCATTTTGATAATTCTTTTTTAGCAAACCTTTCTGCCTTCTCTTCCCACTTATTATCATCGTGTGGGTCTAATCCTTTGTATGTAGCCATCGTACCAGCCTGAACATACTTCTTTATGTACTTTCTTACACCTAACCTTTTAGCATCTAATGCATGTTTGATTTCGTGTAGTATAGTCATCAAAAATTCTTTTATAGATGGATATGACCTTCTTAGTGTTATAGTATCCGTCTCAGGAACATATTCTGCCATCTGACTGCCTTTGGTAAACTTTATCTTTGATTTCAGTCCGTATTGTTTTACTAATTGTTGTGCTGTATCAAAGTAGTCTACTCTCTCTAATAATAAATTGTTCATAACTTTTCTGTATTTAGAATCGTTTATCTGTGTATTCTGTGGTTTAAAGTCTTCATCGGGTATCCACTCTTCCCACTTTTCAAAATGCGCTTCAAAGTCTTTATTTATCTGATTGATGTAAGCTGTTTTGATTACAGCGTATTCTTCATCCTCTCCCTTACCATAAATGTAATCAGCTTTAGGAAAGTCAACCTGTTTGTATCCACCTCTTTCAAACCACGGTTCAGGTTTGCCTGCTAATGTCCCCAATCTTCTTTCTTTATCCCCTCTGATAAAACCTGTATCTGGCTCACCCTCATCAGCATTTGAGTACCCACCAACATTTGAGGACACTTCCATCATTCTTTTGAACTTACCCATTATGCATCAAACCTTACATTTATAGCTAAAGACAAATCATTATCATTTTTAATAGGATGTGATAATTGCCCTATAGCTATCAGTTCGTTAAAATCATTATATAAACCAACTTTTGTAATGTATGGTCTAAATTCAGAGTGTGTTACGAAATTATTGTATGTATTAGTTGCATCATATTTAAATTTGTAAGAACCGGATTTAGCAGTTGCATGTCCTGGTGGAAAAAGTTTCCAACTTTCAGAACCCGAAACACTAATGCTACCACTTCTTTCTTTTGTTACTGATATATTATTAGTACTATTCAACTCATTTTCACCAATCACGCAAGTATATGAATGTTCCCTAATTGTTACCTGCGCTTTATACCTTAAACTATATCCATCTGTACCTGTACCTGTACCAATATTTACAAATCTAGAACCAGTGTTGGTAAACACTAAGACTCCATGTTCGTAAAAAACATTACCGACAAAACTTCCTGTAGATTTAACAATATCAGAATCAGCAAATCCACCAGAAGCAAACTGAGCAAAACTTGAGGAAAAAGCGTTATCGTATAAGTTTCCTTTTCCATCATCTTTGATTGTTAATGTAGAGGCTCCACTGTCATCCGTTAGAGTAACAGATGTTGGTTTAATTCGTTCACCATATAAATCCTTAGATACTGAAATTATAGAAGCAGATGGCTGTAGTAACCTATATTGCTTACCATTATTTTGTCCAAAGTTATTATAGTTGTTTTGAGTGTCACGATAGTACATTTGATTAATCATAAACCAAGTAGGAATGTGATAAAAACTAGCAGAATCAAAAGTAGTCTTAGTTGCTGTATCAGGATCAAAATTGAGTATGCTTGAACTTATAGCTCTAAAACCATAAACCCCACTACCACTATCCACATTAGTTACGGTGAACTCTTTATAAGCCTTAAAAGGTGTTATATTGATGTCTCTTGGGTCGAGTCTCTTAAACATGACCTATATCTCCCAAGCTTAGAAATCTAGCTTAACTTTGATAATAGCCTCTTTCGAGTAAGATTTCAGTAATGGTTTACTTAACTTAGCAACAGCTAATAGTTCATTATTATCGTTATATAATCCTACCTGCGTTATAAAAGATTTAGGATTCTTAAAGTATGTAGAAACTGTAAAATCTCCATCTGAACCAGATGTGAAAGTTGGATTAGAACTAAAGTTAAACTCCTTATTTGGAACTCTACAAAAATAGTGCTGTGAAGTTATCACTTCCTCTCTACGAGCTTTGAAGTAACTAGCTACTCTTATATCTTCGTAGAACTCAACTACATTACCACCTGCTTTATTAGAGGTAACATCGGTACTTAAAGAAGCAGATGCATTCAATGCGGGTCCGTTAAAAACTATTATACCTAAGTCAGGATAAAATAATCCATAAGCACCATTACCTTGTGAAGCAGCTGCTGTGTGTGTCACCGCAGTTCCACTAGCAATAGAACCACTAACAACATTGAATACTCTACCACCTTGATTTATAGTTGGACTTGTTGTAGCTCCACTGTCATCAATAAATTTGTAGATTTTGTTTCCACTACCACTTATATGTAATTCCCAATTGCCTGGATCCATCTTCTCACGAAGTTGTTGTCTAGCTACTGATATAGCGTAAACATATTCAGGAGTTATATTAGTACCACTACCAGCAAATGTAAATTTTTCTTCAGTTGGTCCCAATAGTGTATTTGTCAATTGTCTGTATATAGCAGCTGATGCTCTGTTACCATCAATACCAACAGCACCTAATGAACCACTTCCATTAAAGTGTCCATAAGCTACAGAAAATTGTGGTTTAGCTGTTGAGTCTGATTGTGGATTAGCTGAATAAACATCTAAGTAGTAATCAGCCGATGAGCCCGATTGTGTAGATGATGTGAAAAATGTGGTGATAGTACCAGCACCATCAGCCCACATACCTGAAGATATAGTATCTTTTACATTTGTTACAACATCACTTGAAACTAAACTATTTTCAGGTTGTATATTAAAATCTTTATAAATTGCCATTGTTTACTCCTTACCTTAATGTTGCTAGAGTTACTTCATTATTTATTGTAATAGATTTTGTAGCACCTGTATCGTTACCTATAACAGTAAGTTGTGTGGACTTTGTGACATCAACTCCTTGACCAACTCCGATGTTAACGGAATTAGCAACTAAAGTTTTACTGTTAGGAGCATCATCTTCACCTAAGAAGAAAGGTGTAGTAGCACCAACACCACTAGCAGCACCCTCATTGACATCCATCGTACATACCGATTGGTCATGTAGTATAAAAGTATATGAACTATCTTGCACATTAGCAGTAGTTCCGGCTACAATTTGTGCCGGTTGAGTTAGTCCAGCACTTGCTGTAAATGTTATAGATGCTTGTGACAAAGTTAAGACAGGCATTTTAATCGTATTCTTAGGAAGAGTTATGAGCTTATATCTCATTACATGATTCTCATCGGGTATTGCTTCTAAAAGAGGCATGTTTTCAATTACCTTCCCATAAAAATCAGTTCCATTAGGATGAGTTACATCCCAAAGGTTATAATCTACTTCATCATCTGCTAATGCAAATTTAGTAATATTAAATGCTTCTGTACCTTGCGCTAATAACTCACGACCTTTTTTTGTTAAAATAGCGTCTACAGTTACGGTAGTATTATTAAGAAATCCCATAATTTACTCCTAATTATATTTTTTTTAAATTTTGTATAATGTGATTCATATATAAATATCACAATATCAAATTTTTGTTATTATTTTTCCAATTCTTCAGGTAAATCTACTTCACCCTTAAATTCAACTTTACCTATTTGTTTTCCAGAAGAATCACTTTCCATTATTAGTTTTCCGCTCTTTTTCTCTTTTTCAATTTTTTCAATCTGTGCCTTTCTCTTTCTGTCTTGGTCTGATTCTGGCTTTTTCTTTAACTTTTTTAAACCCTTTTTCTTCTTCTTTTTTATATCTCTAATTCTTTTTTCTTCAAAGGTCATAGATAAAGTTTTTTCATCTTTATCATCGCTCTTAAAATCTGGAACTGTACCATCACCAGTGGTTAGATTTACATCACCCTCTTCAGTTGTTACAAGTTTGGTTGGTGCTGATATAATAACCTCTATTACCGGTCTACCATCAGAAGTTGTTTTATTATTATTTTTTGCACCCTCATAAAAAGAATTTCTTAAACCTTGCGACAATCCACTAAAATTATCCAAATCTGTATCTAAAAATGATGAAGAGTAGTTTAGATACTTAGAAGCACTTAAAGATGAAGAGTAAAACGGAATAGTTCTTTGATTTATACCATATACTCTAGAACCACTAATTACGTTTTGCTGTCCACCCTTTACACCATCTAATGTATCACCAAAAGACATGGTAACATTAGAGTATTCACCCTCACCTAATCTTTGCCAAATACTTCTATCAATAAAAGAGTCTCTGACCTCTGAACCACTAGCTTCTTTCAATAAATTTTCACCGCTTGATGATATTACAGAAGAACCTGTTTCATAACTGTATATATTTATCTTACCTGTATATGCTTCATAATCGGTTATTACAGAACCATGATTATACGAGCCAGTTATAACCATTACTTCTTTGGTAATATCTATGGAAGAACTGTAAAATTTATTTTCAGCAGTAGGAGTTTTTCCAATAATTACTTTTGGTCTTTCAAATATATTCGGCTCTATTAATAATCCTATATCTGGTTTTGCTCTAGCAGGCACCAATTTTCTTAACTGTGGGTATAAAGATTGATCGTAATATTTTATTAATCTTATGTAATCCCAAAAATTGTTTGGAGCAGTATATTTCTTCCAATAGTTGTCTGTTATATAATTTAAACCTCTGTATGACAATTTTATTTTATCTCTAGGATCTCCTAAGTAATTATCAAAATTCAAATCACCAACAGAATTTATTATGTCATTATTAATAACATCTGTTGGAGCAAACCATATACCCACTTTATTAGAGTCATTAGGAGCAGTATCGTAAACACTGTCTGTTGCTCTGTGTTGAGAACTCAGATGATAACCTGGCTTTATAGGATTGTCTTCTATTCTAACTTTATTACTAACTCTTCTCAACCCACCTATACTTGGTATGTGAGTTTTCTGTTCATCTACCACACTTCTAAAAAAGTTTCCTGTAAATCCAGTATGAGATCCTGATAAAGTTGTGGTCTGATTTGCACTAACATCTCTTATTCCCTCTGTGTCTGAACTTAAATCTTTATTATCATCAAAAGAATAACGTAGTACCAAATTTTCATATGATGAAGAAATAGTATTACCATCGTAAGCCTTTGGGTTAGCTATGTGATTTTTAAATGAAGATGTTTGTAGTGTTTCTGTCCAATGTCTATATTCCATAATAGAACCACTAAATCCAACTCCCACATTAGTTACTCCAGCTGAACCACTACCACCAATATATAACTCACCACTTCCTGTCCAAGCATTACTAAATGATGCTGATGGTGATTGTGTAACATCCATTGTAGATGTACTGTATAGATGTATTTTACTTCTACTGCTATCATATTTACCAACATTTAGTTCGTATGATTGTGAAACATTAACATTAGAACTACCAGAAGTTCTACGAACCATAACAGAGTAAAAATCTCCATCATATATAGGAAGTGCTGATGAAGTTATTTCTTTGTACTCCCCAACATCAACACCAACTTTTGAACCGGATAGCATAAAGGACACAAATCCATAATTATCTGAAGAACCATTATCTTTTAATCTAATAAAAAAGTCTTGATTATTAGCATCTTGCTTTTCTAAAAGAATTTGATTAGAACCAGTAGCAGCTCTAAATCTTAACTCTATTGTATCTGGTTTCCTATCTGTAGAATTATCATTAGCCCAAGCAACTTTTACATGCTGACTACTTCTAAAATCTAAAGCTTTTGTGAATTTTCTTCTTATCTCAAATTGTGGAGTTTCATTATCAGGAACATTTGGCCCACCATATTCTTTTACTCTGAGTATAGTAGATGGAATACCATAAATATTTATCAACCCTTTTAGAGCTCTAACAGTTCCTTTGTTCTTTAAGAAGAAAGGCATATTGTTTACAATTCTGCCCCATATTTCTCTAGAGATATCCCTCTCAGAAATATTAGAGTAATCCGAATAAGCAGAACCTGTAACTTCTTTGCCTGTTGCAAATCTTGGTAAGTCTATCAAATCTTTTCCATCATCTAAAGTCCAGCCCATCGATTTAGCAACACTATATACCAACTCTTTTGATAATCCCTCATCTAATTTATCTCTTCTATCATATACATCACTAAGAGAGTTTATGTATTCCCAAATATGATCGAAGTGCTGAGCTATCATATCAGTAAATAATAAGTATTCGTTGTTTGATTCATCAAATTTCAAAAACTCAGGTAATAAACTACTTAACTTACTATCGTTTTCTTCATCATATAGAGATGACGATGTTATAGCTTCACTAAACCAACTTACTGCTTGGGATGATGTAGTATGAGCTAAGACATAAGGGTCTACTGCTGTTCCACTACCTCCAGTCTTAGGCCATGAATTATCATAAAATTGTCCTAAAGAACCACTAACAAAAGATGAACTTTCAAAATACATATACCTCTCAAAATCATCTAAATTGTTTTTAACATCTTCTATTTTATAATGATATAGCTTTATATCGTCTGAAGAACCACTAACTCCAACATAAGAACCACTTGATGTTTTATAATCCTCAATATTTTCCAATTTAGATTTGAAGTTTCTTATTCTTCTTTCTACAGAACTAAAGTTTATAAAATTTTCATATCTAGAATAGTCCGTATTTATTTCAACACTTTCTAAACTTTGACTTAAAAATTCATTTCGTAATTCATTGGACACATTAGAGTCAACAGTAAGAATATCACTCATTGATTTATATGAAGTAGTTCTCTTTTTAATTGGGCTTTCCACATTTTGCAAATCAGGTGATTTTAAAACTAATCTTGGTTCTTCTTCAGGTATAAAATCTACTATGTTAACAGTTTCCTCTAAAGGATCAGCCATTTCTTTTACAATTATACATTCGTCAAACTTTTGATAATTTTCTGGAAGTGGTTCGTAGAGTTTGTATACGACAGAATTAGGGTATGAGGAAACGGAAACTAAATCTTGTTTAAAGTTTGTCGTTAAAAATAAATCATTCTCAAATTTAAGATAAGTTCTTAAATCTCTTGGATTTAAATTTATGTAAGAGACTATAAATTTAGGAAATGAATCTGGTATTATCGGTAAATCATACACTTCGCTTGATGGATCTTGGTCATCTACTCCTGTAACTAATGCTACATCTTTAAAAGATTTATCTACATTTACTGTTAACCCATCAGAACTTACAGTTAGTATTTGAGATTGATAAGGCTTTAATACATCTATAGTTTCAGATTGGTCTATATATGTGAAATCTACATACACATTATCCACCCATACTATTCCTTGTTCAGCAACTTCAGGATTTGTGTGTTGACGTTCTCCGAACAAATAGAACGACCAAGCTTCATCCGTTTTCCAATCAGCAGGTATTTCTATACTTGTTTCAACACTCTGCCATTCTCCTGCTGTGCTAGGGGCTAATACAGGTGCTGTTACTTCTCTCTTTTTGTATCTTGGAGGAATTAATGAGTTTTCATTCCATTGGTAACCATTCCATTTCCAAAGTTGTTGAGAACTGAGAGCCCCTACTTTTAATGGGTTTTCAGGAAACGGCAAATCTGCGAGACCATTATCGTAAATTACAAACGGTCCGGTTACAGGACCTATACTAGTAGTAAAAAGTGGGGGCCCGAATAAGCCATAATTTACAGCTGCTGGATTCCTAACACCTACTGGAGATAGTTCCACATCATTGACAGAATATTCGTAACCTGGAAATGATTCACCACATGCAAAGAAATTATCGTTCATAGATTGACCAGCTTCTACACCATCGGATGTGGTTCCTTTAGAACGAAATATTTGATTTCCAAAAATATATCTATATCTTCCATAACCTTGTACTTTACCTATGATAGCATCAGCTCCTTCAGAGCCAGGAAAACCATCACTAACTTGACTTGGCCCGTTTACACTACCATCCGTTAAATCACCACCATTATCTCCATCCCTTAAAGAGTAATATATGTCATCTATATGAAAATAATACTTAACAAACCCATCCTCAAACTTAAAGAATGTTTCTAAATGTCCATTATTGTCTATGACCGCTCGGTTCATAGGTTCATCTACATCTTTTAAAAGATGAAGTTTTTTGTTCTGCCTTTCTTTAACGCCATCACCCCTCTTTACATAAAAATACCTATTTGAATCTTCGGTTAAATTTCCCTCTATATCTTTGTCCCCATTATTGTAAAATACCACGAACCAATTGGGTTTTATTCCATCATTTCTTCCTTCAGTAACTCTATCTACACTTTGTATAAATCCGTATCTAAAAATATCATCATATAATGTTCTTTGATTGTCAGTCCCCTCATCTAATATTACATCACGTACACCATTGAAGTAATCGTCAAATATGTAAAATTTTAAATCGTCTTTATCACTAGCTCCATGTTTTTGTTCCCATATCAAATCATCTTTAAACAACAAACTTGTAGCATTAGTCCCAACTACAGTAGCTGTTTGCCATCCGTCATTTAATTCACGTTTTGTTTTTCTTGGATAGTATGCATCTCCATCATTTGGCAAAGCTGCTGGATGAAAGTTTACCGCTTCAGGCACAGCAACTGTACCATTCGGTGGTGTCATAGAATTTGCTATTTCAGGATTAACAACCCATGCTCCAGCACTGTATGGGGGATTTTCAGGATCTGATGTCCATACCCAATCGCCCTCGGAACTCAATGTTCCGTTCATCGTATTTGCTGCTAGATTAGGTGCCCAAAAATATTGATTTACAATAACTACTCCCTCAGCAGTGCCATACGAAGTTTGCTTTATATCAACCACTTTCCAAGCACCAGCTCCACCCCATATTACCGTACTTTCTCCCATAGCTAAATCTAACGGTGTTGGGACACTTTGTCTATACTTAGCTCTTATAGCATCCTCATATTGTGGTGGTTTATCTTCTATAGCAGATGCATTTGCTTCTGTATTAGCTACATATCCATCTGGTGGACTTGTTGGTTGTGGTTCGGTTGCGCCAGGATTAGCAGGATCAAAATAGCCATCAGGAGGATTTTGTGGTTTAGGTTCTGTTTGTAATTCATCAATTTTGTAACTAAAAATAACACGAACACCTTTATTAGCAACTGTACTTTTAACATCAAATCTAACATTTACGAAATCATTATTTTTCGCACCTTGAGTTACTATTGGCAACATTACCTGTGACATAGCTTGTTGTCTATAAGGACCTGCTGCCTCAGGCCAATTATCTACTCCAACAAAAATTTCATTTTGGTCGGTAAATTTTATACAATTTCCACCAGCGATACCTTCTCTCTGTACCCATTTTGCGTGATATCCTATATGAGCAGTATTAGCAAATAAGCCACCATTATCTCTATATCCAGGTTCCCAATTATCAGCCCTTACAGCATCATCATGTAGAGACTCATCCCATCCCCATTTATTTCCTTGAAATTCTACATTTCCTAAATTATCAGTAAAAACATCTTCTCCTGAACTATTTTGTATAAAATTTAATCCTGATGTAACAGGCACAGATACTTCCTCTACTTTGTAAACATCAGGAATTATTAATGTTCCACCAACCATTTGTTGTGAAAAAATAAATCCATTTTCTTCAGGCGTAATGCTCAGAACTTTAGTTTCAAAAGAATTTCCTTGAAAACTTATTTTATTCTCAAAAGTTTTAAAATTATATGGAGTTTGTATATTTACAAAATCATCAATGTAAGAGCTATTTATTTGTTTGGCTTGTAATCTTACCTCTGTTCTACTTGGAGATATTTCGTGTATTTGATATTTTAAATCTTGAATTGCTAATTCTTCTGTAGTCGTTGGATTGTCTAAGTAATCCCTTTCAGTAGCAGCATAGATAATTCCATCTTCAGTTATATACAACTTATCATAGCTTGTATATACATCCCCTATTACTGTATTATTTTTATCTACTGTATGAACTAATACAGAGGATTCATCACCGGCTAATTTCCTAAGAAAATTGTATCTAACAGTAAATATTCCACTATTAAAACCCAAACTTCTTATATGAGAGCCTGGATAAAATTCTACATTATCATTACTTACATTTAATGAAAATTGAGATACTGGCAAGTTTTCATACTGAACTAAATTATTATTTGAATCGAATATTTGAAAATGAACAAAGTCCCTATCTGCATGAGTTCCCCATTTACCATCTTCGTATGGTTTATTGCCAACAATATCAAAATTGTTTGCATCTAGTATATTTATATCTCTTTTAGTTAATTTACTAGCCATTATAATTCTCTAATATTTCTATCTATGATGTCATCAAGAATAGTATCTTTTTGACTTGTCTTTAATTTTCTAACTCTTAAATCATAAATTACTTTAGAAGATTCATCTTCTAATAGTTCGTTTTTGTATGGGTCTTCAAAAATTAAAACAGCATTGGACTCATCTCTTAACAATAACCCACCATCGTTAGAAGATCCTGATATAGCAGCTTCTCTTTCTAAAGCTTCTTTTTTTTGTAAGTATTGTTGTTCATCTTCATTGACCAGTTCTTGATAAAATGAAAGTTTTTTCAATTCCTCTTGTGTGTAAGGCATTTTTTATCTCACTACTTTAAATACAAAATCATCATCGAAATGTTGTACGGTTTCATCAACTGTATTACTTCCACTAATAACTCTAAACTCAAATTTGTAATATCGTTCTGCTTGTAATCCGTTCATCCAAAGATTGAAGTAGTTACCGGTAGAATCACAACTTATGAGAGAGCCCGTACCATAAGGTATAATTACATCTTCGGTTTGAGCATCTTTTACTGAGTAGTAAGCACCATTTCCACCACTAGAACCACTACCTACATTTTCTTTACTACCACTAGGTAAGTATTTTGCAGTTAAGTATTCAGATGCTGTATTTGAGTAAGATTTTGTTGGATACTTTGCTCTACCTACTAGTCTAAACCTTACTCTAGAACCTTCCTTATATTCAGGTCTTAAACTTTTCATATAAACTGTCATATCCTCTAACTCTGTTGAAGATAAAGCAGATAAACTACCAGTACTCCATTTTGTATCAAACCATTCAACTTCTAACTTTGGAGCATATATAGTATGGGTTTGTCTTGAAAAGAATTTAAAATTACCCAATCTGTCCGTATTTCCTTCGTCTACATTACTATTTTCATTTCCAAAACTACCACTTCTTTTTATTATAAATCCATGATTAGGATAAGTACCATCTAACCATTTACTTATTATTGGAGTAACATTCATTCTCATATCGTCTGACTCATACACAAAAGATTGTGTTGCATACACATCGGTATGCCAAGCTCCTCCTGATGATGAAACAGCAGACTGACCAGCACCTAACCAATATGTTTTTTGAGCTACCCCATCCCTATATTTCCAACTAGCACCCTCTAATGTTAGAGGATCGTCATTAAAAGTTCCTTGTCCCTCAACCCAACTCTGACTAATTGGATAAGCAAATAAAGATTGACTTGTATTTAAATTTTCAGAACCAGCATCGTATAAGTTTAAATAATATTTAGCGTCTGTTGCTATGGTTCCATTTACTATAGACGATGAAATTTCACTTAAATCAAATTTCATAAGTATACGAGAAACTTTGACATTACCACCAGAACTATTCATAGTTTTTTGTATTTCTAAAATCTCATCTAAACCTGCATTAGCACTACCACTAGCTTCGTATAAAGTTGTATCAATATCTGGAAAAATAAAATAATGCATTAGTTACCTCCTGATGAACTACCTACTGACCTACCTTCAATATCTATGTTAGGAAATTTTAGTTCGAATATACTTGGGTCTAAGGATGGATAAACAATTCCATCTCTTGTAGCACTAACTATATCGTAGGCATTTCCTGAATACCCATCTCCAAGTTTAAATTTATTAGTAATTAAAACTGGATGTCCATTTGGATTATCTTCTTCAGGTGGAACAACAGCAGCTACACCCTCTACTAAAGATATTTGATATGCTAAATCAGCTAAAACAATTGGTTGTCCTATTTGCCATTTGTCTATGTTAAAAAAGTCTTTTACTTTTTGTATTGCTCTTAATACAACTTCTTCTTTGTTGTAACCAACTTTTGTATTTACATTAAATTTTACTCCTATATTAATAACGAATCCGTTTTTAATATTTACAGCATCTGTTACCATTCTAAACTGAGTTAGGTAAGTTTGTATATTTTCTTTGACTGCTCTATTTACAGTACCCAATCTCTTAGATGAATCAAATCCTAAAACATATAGATTTAATGCCAGTGGATTTGATATTCTAGCATCAGAGTTAGCACCTGAACTACTGTCCAATTGACTATCTTGTACAATATAAGCTTTTGCTATATTACCATACTTAGGTGGTAAAGCATAAATTCTAGCTATATAATCCTCTTTAGTAACTGCTCTTTGTTGTGCTTGAAAGTAAGCCAGTGCATTATTTTTAACTTCTACTATACTTTCTGCAGACCTACCGCCCATAGCTGGTAACGGATTGTTTACTGCTATTGAATTTTTTGTACTATTGACTAATGATGTAGTTAATCCTGTGTCGTCTAATTCGATATTTGATAATTGAATAGTTCTTATGCTATTTGCTATTACATTATGTCCGACACCACCACCATATCTATATCTTATCGTTAGTTGTGTGTTTGATGGAGCTTGTCCATATGCCTTAGTTGCTAAAAAATTAGAGGGATCAAAAGCTGTGTTCAGATAAGTTGGTGAACCTGGCAAAGAAGAACCAACCTCATCAGGATTTGGAACTATTTCTTCATCAGGACTATCAGATGTTCCAGCACCAAATCTTATTTCTGTTTTATTGTCTTCTCTAATAAATGTCGTAAATCTTCTTGATGTCTTCAATAGTTTCAAAAGGTATGGCGCTTGGTCTGAGTAAGTGTATAGTTGGTCATCATTTTTGGATGTATTCTCCATATCCGTAAACACTGTATCTTGAGCTAAGTAGGGAACCTCATACCAGTCGTTACCATCACTATCTTTACAAGAAAGTATTTCTAAAACTTCAGTTCTACCTAATGATATTCTTTTATATTTTTCTGCAGTATTAAAAGTAAAAAATTCTGTATCTGTTGTTCCACTAGATGCCCTAACACCTTTTTTTAATAAGTAAGTAACAGGAACATTATTAGAACTTTCATATACAGTTATTGTCATTGGGTCGTATGAGCTAGAAAACTTAAAATTACAATCCTCCGTAGTTGTGAATGTTATACCTGTATCAGATAATAGTTCCATACCAGCTTTTAAATTCATAGCATAATTCAAATCAGGTTTAGTTGTGTAACTATCACCAGCACCGCTTGAAATAGCAGGAACAGTTTGAAAGATATCTAAATCAACCGAAGAGGCTGAAGATACTTTTGGCTTATAACCTAGTGATTGAGCCATATTATATACAGTTCTTTTCTCTTCAGCAAAAGATAGTAAACTCTCTTTAAATTGATTGTCAATGTAGTAAGAAAGAACATCTCCAACATAAGATGCCATTTCAATAAACATCATACCTGGCGATGACTCATTAAAATCATTATATGCATTTGGAAAATATATTTTAGTAAACTCAATCAGATTGTCCTTAAAAGATGTAAAATCTTTATTTAGGTATCTAACTTCTTTAACTGATTTTTTATTTACTGAATATGGCATTTAATTTCTCCCATTATCCTTGATTGTAATTTGATAAATCTATAGTCAATTCTTCATCCTCTGATAAATCTATATTAAGTGTAAATATTATCCTTACAATTGCTTGATTTATGTTAGTATCTGAAAATGATGTTTCAATACTTCGTATGTTTATATATGGTAAAAATTCACTCATAGCAGCTCTTATTTCTTCTTCAACTCTACTTTCCAAATCAGTATTTTCTTGTGAGAATACTAATCTAAGTAAATTTGTACCAAAGGTAGGATTACCCAATCTCTCACCTTTATTTGTTAGCAACAGATTTTTGATATTAGATTTAGCTTGCTCCAAAGCAGTTTTAGTTCTATTGAAAAATCCAGTTGATGTGTGAGTTAAAGGTAACTCTAAGCCAATATAAACATCTTCATTAATATCATTTTCAACTATACTCATTACAATTTACCATCTTTCTTTTTTAATGCGTTCATTACACCTCTATAATCTTTTGTTAAGTCCTGCATCACATTCTGTACTGCTTCACTTGATGTGTCTACACCAGCAGCTTGTGCTGTTT
>MDSW01155218.1_pt1 | contig 14720 bp, 14 predicted proteins | sample 811171 | NCBI WGS metagenome assembly MDSW01 (sample SAMN05326641, study PRJNA326480) | marine metagenome | isolation source: seawater | place: Atlantic Ocean: North West | collected 2012 | reverse complement strand
CTTAGATATCGTAATATGATGTTATAAATTAGGTTCTTTTTTCTCTATCAAGATAGATGTAATTTTTTCTGTTTTAATAAGATTTATAGAGGGGATCAGGAGGGTTAAATGGCTTTGTTAGAGCGTAAGGAATGGTATGACATAGCTAGGGATACCAATTGGACCCCATCTTATGTATCACATGAAGAACTTTTTCCTCCATCAATGAGTGATCCATATGGGATCCCAATTGAAGAATGGGAAACTTTTGATGAGCCATATAAAGTATCTTATCGAGAATATGTAAAAACTCAGCGGGAAAAAGATGGTTCAGCTTATTCTGTTAAAGCTGCTCTATCTCGCTCAAATTTTTATGACCAGGCATGTGAGGGTTGGGCAAGTGTTCTCAAATTGCATTATGGTACAGTGGCACTTACTGAGTATCAGGCATGCCAATTTCAGGCACGCATGGTAAGATTTGGACCTTCTCCATCGATGAGGAACATGGCTACATTTGGTATGCTAGATGAAATGAGACATGCTCAAATACAGTTATTTTTTCCTCATGAACTGGTTCACCGTGATAGGCAGTATGACTGGGCTCATGAAGCAGCGCATACCAATAACTGGGCGGTAATAGGTGGGCGCCATGCTATGGACGACATAATGATGTGTCGGGATGCAGTTACTGGATCTTTGATGGTTTCTTTTGCTTTTGAAACAGGTTTAACTAACTTACAGATGATTGGGCTATCTACAGATGCTGCAAATATGGGTGATTATACTTTTTCAAATTTAATTACAAGTATCCAATCAGATGAAGCACGCCATGCGCAACTAGGCACTCCCTCAATCGAGATTATGGTAAGAAATGGACATAAAGAAGAAGCTCAAAAAATTCTTGATATAGCCTTTTGGCGAGTTTGGCGTCTCTTCTCTGTTTCTGTTGGCATTCCTATGGATTACTATATACCTCTGGAACAGCGACATATGTCTTTCAAAGAATTTATGCATGAATGGGTGAACAGACAATATGTGAGGCAGGTTGAAGACCTTGGTCTAAAAAAACCTTGGTATTGGGATCACTTTCTTGACGATATTGAAAACCACCACCATTGCCAACAAGGAGGTATATGGTCTTGGAGACCAACGGTATGGTGGAATCCACCAGGAGCTGTTGGTCCTAAGGAGCGCCAATGGTTGGAGGAAAAATATCCTGGGTGGAATGAGAGCTATGGTACTTATTGGGATGTCATAACGGAGAATTTGTTAGCCGGAAGGGAGGAAAAAACACATCCAGAATGTATACCAATAATATGTAACATGTGCCAAATACCTATTTCCAATCGACCGGGGCAGCAATGGAAGGCTCGACCATACCAACTTGATTATGAGGGTAGACGTTACAATTTTTGTACAGAGCCATGCAGATGGATATTCACTACAGACCCAACTAGATATAAGGATCATGAGACAATTGTTGATAGAATGTATTCTGGTGAAATTCAGCCTCCAAATCTAGAGGGTGTTTTAAAATATATGGGTATAGGTGTGGTGAGTGAAGGTGGGAGAGATGGTGATGATTATAAGTGGGTCGAAGGCTTCCGGTCTGCAGCTGAATAGGAGAAACTAATGCAGAAATTTCCTCTTCTTTCTCGTTTCCAATATGATTGTCATGTAAAGGTAGTAGAAACTGAAGCTAATGAAACAGTTTCTCAGTTAGCCGATAGTTGCGCTTACCACTCCGTAGGGATTCACGTAAAAAATCAACCAGGTAAGGTTCTCAGAGTACGACGAACTACAGATACTGATGATGAGCCCCCATTAAATGGAGATATTACTGTCGGTGAAGCTGGCTTAGTTATGTATGACTGCATTGATGTATATTTTTCTGATCCTGAAAGTTAGGGTTAATGGCTTTTATGAAAGTCTGTGGTCTAGATGATTTATGGCAGGGCGAGATGGAGAGCTTTGAGATAAATGGGGTGGAAGTATTATTATTACACCTAGATGATGGAACCATTCATGCTGTCCAATCAATTTGTCCACATCAGGAGGTTGAGTTAGTGAATGGAAGTCTGGAGGGTAACGTTCTTACTTGCAATATGCACCTTTGGCAATTCGATGTTTCAAAAGGGGAAGGCATTAATCCTTCCCATGCAGAAATTGCAAAATATCCAGTTCGTATTCAAGGTGAAGACATACTCGTTGATATTGAAGGTGTTAGCCCGAAATTTACATCGGCATAGATATTAAAAGTAGGAGAATTCTGTGGCAAATGATCAACGAAGTAATTCGGTGGGGCCGGTATTGCGGACAGGGGATGTAGCTGATGCTGTTATCGAAGCAATACAAGAAGATAATCCAGGTAGAGAATTTGTCATTGCTGATAAGGTTTCATATGTAAGAATTGAAACTGAAGGAGAATGTATAATCCGTAGAGAGACGCTCTCCAAACATATGGGACGTCCTTTTTCAATTGCGGAGCTTGAGTTAGACCTTACGTCATTTTCAGGTCGAGTTGAAACTACTGACGATCAAATACGATTTTATCTACAGCGTATTCTCTAATATTGAATTATTTAGGAAAGGGATTAGTTGTGACTGAAAATTCAGATCTCTTAAACCCGCTTAAAACATGGAGCCATTTAGTAAGTCAGCGAAGGCGACCAAGTGAGTATGAGATTGTTTCAACAAACCTTCTCTGGAGTACTGATGGCGAAATGCCTTGGGCATTATCACCAGATATAGATATGAATCAGTGGTATCTAAAGTATAGGAACCAAAGCCCAATAAAACATAAAGATTGGGATTCTTTCCGAGACCCGGATGAATTAGTATACCGTACATATAATATTCAACAGGATGGTCAGGAAACCTATATAGACGGCTTACTTGACGAACATAATAGGAACGAACACGACGCGGGTTATTCAAATGATTGGCTAATGTATCTATTGAAATCTTATACGCCAGCAAGATATCTTTTACATGCCATGCAAATGGGTTCAGCTTATCTAGTTCAAATGGTGCCAGCTAGTACAATTGAAAATTGTGCCATGTTGCAAGCTGCTGATCAATTACGCTGGATATCTCGTATATCTTATCGAACGAAAGAATTACAAAAAAGATGGCCAGCATTTCAATTTGGTCAACAAGAGCGTGCTTGTTGGGAAAAAGAAGATTCATGGCAAGGGTTTCGTGAGCTTATGGAGCGTATTCTGGTTTCTTATGATTGGGGCGAGCACTTTGTGGCATTGAATATTATTGCTAAGCCTTCAATAGATGAAGCATTTATTAGACAGTTAGGTAAGGCAGCTAGGCGTAATGGCGATATGTTATTAGCTTTATTGAATGACGCGCAGATGTTGGATAGTGAGCGATCTAGGAGGTGGACTAAATCTTTAGTGGAGTTTGTGCTAAAGAATGATGAAAATAGAAAAGTTCTTGAGGGTTGGGTAGATAAATGGGCACCATTAGGTGACAAGGCCATTGAGCTTTATTGTAGTGGATTGCCAGATAGTTCAGAAGCGACTTTAGAAGCTAAAAATGCAGTAAAAAATTGGCGGGAATCCATAGGAATTAAAGCGTGAATTGAATTCTCTAATGCCTCAAATCTCTATTAAAGACACAAATATAAGCTATGTTTGCGATCGCAGAGATACCATTTTGCGTGCAGCTCTACGCGAGGGTTTAGGCTTCCCTTATGAATGTAATGTAGGGTCATGTGGAATGTGCAAGTATCAACTAAAGTCTGGAACAGTTGATAATCTTTGGTCTGATGCCCCGGCCATTCATCCAAGGGATAATGAAAAACAGCGTATGCTTGGTTGTCAGACTAAGCCAACTAGTGATTGTGTAATTAAAATTAACTTAAACACTGTTTCCAAAGAATTTATCCGACCAAGTCGCTTTAATGCTCGGCTAATTTCAATAAAAAAACTCACACATGATATGATGGAGTTTCAGTTCTTTTCAGAAGTAGCCCCCAACTTTCTACCAGGTCAATATGCGTTGTTAACTTTTCCTAGTGTAAATGGCCTTCGCGCCCTATCTATGAGCAACAATAATAATCCAGACAAAATATGGTCATATGTTGTGAAACGAGTTAAAGGAGGTATGGGAACATCATGGCTTTTTGGGGAAGCAAAGCGAGGTGATCAAATTAAGATTGATGGACCTTATGGGCATGCTTGGCTAAGGATTAATAACTCTCGACCTATTATATGCCTTGCCGGTGGGTCAGGAATTGGTGCAATGCTATCAATTTCTAAAGGATATTTTGCATCTAGTCTAGGGCATTCTCCATTAAGATTATATTATGGTTGTCGGACCTCAAAAGACGTAATAAATCAAAGCTTAGTAATTAATACTCTTGGGTCTTCATATGAGATGATTTATGAGAATATTGTTTCTGAACCAGATTCAAGTTGGGAGGGTAAGGTAGGATTAATTCATGATTTTTTATTTAAAGAATTTGAAATTAGTAAAGATTTATCAAAGTTTGATTTCTATATAGCTGGCCCACCAACAATGGTAGATACCTTAAGAAGGGGACTAATAATTGATTATAAGGTGCCAGCGGACCAAGTTTTCTACGACCAATTCTACTAAGTTTGATAAAACAAAACCGAGGAGAAACAATATGGCACAAAATAAAGCTCTAGTAGTCGGTGGTCTAGGGGTTATTGGTCGTAATTTAATTAATCATCTTGCTACACTAGAAGACTGGGATATTGTGGCTGTCTCTAGGCGTTCACCAGATGAAGAAATGGCTAAAAAAGCTAAATACATTCAATGTGATTTACTTGACTTAACTCAAACAGAAGAAAAATTTTCTTCGTTAACTGATATCACCCACGTATTTTGCTGTGCACTGCACGGTGGAATAGATGCAACAAATACCGAACCCAATAGGTTACTTGTTGCTAACCCTGTGCAGGTAATATCCAATATTTCGAAATGTCTTCAGCGTATAGTTTTGCAGGAAGGTAGTAAGGCTTATGGAAGGCAGTTAGGACCATTTAAGACTCCAGCATTTGAGAGTGACTCTCGTCACATGCCACCAAACTTTTACTATGACCAAGAAGATTTCTTGATAGAATTTCAAAACGGAAAGAATTGGACTTGGTCTGTCTTGAGACCAGAAGCAGTATGTGGATTTGCCGTTGGTAACCCTATGAACTTGATTATGTGTTTTGGTGTTTATGCTGCTATCTCTAAAGAGTTGGGAATGCCATTAAAATATCCTGGTGAGATAGGTGGTTTTGAAGCTATTAATCAGGTAACTGACTCAGGTTTGCTTGCTCGAATGACTGTATGGGCTGCAACAAGTCAAAATGCAGGTAATGAAATATTTAATATTACAAACGGTGATGGGTTTCGTTATGTCAACGTATGGTCCGATTGGGCCTCTCACTTTGGGATGGAGGTAGGACCTCCACAGAGGATAATTTCATCAGATATTATGCCTGATAAGGCCGCAATTTGGCAGAGAATTGTTGAAAAATACGACCTTTATCCAATTTCTTATGATAAGACTGCAGGTTGGCCATACTTTGATTTTAATATGGATACCAGCTGGGATGTTTTTATGTCAGATGCAAAACGTATAGATCGAGGCTTCACAGAGATAATAGACACAGAACAAATGTTTTTACGTCTTTTTGAAGAGTTTCGTTCCCGCAAAGTACTCCCTTAGGTCAGAGTTTTTATTTTAGAATAGACCCGTTATGTTATTGTTCTCATCAACGTTTATCGAATTTGCAGCAGGCACTCGTGGTAAGCCAGGCATAGTCATAATTTCTCCACAGATTACTACCAGAAATTCAGCACCGCTTGATAACCTTACTTCTCTTACTGGAACAGTATGATTTGAAGGAGCACCCTTCAGGTCAGGGTCAGTCGAAAAGCTATATTGTGTTTTTGCGACGCAAATTGGAAGCCAACCAAAACCTTGACTTTCTAGGTCATCCAACTGCTTCCTTACCTTATTATCTATGCTTACATCAGTTGCTCTGTATATCTTCTTTGCAACTATATTTATCTTCTCCAAAAGGCTTTTATTATCATCATAAAGAACTTTAAATTTGCTTTCCCCAGAGTCAGCAACTTCAACAACCTTTTGCGCTAGAGCTTCTGTTCCAGCGCTACCACTCGCCCAATGGTCACATTCTATTGCATCTACACCAAGTTCTCTACAGCCCTCTATTATTGCTTGTCGTTCGCTATTTGTATCTGCAGAAAAGCGATTTATAGCAACAATTACAGGAACTCCAAACTGCCCAACATTTTCTATATGTCTTCGGAGGTTTTCCATGCCAGATACAACTGCACCAACATTTTCCTTTCCAAGGTCACCTTTTTTTACTCCTCCGTGCATTTTAAGAGCTCTTATAGTCGCAACAATTACAGCGCAATCTGGAGATAGACCAGCTTTCCTACATTTTATGTCAAAGAACTTTTCTGCTCCAAGATCTGCACCAAATCCAGCCTCAGTTACAACATAGTCAGCTAATTTAAGAGCTGTATTAGTTGCTAGGACAGAGTTACAGCCATGTGCAATATTTGCAAATGGTCCCCCATGAACAAATGCTGGGTTATTTTCAAGTGTTTGTACTAAATTTGGCTGCAAAGCATCTTTAAGTAGGGTTGTCATTGCACCTTCTGCACTGATTTGAGCTGCGCGGACAGGTTGCCTATCACGAGTATACCCAACAACAATGTTTCCTAATCGAATTTTTAGGTCATCTAGGTTTTTAGCTAGACAAAAAATGGCCATAACTTCAGAGGCAACAGTTATATCAAAACCATCCTCTCGTGGAAATCCATTTGGTACTCCTCCAAGAGATGACACAACAGAACGGAGAGCTCTATCATTCATATCTACTACACGTCGCCATGTTACCCGTCTTGGGTCAATACCTGCTGAGTTACCCCAATAGATATGATTATCAACCAAAGCAGCTAATAAATTATTCGCTACTCCGATAGCATGAAAATCCCCAGTGAAATGAAGATTAATATCCTCCATTGGAACTACTTGAGCGTAACCCCCGCCTGCGGCTCCACCTTTCATCCCAAAACATGGTCCTAAGCTCGGCTCACGTAAACAAATCATTGATTTTTTACCTATTCTATTCAGTCCATCTCCCAGACCAACTGTAGTTGTTGTTTTTCCTTCACCTGCAGGGGTTGGGCTAATAGCAGTAACGAGAATAAGTTTTCCATTCGGTTTATCACTAATACTATCAATATAATCTAATGAAATTTTAGCTTTATCGTGACCGTACGGTAACAAGTTTGATGGATCAATCCCGAGACGTTCCGCTGCTATTTCCTGTATTGGTTTTTTCTGAGCCTGGCGTGCAATCTCTATGTCACTTATTGGCCTAGTGTGCTGTTCCGTAGCCATACTTACTTATCCCTTCGTATTCTCTACCTAATATAAAACTATTCTTTAATATTTATAATTAAATATAAGAAGTAAATTTTCTTTATTATTTACTTAGTCATTAGCCCTATAGTATTTTGCCTCAATACCAACACTTTCGACATTTTCATAGACATCAAGTTTTTCAACACGAACTAAAACATCATAAACTAGCGAATAAGATAGGCATAAGGCGGCAATTTTTTGTGCAAGTGTCTCAACTAAGTTGATGTGTCCACTGACTGATAACAATTTTATACCGTCTACAATATTAGCGTAACTCATAACATTTTTGATATTATCATTAAGTTCTTTGGTATTATATCTTGTCTGTATTATCAGGTTTATTCTTACTCTCTGAGGTTTGTTTTTTTCATGGGTAAACACACCAATAGACCAAGGTAAGACCAAGTCTTTAATAACTATTTTGCTATGGTTTAAATTTATACCCATATTATTCCCACATTACTTATTCATTTGGCTCAGATTTGATAGGCAATGACCACCCTAGGTGTTGCCCACTATCAATAGCTAACATCTGACCCGTTAAAGATGGAGTATTTATAATATAACGAACTGTGTTAACTACTTCCTCATGGGTTACTGGTTTTTTTAGTAGTGTATTTTTCCATTGTTTATGGAAATCATCTTCAGTCTGTCGTTGGTTAGGTAAAATAGGCCCAGGTCCAATAGCATTCACACGAATATATGGAGCTAGATCAAGAGCAAGACTTTGAGTTAATGTCCATAGACCAGATTTACTGAGTGTGTAGGTAATGAAGTGTGGTGTGATATTCCAAACCCTTTGATCTAAGATATTTATTATAACTCCTGAAGAATTAGGTGTAGATGATTTAGCAAAATTTTGGGCTAAAACAAAGGGTGCTCTCAGATTAACTTCCATATGAAGATCCCAAGAAGACCGAGTTGCACTTATAGTTGAGTCATATTCAAAAGTAGAAGCATTATTTATAAGACATCCAACAGGACCCATAACTTCAATAACTTTTGGAATCAGTGACTCAACATCTGATTCTTTTGCAAGGTCTGCTGTAAAGACATTAGCTACACCACCTTGGTCCCGGATCTTTTTTACAACTTTCTTAGCCTCAGAATTGTTTGTATTACAATGCAAAGCGACCGACCACCCATCACTAGCCATAGATTCTGCAATCCATCTGCCAATGCGAATAGCCGCACCTGTAATCAAAACTACTTTTATTGTATTATTTACTGCCATTTATTAATTACCTGTTAACGTGTTTAAAAGTTTCTTTAATACTTATTTTATGTTTTTGGCTTTCTATTTCCTTTGGTTTTTTTACCTCTAGTTCCGGGCAGTCCAGAACGACTTCGCCCAAGAGGTCTTTTATTTGATTCTGAAGCTTGCATAAGTTTAGAAAGACCAAGTTCTTTTTCTTGCAATTTCTGAATTTCATCTCTGATTAATGCAGCACTTTCAAATTCTAATTCAGCAGCAGAATCCCGCATTTTTTTCTCGAGGCTTTTAATATGTGCACTTAGGTTATTACCACTGAAAAACTCATTAGTATCATCGCTTATTCCCTGATTTTTATCAGTTTCATATACATCTTTTAATATATCTGCGACAGATTTCTTAATTGTTTCCGGTGTAATACCCTTTTTAACATTATATGAATTCTGCCTTTCGCGCCGGCGTTCTGTCTCATCAATAGCTGCTTTCAGTGAGCCAGTTAATTTGTCAGCATATAAAATTACTCTACCATCTATATTGCGGGCTGCTCGACCTATTGTTTGTATTAGGGATGTGCGAGACCTTAAGAATCCTTCTTTATCAGCGTCTAATATTGCCACTATTTTACATTCTGGAATATCTAAACCTTCTCTTAGCAAATTGATTCCAATTAAAACATCAAAAACCCCAAGGCGAAGATCCCTAATAATCTCAATTCTTTCAAGTGTGTCCACATCAGAATGCATGTATCTTACTTGAATTCCTGACTCGTGCATATATTCACTTAGGTCTTCAGCCATACGTTTTGTAAGTGTCGTAACCAAAACACGATGATTTGTAGATGCAGCTTCAACACACTCAGCTATTAAATCATCAACTTGGTTTTCTACAGGTCTAACTATACACATTGGGTCTACAAGACCGGTAGGACGAATTAACTGCTCGGTGAATACACCATCGGTAAGCTCCAATTCCCAATCCCCTGGTGTTGCTGAAACAAAAACTGTTTGAGGGCGCATTTGATCCCATTCTTCAAACTTGAGAGGTCTATTATCTACACAAGAAGGAAGGCGAAATCCAAATTCTGCTAAAGTTGACTTACGTTTAAAGTCACCACGATACATTCCCCTTAATTGTGGGACTGCAACATGGCTCTCGTCCACAATTAAAAGACCATTTTTTGGAAGATATTCAAATAAAGTAGGTGGGGGTTGACCTGGCGAGCGCCCAGTAAGGTATCGCGAGTAGTTTTCAATACCAGAGCAACTCCCTGTAGTATTCATCATTTCTATATCAAAAGTTGTTCTCTCTTCTAAACGTTGAGCTTCTATCAACTTTTCTTCTTTCTGCAACTTTTCAAGAGTGTTCTTGAGTTCTTTTTTAATCTGCTTTATTGCTTGCTGGATTGTAGGACGAGGGGTTACATAATGACTGTTAGGGTAAATCTTTATATTACTTAGGTGCTCTGATTTTTGCCCGGTTAAGGGGTCAAATTCAACAATCTCTTCTACTTCGTTGCCAAATAATGAGATCCGCCAGGCTCGATCTTCAGCATGTGCAGGGAATATTTCAATTACATCACCGACAGCTCTAAAGTCTCCTCTTTCCAAAGAGTTTTGATTTCTCCTATATTGTAATTCAACTAAGTTACGGATTAGGGACTTTTGATCTACTGTTTGTTCTTTATTTATTGAGATTGTCATTGAGGAGTAAGTTTCCAGCGAGCCAATGCCAAAAATACAGGAAACAGATGCAACAACAACTACATCATTACGCTCTATCAGGGCTCTTGTGGCTGAGTGCCTCATGCGATCAATTTGCTCGTTAATTGAGGCATCTTTTTCGATATAAGTATCAGTCCTAGGCACGTAGGCCTCTGGTTGATAGTAATCATAGTATGAAACAAAGTATTCAACACAGTTATTGGGGAAAAATCCTTTCATTTCACCGTATAATTGTGCAGCAAGGGTTTTGTTGGGAGCTAAAATAAGGGTTGGGCGTTGCAGGTTTTTTACTACGTGCGCCATAGTAAATGTTTTTCCAGATCCTGTGACACCAAGAAGAACTTTATTACGAGTTCCATCATATAGACTTTTAGTGATTTCTTTTATTGCCTGAGGTTGATCGCCAGCAGGAAAAAAATCCGAAAAGACTTCAAATTTTTCATCTGAGTATTCGCGAAAATTTTCATCGCTTACTCTTTTCTCAAATGATAGTAAATTATCTATAGACATTGTTTGGTTATAGGTTATTAGGTCTTTGAAAGGAAAACTAATATATCATATTTTTAAAATAATATTTCTACCCAAGTTAAATTTTTTTTATCAATGATTTTAATATGAGTAATTTTGCACTACTTTGTTTAAAATTTTTAAACTTCAAGAATTAGTGAATGTAAACATGTCTTTTTTATCGAAGCGTTTAGAGCGTATAAAACCATCAGCTACTATGGCCATCACCGCAAAGGCTGCAGAGTTAAAACTGGCTGGGCGTGATGTAATTGGTCTAGGAGCTGGAGAGCCCGACTTTGATACTCCTGATGACATTAAAGAAGCAGGTATACTTGCAATCCGGAAGGGTTGGACAAAATATACTAAAGTCGATGGGTTACAGGAACTTAAAGAAGCAATAATTGAAAAATTCAAACGTGAAAATAATTTGATTTATTCTTCTGATCAAATAAATGTTGGTGTAGGAGCTAAGCATGTTCTTTTTAATGCATTGCTTGCTACTTTAGATCCAGGTGATGAGGTTATTGTGCCTGCTCCTTATTGGGTTTCATATCCTGATATGGTCAGCTTGGCTGAGGGAAAACCGGTTATTATCTCTCCCAATGAAAAAAGTGGGTTTAGGCTAAGTCCCAGCGCATTAGAGGCAGCTATAACGCCCCGTACTAAGTGGCTAATTTTTAATTCGCCTAGTAACCCTACAGGTGTTGCATATTCATCAAAAGAATTAGCTGAAATAGCGACCGTATTGATTAGATACCCTCATGTCCATGTAATGTCAGATGATATTTATGAGCATCTTGTATATGATGATTTTAAATTTGCTACTCTTGCTGCTGTTGAGCCGAGTATTTTTAATCGTGTACTTACTATAAATGGAGTATCAAAAGCTTACGCTATGACAGGATGGCGTATAGGGTATGCTGGTGGAGATGTAGAACTTATCAAGGCAATGGCTAAAATACAGTCCCAATCAACATCAAATCCAGCCTCAATGTGTCAAATGGCTGCAATTCAAGCTCTTAATGGTCCTCAGAATTTTATCCAAAAACGTAGGACAGAGTTTCAAAAACGTAGAGATATGGTAGTTGATATGTTGAACGATGCTAATGGTATAACTTGCCAAAAACCTGAGGGTGCATTTTATGTATACCCTAGTTGTAAAGGACTTATTGGGACTAAGACCCCCTTGGGTGATACTATCAATTCTTCGGAAGAACTTGCTAAATATTTATTAGATTCAGTGGGTGTCGCTGTTGTGCATGGAGCTGCATTTGGTTTAGACCCTCATTTTCGTATTTCTTATGCAGCTTCCATGACAATACTTGAGGAGGCATGTTTGAGAATTCAGCGTGCTGTAGAAGAGCTTAATTGAATAAGATAATGATTAAGAATTAGTTCTAAAAGGCTAAAAAACATGCTGGTCAAAATTCCAAAAGGCTGGGAGATACCTGAAAGTCAGACCACACCAGAAGATATTTTTTATAGTAGGCGTTCATTACTAAGAGGTATAGGAATGACTGCCACTGCAACAGCGGGTGGTTTAGTTCTAGGTGCTGGGCTTAGACCAAGTTTTTCAGATGTTTTAGGCGAAGATGAAGATAGTTTATATCTAAATACTCGCAATAATACTTATAAGCTTGATAGACCCATTACTCCAGAAGAGATAGCTACAAAATATAATAATTACTATGAATTTGGATCTCATAAAAAAATTTGGCCCCTTGCTCAGAAGCTTCCTACCCATCCATGGCAAGTAGTTATTGATGGCTTAGTGGAGAAAGAAAAAGTTATTGATGTTGATAACCTAACCCGCCTTATGCCGCTTGAAGAGCGATTATACCGCCATAGATGTGTCGAACGTTGGTCAATTGCAGTTCCTTACAGTGGTTTTCCTCTTAGAGCACTTTTAAGTTATGCTGCTCCCTTAGCTTCTGCAAAATACGTTTTAATGGAAAGTTTTATGAATTCAGACGTAGCTTCTGGGCAGCGGCAGTTTTGGTATCCTTGGCCATACGTAGAAGGTTTAGCTATTGACGAAGCAGCTCACGATTTATCTTTTATAGCAACAGGCTATTATGGGAAAAAACTTCCAAAGCAAAATGGTGCGCCACTCAGATTAGCGGTACCTTGGAAATATGGATTTAAGCATATAAAAGCCATCACTAAGTTTACCTTCACTGCAAAAAGACCGGTTTCTTTTTGGGAGAGTGTTGCAGAAGGAGAGTATGGTTTTTGGGCAAATGTAGCAGGTGCTATTCCTCATGCAAGATGGTCACAAGCAACAGAAGAATTTTTTGGTCCTAATGGAAAAGAGTTTCGCAGAACTAAATTATACAATGGCTACGCTGAGTTTGTCGCTAGCCTTTACAGGGGGAGGGAGAGTGAGTCCTTGTTTAAATAAATTCTCTTATGAGGAGCAGTCATTAGTAATTTTTGACTGTGATGGGGTCCTGGTAGATAGCGAGCAAATTTCAGCAGAGATAATTTCATCCTTACTTAGCCAGTGGAATATTCAAATGGATGCCATTACTTGCCAGTCAAAATTTCATGGTTTTACAATGGAAGCGGTAGTTAAATGGGTCAACCTTAAGTATGGCGAAGTTTTAGACCAAGAATTTTTAAGTAATTGCCGTGAAAAAACTCAAAAGGCTTTTGTAAGTCAATTAAAACCTATAGCAGGTATTAAGTTTGTACTTGATACAATAAAGAATCCAGTATGTGTGGCATCAAACGGTGATTTGGAAAAGATTAAGTCAAGTCTTAGAATAGTAGGCTTATCAAAATATTTTTGTGGAGCGTATTTTTCTGCAGAGCAAGTACAGCAAGGAAAGCCTAGTCCTGATTTATTTTTATATGCTGCAGGTAAAATGAATGCTAATCATTATAAGACCATAGTTGTGGAAGATAGTTTGGCTGGAGTAGATGCCGCTATAGCAGCTAAAATGAGTGTGTTGGGATATATTCCTAATTCTTTACCACATGCAAAAAAACATCGTTTAGCTATGCGTGAAGCAGGTGCGGTGATTTTTGATGATATGGAAGATTTACCAATGCTTCTAAAAGAAGGGGGTCAAACTAGAAAGTTTGACCCCAACTAGACAGGGAGGCATCTAGAGTATGGGGCGCAGAATGGTTCGCCCATTTCTCCTTTAAACCCAGTACCTTAGGGTCTATAGGCTACAAGTCGAGGGGGACTTGTACTAAATCGTTAAATTATTGAATTCATGTTTCTCAAATTCAACGATTCATGAAGCTAAAATAATAATTATTAGAATGTTTTCTACTAAAAAATTCAGATTCCTGCTATGCATAATATGCATGCCTTAAGAAAATTATACTTCTATTTCGCTTTGAAAATACTTTAGATTAAATATTAATACTCCCAATTACTCAGTTGCTGCAGAAGAAAGTCTCTAAAGACCCCTATGCGCTTTGAATGTTTTAGCTCTTCTGGATATACAAAATATGTATCTATACTGGGTCCTTTAACTTCTGGTAAAATACGGTTTATTCTCGCGTGGTTATGCACAGAGTAGTCGGGTAAACCAGCAACCCCTAAGCCACTTTCTACTGCTTGGACCATGCAGTAAATGTTATTAACTTCTAATGCCGATTTTGGAATATAACTACTATTTTCGTTGAGCTGTAGGATCCAGAAAGGGTCGATAGCTGGGGTGAGTGGTCCTTTATTATATATTATAATTTGATGGTTTTTTAATTCTTCAACAGAGTTAATTTGACCATATTCGTTAATATAATTTGGTGAAGCGTAAATGTGGTGGTTAAATTTCATAAGATGTCTCTGAATTAGATCGGGTTGGCGAAGTGGCCCAATCCTTATAGCCACATCTGCTTCACCCAT
>MDSW01010113.1_pt1 | contig 14720 bp, 15 predicted proteins | sample 811171 | NCBI WGS metagenome assembly MDSW01 (sample SAMN05326641, study PRJNA326480) | marine metagenome | isolation source: seawater | place: Atlantic Ocean: North West | collected 2012 | reverse complement strand
AGTTTGCAGATGGCGGTGAATTTGGATTTGGTGCCGAAGTTGGTATATCAACTAACAAGTTGCATCCTCGCGGTCCTATTGGAATTAAACAACTCACAACATATAAATACGTTTTAGAAGGAAAAGGACAAATAAGGAAATAATTTTTGCAACCACTAAATAAAAAAAAAAATATTAAAATTGGTATTTTTGGTGGAACATTTGATCCTCCTCATAAAGGCCATCTATATATAGCTAAAGAAGTTTTAAAAATTCTTAAATTAAAAAAACTTATTTGGGTTGTTACCAAAAAAAATCCTTTTAAAAAAAGACCCTTCTTAAATACTAAAACTAGAATAAAATTATCAAAAAAAATAACAAAAAATGAAAAAAAAATATTTGTAAAATTTTTTGATACTAAAATAGGGTCTGTAAATACTTTTAATTTATTAAAATATATTAAAAAAAATAATCCTGGAAAAAAGCTGTTTTTTCTAATCGGGGCTGATAATTTGATTAAATTTCATAAGTGGGAAAACTGGCATAAAATACCTTTATTTGCAAAAATAGTTGTTTATCCAAGAAAAAATTTTTTGATGAGATCGCTAAGTCCAATAGTTTCAAAAAAACTTAACAAAAAAGACATAATATATATAAATTCAAAAAAAATAAATATTTCTTCTTCATTAATTAGAAAATTTTGGTAACATGAATTTTTATGCAAATTGAAGAACTAAAAAAAGAAATAGAAAATATTTTAAATGATAATAAGGCTATAGAAATTAAATCTATTAATTTAAAAGATAAGACCTCAATTGCAGATTATATGATAATAGCAAGCGGTAATTCATCAAGACATATACAAGCTTTGTCAGAAATATTAATTAACAAGCTAAAAGAAAACGGTATTGAAAATTGTCGTTTAGAAGGTAAAGATAGCAGCGAATGGAAACTTATTGATGTAAAAGATATTATTATTCATATCTTCCATCCTGAGAAAAGAAAATATTATAATTTAGAAAGAATGTGGTCTGAATTAATTCCAAAAGAAAGGTTAACCATATGAAAAAAAATAGATTTTTAAAATGCCTATTAACTATTTCAATAGTGCTTTTTTTTAATTTTTCTAACAAAGTTTACTCGCAAAATATAGATAAGCTTTACGAAAAAATTGATCTTTTTAGCGAAGTATTAGAAAAAATTCAAAATGAGTATGTTGATGAAATAGATCAAGCTGATGCTATGGACTCTGCAATAAATGGTCTTTTACAATCTTTAGATCCATATTCAGCTTACATGAATGAAAAAATTTTTGAAGAATCTCAAACAGAAACTAAAGGTGAATTTGGAGGTTTAGGTATTGAAGTCACTATGGAGTCGGGTGTCGTAAAAGTAATATCTCCAATAGATGATACGCCAGCTTCAAAAGTTGGTGTCAAAGCTGGTGACTACATTGTTAGAATAAATGGAGAGCAAGTGAGAGGAAAAACTCTTATGGAAGCTGTGAACTTAATGAGAGGACCAGTTGGAGCTCCAATTGAAATTACTGTAAGAAGAAAAGGAGTTAGAAAAGCACTAACTTTTGAAATAGTAAGAGAAATTATACAAATAAAATCTGTGGTCTCTAAATTAGTTGAAAACAAAGTTGGTTATTTGAGATTGAGATCTTTTAATGAAAATAGTAGTGAACAATTAGTAAAGGAAATTTCTAAAATTGAGAAAAATAAAAAACTAGTAGGATATATTCTTGATCTAAGAAATAATCCTGGGGGATTATTATCTCAAGCAATTAAAATTTCTGATTTGTTTTTAAATGATGGAGAAATTGTTTCAACTATGGGCAGAAAGGAAAGAGAAAACAGAAAATTTTTTGCAAACAAAGGTGATAGAATTAAAGGTAAGCCTTTGGTTGTTTTAATTAATGGTGGTTCTGCATCTGCTTCAGAAATTGTTGCCGGCGCATTACAAGATCACAAGAGAGCTTTGCTTCTGGGTGACGCAACTTTTGGCAAGGGATCTGTCCAATCAATCATACCTCTTAAAAATAAAGGTGCTATAAGATTAACTGTTTCAAAATATTATTTACCGTCAGGAAAATCCATTTCGGAAGTTGGTGTTTTGCCTGATATTAAGGTTGAAGAAGAGGGAGAAGAATTTTCAATTAATACTAGTACTGACAATCAGCTAAACTACGCTATAGATCTTTTTACCGGTTAAAGTACCAATGGAAAATAAAAATCAATTACCGCTTAGAGTAGGTGTTGGAATTACATTGCTTAATAGTGAAAATAAAGTTTTTGTTGCAAAAAGAATAGATAATCCAGAAAGCTTTTGGCAGATGCCCCAGGGAGGTGTAAACGAAAATGAAGATTTTTTTCAAGCTGCAAAAAGAGAACTTTTAGAAGAAACAGGAGTAAAATCTATAAAATTAATAAAAGAATTGGATGGATGGCTAACCTATGATTTACCTGAAAATCTTCTAGGTAAAATATGGAATGGTAAGTATAGAGGTCAAAAACAAAAATGGTTTATTATGAAATTTTTAGGAAAAGAAGAAGAAATAAATATAAAAACTGAAAATCCTGAATTTTTAGAATGGAAATGGCTTCACCCTTCAGAATTATCTAATGTAGCGGTAGATTTTAAAGCAAAAATTTATAAATTTATAGAAAAAGAAATTAATTCTTTAAATATAAATTAAATCCTTATTTCTTTAAGCACATCAAGTTTATGATTAAACATATAACGGTCTTGATCTGTAATATCTTTTTCGGCAAGTTTCTTTTGTGTATCTTTATTTAAATTATCAATAAATTCTTTTGACAAATCTTTTATATTTATCACTGAAGCAGATAAAACTATTAAATTGTTGTTGAAAAATTCAACAGTACCATCTTCTATAAAAAACTCTTCAAAACTACCATCTTTTTTTTGAGATCTTATTATTCCAGGTCTTAAAAAAGTTATTATTGAAATGTGCTCTTTTAGAATACTCATATCACCTTCATAAGACGGAAGTGTAACCATTTTGGTTTCTTCAGAAAAAATAATTTTTTCTGGACTAATTATTTCAAATTTAAAATTATTTTCCATTATGCCGCTGCTTCTTTAGCCATCTTTTCTGCTTTTTCGATTGCTTCCTCTATTGTTCCAACCATATAAAAAGCTGTCTCTGGTAAATGATCATATTCACCTTTGCATATAGCATCAAAACCTTTAATGGTTGCTTCTAGATCAACAAGCTTTCCAGGTGTGCCAGTAAAAACTTCTGCAACAAAAAATGGTTGAGATAAAAATCTTTGAATTTTTCTTGCTCGTGACACAGTTAGCTTATCTTCCTCTGAAAGCTCATCCATACCTAAAATTGCAATTATGTCTTGTAAAGATTTATATGTTTGTAATATTTTTTGTACTTCTCTTGCAACTCTGTAATGCTCTTCACCAACTATTCTTGGGTCTAAAATTCTAGATGTAGAATCTAATGGATCTACAGCCGGATATATTCCAAGCTCAGCAATCTGACGAGATAGAACGGTCGTTGCATCTAAGTGCGCAAATGAGGTTGCGGGAGCAGGATCAGTTAAATCATCCGCTGGAACATATATAGCTTGTACTGAAGTTATCGATCCCTTATTTGTAGTTGTTATTCTTTCTTGTAAATTTCCCATGTCAGTTGCTAATGTTGGTTGATAACCTACAGCAGACGGAATTCTTCCAAGAAGAGCTGATACTTCTGATCCAGCTTGTGTAAATCTAAATATATTATCAACGAAAAATAAAACATCTTGACCTTCTTTATCTCTAAAATACTCTGCTACTGTCAAACCAGTTAAACCGACTCTAGCTCTAGCGCCCGGTGGTTCATTCATTTGTCCATATACCAAAGCTGCTTTTGAACCTTTTCCTTCAGGTTTTATTACGCCTGATTCTATCATTTCATGATACAAATCATTACCTTCCCTAGTCCTTTCTCCAACACCAGCAAAAACTGAAAATCCGCCGTGCGCTTTTGCGATATTATTTATTAATTCCATAATAATTACTGTTTTTCCTACTCCCGCACCTCCGAAAAGTCCGATTTTTCCTCCTTTGGAATAAGGAGCTAATAAATCTACAACTTTTATTCCTGTTGCTAATATTTCGGTTTCAGTTGATTGGTCTGTAAATTTTGGAGCAGGTCTATGTATTGGCCAACTTTCTTTTGTTGAAACTTTTCCTTTTTGATCAATTGGTTCTCCTATAACATTTATTATTCTTCCTAAAGTTTCTGGACCTACTGGAACTTTTATAGGTGAGCCTGTATCTGTTACTTTGTCTCCTCTTTTTAATCCTTCTGTGCTGTCCATTGCTATAGTTCTTACAGCGGTCTCTCCTAAATGCTGAGCTACTTCCAATACAAGTCTATTTCCAGAATTTTCGCATTCTAATGCAGTTAATATTTCTGGAAGTTGATCTTCAAATTTTACATCAACTACTGCTCCTATTACTTGAATAATTTTTCCTATTTTTTTTTCCATTTACAAACTTTCCGCTCCAGAAATTATTTCTATAAGTTCTTTTGTTATTGCTGCTTGTCTGCTTCTGTTATAAGTAATAGTCAACTTGTCTACTAAATCACCGGCATTTCGGGTAGCGTTATCCATAGCAGTCATTCTAGAACCTTGTTCACTTGCTGCATTTTCAAGAATTGCCTTAAAAATTTGAGTAGATATATTTCTTGGAAGTAAATTTTCTAAAATTTCATTTTCTTCTGGTTCAAATTCATAGAAATAATCATTTTTTTTTTCGTCCTTTTCTTTATTATTTTCAACAGGTATTATTTGTTGCGCTTGTGGTACTTGAGTAATTACATTTTTAAATTTATTATAAAATATAGTGCATACATCAAACTGTGATTCGTTAAATAATTTAATTATTTTAGCTCCAACTTCTTCGGCTTCTTTGTAAGTTACTTTCTTAAAACCTTTAAAATTTATTTTTTCAACTATATATTTTCCATAAGCTCTTTTTAACTGATCATGACCTTTAGATCCAACGGTGAAAATTTTAAGTGTTTTGTTTTCTTTTAAAATTTTTTCAAAAAAATTTCTGGCTTTTTTACATATGTTTGAGTTAAAACCACCGCAAAGCCCTCTATCAGCTGTAATTACTACACATAAATGAACAGCATTTTTACCAGTGCCAACCAAAAATTTTGAAGCATTTTTTTTATCTGAAATTGAACTACTTAAATTTAAAATTATATTGTTCATTTTTTCTGCATATGGTCTTCCTTTTTCAGCGCTTTCCTGTGCTCGTCTTAGTTTAGCGGCCGCTACCATTTTCATAGCTTTAGTAATTTTTTGTGTTGATTTAACACTTGAAATTCTTTTTTTTAGATCATCTAAGCTTGGCATATATTTTTATTTTTTTTTAAACTCAGTAATAATTTTCGTTAATTGCTTCTCTGATTCTTCTTCCAATTTACCTGTGCTATTAATGCTATCAATAATCTCTGGGTTAGATAATTTTATTTGCTCGTAAATTTGTTTTTCCATATCTTTAATATCTGAAAGCTCAACATCGTCTAAAAAGCCCTTAACGCCTGAAAATACAGCTATTACCTGCTGGGCAACTGGCATTGGTGAGTATTGATCTTGTTTTAAAAGTTCAGTTAATTTTGAGCCTCTGTTAAGTAATTTTTGCGTAGAAGCATCTAAATCAGAACCGAACTGTGCGAATGCAGCCATTTCTCTATATTGAGCTAACTCCAATTTAATTGAGCCGGCAACTTTTTTCATTGCTTTGGTTTGTGCGGCTGAACCTACTCTTGAAACTGACAACCCCACATTTACAGCAGGTCTTATTCCTTGATTAAATAGTTCAGTTTCTAAAAAAATTTGTCCATCGGTAATAGAAATAACATTTGTTGGAATATATGCCGAAACATCTCCTGCTTGGGTTTCAATTATTGGTAAAGCAGTTAAAGATCCTCCACCTTTTTCTTTATTAAGTTTTGCCGCTCTTTCAAGAAGTCTACTATGTAAATAAAATACATCTCCCGGATATGCTTCTCTTCCAGGTGGTCTTCTTAATAACAAAGACATTTGCCTATATGCTACAGCCTGCTTAGATAAATCATCATAAATAATTAATGCATGCATACCATTGTCTCTGAAATATTCTCCCATGGTACATCCAGTATATGGTGCTAAAAATTGAAGAGGCGCTGGATCAGATGCTGTAGCTGAAACAATAGTCGTATATTCCATTGCTCCGGCATCTTCTAAAGATTTTACAATTTGAGCTACTGTTGATCTTTTTTGGCCAATCGCTACATAAATACAATAAAGTTTATCTTTTTCTTCACCTGATTTGTTTATTTCTTTTTGGTTAATGATTGTATCTATAGCCACCGCAGTTTTTCCGGTTTGTCTATCACCAATAATTAATTCTCTTTGTCCTCTTCCTATTGGAATTAAACTGTCTATAGCTTTAAGCCCAGTTTGCATAGGTTGATTAACAGATTGTCTAGGTATTATTCCTGGTGCCTTTACATCAACTCTTTTTCTTTCAATTTTTTTATCTAAATCTCCCTTACCATCAATAGGATTTCCTAAGGCATCAACTACTCTACCTAACAAATTTTTTCCTACTGGTGAGTCAACTATTGCTCCTGTCCTTTTAACCACATCACCTTCTTTAATTGACCTGTCATCACCAAATATAACTACACCCACATTATCGTTTTCTAAATTTAGTGCCATGCCTTTTATTCCTCCGGAAAACTCAACCATTTCTCCAGCTTGCACATTGTCTAAACCATAAACTCTTGCAATACCATCTCCGACAGAAAGTACTTGTCCCACTTCGGAAACTTCGGCTTTTTCTCCAAACTTTTTTATTTGTTCCTTTAATATTTTTGTCACTTCTGATGGGTTAATTTGCATATTAAGCCTCGACCATTATTTTTTCTAATTTTTTCATTTTTGTTTTAATTGACGTATCAATCATCACACTGCCAATTTGAATAATTAATCCAGCTATTAATTTAGGATCATGTGAATATTCTATTTTTAATTTTGATTTAAAATTTTTAGAAAAATTATCTTGAATTTTTGTTTGTTCTTCGGCTGATAATTTTTTGGATGAGATTAGCTTTGCCTTTAATTCTCCTTTTGCCTTTGAAATTAAATTTAAAAAGCTAATAATAATTTTATCTAAAAAAAATAATCTATTTTTTTCTGCAACAAATCCTAAAAATTTTTTTAAAATTAAAGAAAAATTATTTTGATCTGATATTGCAAAAATAACTTTTTTTTTACTTTCTTTTGCTATAGTTGGGCTAATAATCATTTCTTTAAAATCTGAACTATCTTTCATTAATTGATCGAGACTTTTTATTTCTTCTTCAACTTTATCTAATAATGCATTTTCTTTGGAAAGTTCATAAAGCGCTATTGCATAACTTTTTGAAGTTGAGTTTGAAAATGATGATTTTGAATTCAATTTTTTCTCCTAAAAGACTTGTTTTGTATGAAATTATATTATGAAATTCAACATTTTCTACTGTATCTTATTGTCTTCAATATAACCAATAAATCCTCTGTTTAACTGAAGTTAATTGGGTCCACATCAACCTCTAGTTTTATTCCAGATATAATTTTTATTTTATTCAATGACTGAGATAAGTATTTCTGAATAAATAAATTTTTTGGATATTTTATCAAGATTCTGCACCTGTATTTTTTCCTTAATTTAGTTATTGGTGCTAGAACTGGACCTAATACTTTTACTTCTTGAGGGTTGGGAAGCTTTAGTTTTAGACTCAATGCAAATTTCATAATCAGTTGTTCATTTTTTCCTGATATAATTAAAGATATAAGTCTAAAAAAAGGTGGCAGTTTTTTTTCCTTTCGTAATAGAAGTTCTTTTTGCAAAAAGAGATATGGATCTTTTTTAGATATATTTAAAAGAATTTCATCGTCAGGTGTATATGTTTGAAAAAAAATTGAAGACATTTTTCCCTCTCGCCCTGCTCTACCACTTAATTGGTGATAAAGTTGAATATTTTTTTCAGCAGTTCTTAAATCATACCCATGTGAAGAAAAATCACTATCAACTACTACAATGCAATTTAATTCAGGGAAGTGAAAACCTTTAGATAATAATTGAGTTCCCACTAAAATATCAATTTTTTTTTTTTCAACTTTTTTTAAAAGCTTGCTTGATAAATTACTTTTTTTCATGGTATCGCTTGAAAAAATTTCTATTTTTTTGTCTGGGTATATTTTTTTTAATTCAGAAAATATTCTTTCAACTCCAGGACCACAAAACTGTAGATCGCATTTTTTATTATTATCACAATTTCTCAACAATTTAGATTTATGACCGCAGTAATGACAAAGTAGCCTGTTTAAATTTTTATGAAAAATTAGATTTACTGCGCAATTAGGACATTGAAATTTGTACCCACAACTTTTGCAAATTACAAAGGGAGAATATCCTCTTCTATTTAAAAAAAACAAAACTTGATCACCCTTATCTAAATACTTGTTAACTTTACTAATAGTTTTTTTTGCTATCCATTCATCTTTGTTTAATTTTTCAGAATTTAAATTTATTATTTCAACACTTGGTAAAGATGCTTCTCTATATCTCTTTTTTAATTTTGTTATATAATATTTTTTATTAATTATATTGTTATATGTTTCTATAGAAGGAATTGAAGTTACTAAATTTATAGGAATATTTTCCAAGGAAGCTCTTGTAATTGCCATATCTCTCGCATTATAAGAAACGCCCTCGTCTTGTTTATAAGATGTGTCGTGTTCTTCGTCTACGACAATTATACCTAAGTTTTTAAAGGGTAAAAAAAGTGAAGATCTTGCTCCAACAACAATTTTAATTTTTCCTTCAGCTACACCTTTCCATATAATAGATTTATTTTTTTTTGTAGTTTTTGAATGCCAAATAGCTGGCTCTGTTCCAAAAAATTCCTTAAATCTACTACTAAATTGACTTGTAAGAGCAATTTCAGGAAGCAATATTAAAATTTGCGATCCTTTGTTTAAAACATCTTTTATTCTATTGAAATAAACTAAAGTTTTGCCAGATCCTGTAACGCCCTCGATTACAATTACCTTAAAATTATTTCCTACATTTCTTATAAACTTTAAAGATTTTTTTTGCTCTTCGTTTAAAATAAATTTATTATTAGATTGTTTTATTTTATATTTATTAAATTCTTTATCAAAATTTTTTTCAACAACATCTTTATTAAGCAAACACATCTTCAGCGACATACCTAAAGGGACCAGGTTATACTTAGAAAACCAAGATATAAACTTAATCATCGAAGGTTTTAGAGTATTAACATTTATTTTTTTAGATATTTGTTTCAGTTTAAAATTTTTTTTCGTTTTTTGCTCATGTGGCCATACGACTCCTGTAATTTCTGCATTGCCAAAAGGAACCTTTACAAAATCACCAGAATTTAAAGATACAGTTCCTTTACTTTTATAAGTAAATGGATAGTCAAAAATTTTTGGAAATAAAACTGGTATATTCATTTAAAAATAATTTTTTTTCTAATTTTTTTAGATATATTTTTATCAAGAACTTTTTTTAATTCTGAAAAAATCTTAGAATTCATTCTCATTTCTAGTAATTTCCAAGTATATGGCAAAAATTTTAAATATTGATTTTTTTGGTCTCTTTTAAAAAGTCTTGAGAAAATACCTATTATTTTTAAACTTCTTTGAACCGACAATATATTAAAGTCTTCTAAAAATTCTTTGGTTTTAAATTTGTGAATCTTCTTAGAGTTTTCCATATAATAGTTGAATACTTGCATTTTTAGTTTTGTGGAGGTTTTGATTCTTACATCATCAATTAGCGAAACTAAATCATAAGCAGGATTTCCGATCATAGCATCTTGACTATCAATTACTCCTATTTTGCTATTTATTTTCATAAGATTTTGTATGTGAAAATCTCTATGAACAAAATATTTGTTTGAAAAATTTAGCTTATTATAAAGTTTACGTAAAATTTTTTTTGATTCGTTTTTTATTTTATTTGCTTTTTTTTTATCAAAAAATAAAGTTAAATACCAATCAAAAAACAAATCTGACTCTTCAAATAAATATTTATTAGAATATTTTTCAATTTTATGAAATTTGCCATCAACATTTTTAATTTTACTTTTAGTTTTAATTTTTTGAATTTTTAAGAGCAGATCAACAATTTTTTTATAAACTGTTAATTTATCTTTTTTTGCAATAAGAATATTAAAGAAGGAAAGTTTCCCAAAGTCTTCAATAACAATTGAATTTTTTAAAGGATTGTAATCATATAATTTTGGGGCAAGTATTTTATTTTCTCTTAAAAATTTGTTTATAGCTGAATATAAAACTAAATTTTTATATTTTTCTTTCTCTGCCGTAATAATAATTTTACTTTTTTTATTTAATTTTACTCTATAAAATTTTCTAAATGATGCATCGCCTTCAATTAGATCTATTGTAGATTTCATCAAATTTATAGTCTTTCCATTTACCAAAACCGCTAATTTTAACTTCTCTAGAACTTTTTAATTTTGAATATTTAAAAATAATATCCACTCTGTCCTTTGGTTTTGGTTTAATTAACTCTGGCCATTCAATAATTTTAACATTTTCCTTGGAATTTTCGAATATTCCTAATTGCAAAATATCTTTATAATTTTTTAATCTATAAAGATCATAATGAAGAATTTTTAAATGACCAACATTATAATCATAAAGTATATTATATGTGGGGCTTAAAATATCACTAATTTTAATCTTATCTTTTTTTTCTAAGTGATTTATAAAAAAACGGGCAAATGTTGTTTTACCAACACCTATTTCCCCATAAAGAAAAATTACATCACCTTTTTTTATAATTTTAGAAAAATTTTTAGAAAAATTTTGAGTATCTTCAAGCGATTTTAATTCCATCTACTACTATTAGTAGCGATAACTATCAGGTTTAAAAGGACCCTTAACATCAACGCTGATATAGTCAGCCTGATCTTTGCTAAGTTTTGTTAATTTAGCTCCAACTTTATTTAAATGTAGCATCGCAACTTTTTCATCTAAATGTTTAGGTAAGACATAAACTTTATTTTCATATTTATCAGAATTGTTCCAAAGCTCTATTTGGGCAATTGTTTGATTTGTAAACGAAGCACTCATAACAAAACTTGGATGCCCTGTTGCGCATCCTAAATTTACTAATCTTCCTTCGGCAAGCAAAATTATTCTCTTTTTATCAGGAAATTCTATTTCGTGTACTTGTGGTTTAATTTCATTCCATTTGTAATTTTTTAAAGCTTCAACTTGAATTTCATTATCAAAATGCCCAATATTGCATAGAATTGAACGATCTTTCATTTTTCGCATATGATCTGCAGTAACAATATCTTTATTGCCTGTTGCTGTTACTACTATATCTGCGTTACCGATCGCTTCATCCATTAATACTACTTCATATCCCTCCATAGCAGCTTGTAATGCACAAATAGGATCTGCTTCGGTTACCATTACTCTAGCTCCACTTTGTCTAAGAGATGCTGCGCTACCTTTTCCTACATCTCCAAATCCAGCTACTATTGCAGTTTTTCCAGACATCATTACATCTGTTGCTCTTTTAATTCCATCTACTAAACTTTCTCTGCAACCATATAAGTTATCAAATTTTGATTTAGTTACAGAATCGTTAACATTAATTGCTGGAACTAAAAGTTTTTTTTCTGCTTCCATTTTTTTTAAAGCCTTGATGCCAGTAGTTGTTTCTTCTGATAAGCCTTTTACAGATTTCATGAGATCTTTATAATCTTTATGCATCAATGCAGTAAGATCACCTCCGTCATCTAAAAGCATGTTTGGTTTCCAATCTTTTTTTCCTTCTATGGTTTGTTTTATACACCACCAATATTCTTCCTCGGTCTCACCTTTCCATGCATAAACAGGGATCCCCACTTTTGCTATTGCTGCTGCTGCGTGATCTTGTGTAGAAAAAATATTACAAGAAGACCATCTAACTTCAGCTCCAAGTTCCACTAGAGTTTCAATTAAAACTGCAGTTTGGATGGTCATGTGCAAACAACCCAAAATCCTTGAGCCTTTGAGAGGTTTTTTATTTTTATATTCTTTTCTTAATGCCATTAAACCCGGCATTTCGGTTTCTGCTATAGAAATTTCTTTTCTACCAAAATCTGCTTGATTAATATCTTTTACTTTAAAATCTTCTGACATAATTCGCATCTATTTAACAATTTAATTAAAAATTATCAACTTATTGCTTTAGTTAAATTATTTAAAAACAGGCAACTTAACTTCGATTCTTGCGCCCTGTGACGGATTACCCTTGTTAGAAGCTGTAATTGAGCCTCCATGTAATTCTATAATATTTTTCACAATATTTAAGCCAAGTCCTGAATGTTCTCCAAATTTTTCAGGTCTGTTGCTATAAAATCTATTAAAAATTTTATCAATATTTTTTTCATTAAAACCAGGACCCTCATCCTCTATAATTAATTTCACATCTTTTCCATTAGAGTTACATACGACAGATATTTTGCTATTTGATGGGCTAAAGGAAACAGCATTATCTAAAAGATTTGCAATAATTTGTTCTAATTTACTTTCTACGCCTAAAACATTTATTTTATAACCTTTTGAATTAGAATCATTAATATCTATTTTTATATTCTTGTTTAAATTTAATAAATCATTGTTAAAATCCTCGACAACTGACTCTATAACACTCGGTAAATTTATTTTTGTCATTTTAGTCCTAGATAATGATGCTTCGTCTTTTAACATTTGAGAATAATCAGTAATCAATCTTTCAATTCTCTCTACGTCGTGACTTATAACCTGTATTAATTTTTTCCTTTTTTCATTTTCAGAAGTATTTTCTAACACTTCGGCAGCACCTTTTAATGAAGTTAAAGGATTTCTTATTTCGTGTGCTAAGTCGGAGGAAAAAGTCTCAGCTATATTAATTCTTTTATAGAGATCTTCTGTCATTTCATTTAAAGATCTAGATAATTGACCTACTTCATCCTTTCTTAATAAATATTTTTCGTGTTTTCCAATTTTTACATCCTTTTCTTTAATAGCTTTAGTGTAAAAAACTAAAGAGCGAATAGGTTTTAAAACATACTTGTTTAAAAAAACTGAAAAAATTAAAATAACTATAGCTACGGAAAGAACTGATCTTAAAATAAAATTTTTTCGTTCTTCTACTGCTATCAATATTTCGTTAGCAATTTCTGAAACTACAATATAACCCTTATTTTCACCGTTAATAATTATTGAGTTTATTGTCATCACATAAAAATTATTATTTATCGTTTCCGATATGACTAGTTTGATATTTGTATCTTTTTTTATAGAATATTCTCTTACATAATTTTCAGTATCGAAGGCTTTTTTTTCATTTGATGTTAGATCTTCTTTTGTATTTAAATTTTCATCTAATTTATCAATAGGAATTTCCATAACACTTTCATCGCGCTGAAATATATTTTTTGCCAAATCTAAAGTATCTGTGTCTGCTAATAAATTTAAATTTAGATCATACAACTGAACTCGATCCAAATTTTGAAATAAAAATCTAGTAGATAATAAAAATTCTGTAATGCTCGCTTTTGAAAATTTTATATTTAATCTGTTTATGTGATCTAAAGTATTTTTTATTATTATTGAATGTTGCTCAGATCTATTTTTTATTAAATTTGGTTTTATTGCTTGAAGATAGAAAAAAGTAAAAACACCTAATACTAAAAAAACTATTAAATTAAATACCAGGAATTTTCGAAGAATTGAGCTTGAGCTAAAAAAATTAGATTTCATTAACTAATATTCCACCTGTAACCACTTCCATATCTAGTTTCAATTGCTGAAAAGTTTTCATCTACTTTTTTAAATTTTTTTCTTATTCTTTTTACATGGCTATCTATGGTTCGATCTTCTATATCATTATTATCTTTATAAGCTACATCCATTAGCTGCGCTCTCTCCTTAATTATTCCTGGTCTTTTTGCTAATTCTTTTACAATTAAAAATTCTGTTGTTGTAAGTTTTTCTGGAAGTGATTTTCCATTCCATTCACATTCGAGCTGAGATGGATCAAGTACAAGCTTTCCGTGTTTAATAAGATTTTTTGTATCATCTGCTGTATTTACTTTTTTTCTTAATTGAACTCTTATTCTTTCTACAAGAACTTTCATTGAAAAGCCTCCAGATTTTTTAATAAAATCATCGGCTCCAAGTTTTAATCCTAGTAATTCATCTACCTCTTCATCTTTTGAGGTTAAAAACAAAATTGGAATACTAGTTTTTTTTCTTAATCTTTTAAGTAATTCTTCTCCATCCATGCCAGGCATTTTTATGTCGATGACAGCAAGATCGGGAGGATTTCTACTAATGCCAACTAATGCATTTTCAGCATTAATATATGTTTGAACTTTAAAACCTTCGTTTTCAAGTGCCATACTTATACTAGTAAGTATGTTTCTATCATCATCAACAAGAGCAATTGTATGAGTCATAATTAAAAAAACTTACATATATAGAAATACTAAATTGTCACAAATTGGGCAAGTGTAAGAACTATTAATGTGCTTCTCCCCAATTATATCCCGAATTTATATTAACTTCTAGTGGAGTTGAAAACATATGATGTTCAGATTTTGAAATTGATACCATTGCTTCTTTAATAGTTTTTTT
>MDSW01105877.1_pt1 | contig 14721 bp, 17 predicted proteins | sample 811171 | NCBI WGS metagenome assembly MDSW01 (sample SAMN05326641, study PRJNA326480) | marine metagenome | isolation source: seawater | place: Atlantic Ocean: North West | collected 2012 | reverse complement strand
GCTTTGTTACAAATGATAGATTACATAGTAGATGAATATGGGCTTTCTAGAGAACAAGCTTATATATTGTGTTCCGTAGCAGCGGACTTAAGAGTTGGACAAGTTGTGGATGTTCCTAATTACATAGTTACAGCTGTTCTAAACCTTGATGTTTTTGATAAAAACAGAAATTAAGTAATTAATAGAAATACGGAGATGTAGAAATACATCTCCGCAACATCATGAAAATAACATATAAAATTAAGTTATTTATAATAGGAATATCTTTCTTTATTAGTGGACATGCCCCATGGGGTCAGCATGAAGTTTACAGACAAATGCACATGTTAGTAATGTGTTCTAAAAAGGATTTAGGAGCATTTGACTTTACAAAGAATGTAAAAGTAATACTTGATGAGTATTTGCCAGAAGCTAAGGCGAGAGTTGCTAGAGCTAGAGACTCTGAGAGATTAGTTAACTTATTAATAACAAATCAAATACCTTTGGCTATTATTTCTGATAATTTATTAATAGATTTAAAAAATAAAGAAGCAGAAAATTTTGCAAATCTTTTAAAATATTCAAAAACTCTCTACTCTTTTGAAAACATGATTTTGATAGTAAATCATGACTTTCCAAAGCATTATATGGAGCAAGTTATATTATCTTTATATAAAGCTTCTAAAAACAATAACGATGAGGTCAAGTTTATTAAGAAGAAAAATTTAGCTATTAGCTATGATGACATCGTTTATAAAAAAATAAAGTTTTAATTATCTAATTTTTATAACAGCCTTACCAATTACTTCTCTATTTACTAAAGCCTGTAGAGCATATTTGGTATCTTCTAAATTGAAAACTTTTGAAACTTTAGGTTTAATTTTTTTTTCCTTCCACCATTTCAGAATCTTTTCCATATTTATATTATGTCCATTAGGGTCTCTTTCTCTCCAGGCTCCCCAAAAAACTCCAACTATTGAACAATTTTTTAATAAAGGTAAATTGGTGGGTGCAGAAGCTATTGTACCAGATGCAAAACCTATAACCAATATTTTTCCATTCCATGCTATACATCTTAAAGATTGATTAAAAACATCGCCTCCAACGGGGTCATAAATTATATCTGCACCTTTTCCATTAGTTATTTCTTTAACCTTATCTTTAAATTCATTTTTACTATAATTAATACAATAATTCGCTCCATATTCTTTGGCCACTTTTAGCTTATCATCATTGCTTGCGGTAGCTATTACTTCTGCTCCAACTGCTTTTGAAATTTCTAACGCTGTAATTCCAACACCACCAGTAGCACCATGGATTAATACTATATCATTTTCTTTAATATTGGCTCTCTGAAACAATGCATAAGCTGATGTTCCATAAGTTAAGCTCATACTCGCTGCAGTAATAAAGTCGAGATCATTTGGAATTTGTGTAACCTTATTTTCAGGAACACATACTTCTTCTGCAAAAGCCCCATGTCCTGTTACAGCCATAACTCTATCACCAATTTTTAAATTTTTTACATTACTGCCTACTTCTGAAATAGTCCCTGAAACTTCTGAACCAGGAGAAAAGGGAAAAGTAGGTTTATATTGGTATTTACCTTGTACTATTAGAACATCAGGAAAATTTACACCCGCTGCATGAACTTCAACTCTAACAGAACTATTATCCAAGGCAGGACTTTCTATTTCCGTTACTTTTAAATCTTCAGGTTTGCACCACTCATTACAAACTATTGCTTTCATATTCAAAATCCTTTTCTTTTATTAAGCATATAAAATTACCCCAACTAGTACTAATTTCAATTTTAGCAGGAAAAAACAAATTATTCTTTATTTTTTTATACCAAATGTAGCCATTAGTAGGATACCTTTTTATTTCTTTTTTAGTATATCCTTGTAATTTTTCTATGTTAAAAACACACTTTATTGCATCAAAGTCTTCACTATAAAAGCTACCTTTCTCTATTTTATCTTTTTTTAAAAAGTTTGATTTTATAGCGTACTTCCTTTTTCCATCAAAAATAATTTCTTTATTATCGCAGTTTCCATTTAATCCAATATTAAGTATTCCTATCACAGGGTCATTTGTATTGACAAGAAGCATTTTATCTATGTTTTCTCTTCTATTATCTTCTCTAGGATCAGGTTGAGCAGATATTATTTTTGGTATATTATCTAAAAAACTTAAATACATGTGTCCTTTCTTTTTTCCTCTAGCATCGTTAGACCTATATTTTTTACTTTTTAAAACTTTATTGATAAGAACGGCTTCAGCATTTAGAGTTTGTTTCCAATCTAAGATAACCGAAAAAATACCTGCTGTTTTTGCATCTAGTTCAAAATAAAACTGATTAGATTTAATATTAAATTGTCCAGTAGCATCAGCCAGATTAATACCTTTTAAATAGGATGACAAAAAAATTCTTTTTTTTATATCTATAGCATTCACAAAATTACTCATTATAAAAAAGAAAAAAAATATAAAATAAATTTTTAAAAACATATATGTTACAAAATTAATAAATATTATTTAAGTTTTATTACATCAAGCCAAATGTCATGTTTATTACATATACTTAAAACATATAATCTTTCTGTATAACCAATAATATTGTGTTTGGATACAGGAATTTCTCTTGAAGGGTCAAATAATTTTTCTGAGATTAGATTAAATCGTTTATCTAAAATCATGTGTTTTATTATATAATGATCATATCCTTTCATTTCATGTCCCGTAGATATTTCTAATATGTTATTGTTAATTTTATATGAGGATAGATGCGATCCAACTAATTTACTCCATCTACCTGGTTTTTCTTTTGTATGATAAAAGCTTCCCGCTAATGGGCCACTTAATAAATAACTTTCTTCTTCTTCAGAAAATAAATTTTGAGAATAAAAGATATTTAATGTTATTACTACTAACAATACTTTTATAAAAGTATCTTTATTTATTTTTAGTGTTTGATTGCTCATTACCAAATAAATTATTGCTATACATCAGTGTTGAATAAGGTAATATAATTTAATAGTTAGTAAAGATAAAAATGAATAAAAGAAGTGTTCTCGGAAAAACAGCTCAAATTAAAGATAGTCCGCTGGGCTATGAATTTGATAAAATTAAAAATAATAATAAAGATACATTATATAACATAAGAATAACTGTGCCTGAGTTTACTTCAATCTGTCCTGTAACCGGACAGCCTGATTTTGCCACTATAATAATAGATTATGTTCCTAGCTTATTGATTGTAGAATCAAAGTCTTTTAAATTATTTATTCAATCTTTTAGAAACTATGGAATTTTTCATGAAGATGTAACTATAATGATTGGTAAAACGTTAAAAAAGAATTTAAAACCTAAATGGATTAGAATTTTGGGTTTTTTTGCTCCTAGAGGAGGAATTCCGATAGATGTATTTTGGCAATCATCAACCCCTCCTAAGAACATTCATCTTCCTGAAGTTAATGCTAATTTAATAAGTATTAATAGACTAAGGTATTGATTTTGAAAGATATTATTAATAAATATTTAGAAAACAACAAAAAAACTATTGATATTTTAATCAATGCTGAAAAAAAAGAAATCATTTCATCTGCTCGACTAATTATTAATACCATAAATGCAAATAAAAAAATATTAATCTGTGGAAATGGAGGATCAGCATCTGATGCCCAACATTTTGCTGCTGAATTGATAGGAAGATTTAAGAAAGAAAGACAATCATTTCCTGCAATTTCATTGAATACAGATACTTCAGCAATTACCGCAATAGGTAATGATTATGATTTTTCTAAAATTTTTTCAAGACAAATAGAAGGGATTGGAAATAAAGGAGATTTGCTTTTTGCAATTTCAACTAGCGGCAAAAGTAAAAATATAGTAGAGGCAACAGCTGTGGCAAAAAAGAAAAATTTAAAGGTAATAAGCTTAACTGGATCAAATAAATCAAAGCTAGAAAATTATAGTAATATATGTATTAAAGCGCCAAGCAATATTACTTCTCATATTCAGGAGTTACATATTATAATTATACATTTGTTATGTACATTAATTGAATTTAAAATTTTAGAAAAAAATTAAATTGTATCCTAATAAAAATTTATTAATAAATTTAGCTAAAGCTGAAAATTTGATTTGGGATTTATTAGCGCAAGGAGTTGTTAATAAGAGATCTGAATTTCATTGCCCGACATTAAGTACAACTAATAAAAATAAATTAAATTCTAGAACTATTATTTTAAGAAAAGTTATTGAGAGCCAGAAAACTCTTTTTTTCTATACAGATATTAGAAGTAAAAAAATAAGTGATATTATTAGCAATAAAAATGCTTTAATACATGTTTATTATAATAGGTATAAATTACAAGTCCAATTTTATGGTAAGGCCTTTATTGAAAATAAAAATAAAAATACTAAAATGATTTGGGAAAGATTTAAGGACTTTCAAAAAATAAATTATATTTCAAAAAATAAACCCGGAGTAATAATTAAGTCTGATGAAGCCAAATATTATAAAAATATTGAAATTGGTTACAATAATTTTACATTAATAATTTTTAAAATTAATAGAATAGAATGCCTGCAATTGAATAGTGTAAAAAACTCCAGAGCTGAATTTATTTATAAATCAAATTCGACAACAAGAAACAGATTAGTTCCCTAATTTACAAAAAAAAAAAAATATGTTATGAAACTTTTATGGAATTTAATAACATAGAAGTTAAAATAAAAGAAGGCCTTGCCAAAATTACATTAAATAGACCAGAAGTAGGAAATACCCTTAATATTGAACTGGCTAAAGAGCTTTATTATGCAGTAAATATGATCTCAGCTAATAATAATATAAAGGTTCTTATATTAACTGGAAAGGGTAAGTTGTTCTGTGGAGGAGGAGACCTTAAGTTTTTACTTTCCAAGGAGAAAAAAGTAAAACAAACACTTTTACAAATGACACACTATTTCCATGGAGCTATATCTAGAATGGCTAGAATGGATGCACCAGTTATTATTGGTATTAATGGTACAGCTGGAGGAGGAGGATTTAGTTTAGCTATCTCTGGTGATATTATATATTCAATCAAAGATGCAAAGTTTACTTTAGCCTACACCAATGCAGGCCTATCACCAGATGGAAGCTCTACATATTATCTGCCAAGAATAGTTGGTATGAAAAGAGCCAAGGAACTTATGTTAACTAACAGAGTTTTTTCTGCTGAAGAAGCTTTAAGCATGAATTTAATAGATAAGGTTTTAATAAATAATGATGAGTTACAGGAGGCTGTAGAAAATCAAGCAGAAACTTTTCTGAAAGGACCAAAAAAAGCTTATGCTGGAGTTAAGAAACTTTTAAATGTAAGCTTTGATAATGGACTTGAAACTCAAATGGATATTGAAGGTATAAAAATTTCTGAAAATGCAGAAAGTAATGATGGACTTGAAGGGTTAAAAGCTTTTAATGAAAAAAGAAAGCCTAACTTTAATGAATAAAAAATTTACTACTGTTCAATCAAAAAAGATAGCATACGTAGATGAAGGTGATGGTCAACCCATTCTATTTATACATGGAAATCCAACTTCCTCCTATTTATGGAGAAATATTATTAAAGTATTAGTTAATGAAAATAGATGTATAGCACCGGATTTAATTGGAATGGGCGACTCGGATAAATTAGATAATCCATCTCAGGAGAATTATAGTCTGAAAGAACATATAAAATGGTTCGATGGTTTCATTAATAGTATTAACATAGATAAAAAAATTATTCTTGTAATTCATGATTGGGGTTCAGCAATAGGATTTGATTTTGCAAAAAAAAACTCTGAAAGAATTGCTGGTATTGTTTATATGGAAGCTATAGTTTGTCCAATGAAATGGAGTTACTGGCCAGAAGACGCAACCAAGATATTTAAATTAATGAGAAGTGAAGTTGGTGAGGAATTAATTTTAGAAAAAAATATATTTGTAGAAAGAATTTTGCCTTCTTCGGTAATTAGAAAGCTCAGCGAAGAAGAAATGAATCAATATAGAAAACCTTTTCTTAAAGCTGGATCAGATAGACAGCCTACTTTAAGTTGGCCAAGACAAATACCACTAGAGGGCGAACCAGCTGAGGTTATAGATATAGTAAATGCATATGCCGAGTTTATGAAAAAAACTAATATAAAAAAGTTATTTATTAATGCAGATCCTGGTTCAATATTAATAGGTCCACAAAGAGAGTTTTGTAGAAGCTGGAAAAATCAAGAAGAAATAACTGTAAAAGGATTGCATTTTATTCAAGAAGACTCTTCTAAAGAAATTGCTTCTGCAATAAAAAATTGGATAAAAAGTGACTAAATTTCTGTTTTTATTTTTTATATTTTTTAATAAAAACTGCCATATTTAATACAGCCTTTACTGAGTACTCCAGTATTTATAAAAAATTAAAGAACTATAATTTATTAGAAAGGAAATATAAAAAGTATTGACCTGCCTAATAATTATTTATCTTTAGTAATTAATGAAGAAGATTTAAAAGTTTATGAAAAATAAAAAAAAGATAAATATAGAAGATAAAAAAAATATAGGTGGTATACTTTTAGGATGCAAAAGTTAAAAGTTACATTTAGAGTAGCCATTCTTTTATTAATGTTTATTAAAAACTCTTATGCAATAGTATTTTCTAGTGAAGATACAAATTACTTAAACAACAGTGATAAGAAAAAATTTTTACAAAAATGTAATAAAAATAAAATAGAAGATAATTTGGAATGCCTAAATTTTTTAGGAATAAAAATTTTTTTGAATTCTTATAAAGATGAAAAACTTACTAAAGAAAAAAAAATTATAGTAAAAAAAAAATCCATAAAGTATTTAGAATATGCGGCTAGTTTAGGATACAAAGACGCTTATCTAAATTTAGGTTGGATCTATAGTAATGAAGAGTTTGACTTTTATAATTTGGAAAAAAGTTCAAATTATTTTAAAAAAGCCCATGAGAATAGTATAAAGATAAAAAAAAATGTTTCAAAAAATATTATTAATGTAAATCAATCTAAACTATCTAATTCTAATAAGGGCTATGTTTCATTAGCTATAACTCTAATGGAAAAATTATTTTTATATTATAATAAAGGGACAGAAAATAATCACTTTTACTTGTCTAAAAATGAATTTGAGGAGGCAAATAATGTGTATAAAAAGATTATTGGTAAAAGTAACATTTCTGATTTAGATTTTCGAGATATTAAGAAAAAGGTTATTGAGGATAATAAAATTATTATTAGTTTTCTTAAAGTTGATATAAATAATTTTGATGAGCGGTTTAGATTAGATGCTTTAGAAGATTTAAAAAAATTGAAAAACATTTATACTAAATTAAACTAAAACAAAGCATGGAAATGTTATTTCATCAGTTAATTTAATAAATTTTACTTTTACATCTTTACCTATTTTTATTTCTTTAAAGTCTTTAGAAATAATATTACTAGTTAATCGGACTCCTTCCTCTAATAATATGCTAGCAATGATATAAGGTGTTTTGTCTATATAATATTTAGAGCCACCAGGTATATGAGAAATAGTAAAAGAATAAATTGTTCCTTTACCAGATGCTTCTATCCATTCATAATCTTCACTGGCACTAATGCCAGTGTGTGCTAATGAATATAAGAAGCATTTTTTTGATATTTGAGATCTTTTAATCATAAGTTTATTTTCTTTAGCACCATCCCAAAATACTCTAGAATCTTTATCAATTTTTAATTCAAACATTAGTTATACCTCTCTTGAGAGAATAGTTGTTGCGGCACTAGAAAGAACTCCACCTGTACCATGACAAAGAACATTATTTAACTCTTTTTTTAATTGTCTACTTTCACATAGTCCCCACATTTGTCTACAAGCTTCAATAATAGTAAAAATGCTGTACATTCCGGGGTGACAATAGCTTAAACCTCCTCCATTTGTATTTATTGGAAAAGATCCTGAAGGTCCCAGATTATTTCCTTTAACCAAGTCTTTGCCTTCACCAATTTTACAAAATCCAAGAGCTTCTAAAGACATTAATACGGTTATTGTAAAAGAGTCGTATATCATAGCAAAATCAATTTCATTTGAATGTATTTTAGCCATAGAGTAAGCATCCATGCTACTTCTTTTTGCTACTTCTAAAACGGACATATCCTCCATATAATTTATACTAGAATGAGATGACGTTTCTCCAATACCTTTTATAAATATAGGCTCTAATTTAAAATCATTTTTTCGATCAGTATTTGATACAACTATGGCACCTCCTCCATCAGTGACTAAACAGCAATCGAGCTTATTTAGAGGAGTACAAATAGGCTGAGAAGCCAATACATCATCAATAGTTAAAGAGTCTTTTTTATAGGCATTTGGATTAAGCTTAGCCCATTCCCTTGCAGAAACAGCTATTTCAGCCAATGACTCCTTGGTGCTTCCAAAGTCATACATGTGTCTTTGGGCAGCTAAGGCATATGCTCCAACGGGGGACGGGAGTCCAGAAATCATATCAAACTGGCTACTGTATATCGCTGGCCTGTTCAGAAAATTTCTTTCTCTATTTGATTTTTGAGTACTACCATATAATATAAGAACATTATTACAAAGATTATTTTTAATAGCATGATATGCATGGTGGAGGTGAAATATAAAAGCTGAGCCACCAGTGTTTGTGCCATCTAACCATTTAGGATAAGATATACCTAAGTATTCAGTTAAAACATTGGGTTGCATTACTCCAGGACCTGGCATGCCCCAAAGACCAGCAACCGCTAACCCATCAATATCTTCAAAGGATAATCCAGCATTGTTTAAAGCTAATTTTGCACATTCTTTTTGTATACTTAAAACAGAAGAATCGGCTCCTACGCAACCTCTTTCGTCAATTGTTGCATCTGATACTCCAACTATACAGGGATGTCTCATAAAAACCTCCTAATATGGAGGCTCGGAACGGAATCGAACCGCCGTAGACGGATTTGCAATCCGCTGCATAACCACTCTGCCACCGAGCCAAAGTTACAAATTAACATTATAAAATTTTACTTTCAATGTAATTTTAAGATAAAAAAATAAACTTATTTGTATTATTATGATATGATTTTTTATGTCTAAATTATTTTCTAGTTTAAGCATTAGAGGAGTTACATTTTCTAATAGAATAGTTTTATCTCCTTTATGTATGTATTCAGCTAAAGATGGATTACCAAATGACTGGCACTTTTCTCACTTGAGTACTTTTGCTAGAGCAAGGATAGGCTGTATATTTGCAGAAGCTACTGCAGTAAGTTCAGAAGGTATGATTACTCCTTTTTGTTTAGGTTTATGGAATGAACAACAAAAAAATGCATTCAAACCAATAGTTAGTTTTATAAAAAAAATGGGTTCTATTCCAGCTTTTCAGCTTGCGCATGCCGGAAGAAAGGCAGGAACAAAGGAACCTTGGAGAGGAGGATTGCCTTTAGACTTAGAAGATGAAAAAAAAGGTTATGGACCGTGGAATACAATTGCTCCATCTGCTATACCTGTTGCCGATGGGTGGAAAATACCAAAGGAGATGAATGAAAATGATATTGATAGTCTTATAAACTCTTATGTTAAGAGTGCAAAGTTAGCTTTAGAAGCTGGATTTGAGGTTTTAGAAATACATGCTGCGCATGGTTATTTGCTCCATAGTTTTTTGTCTCCAATTGCTAATAAAAGGAATGATCAGTATGGAGGCAGTCTAGAAGGAAGAGCTAAACTTCTAGAAAAAATCACAAAAGAAATTCGAAATAATATTCCTGATAGAATACCTTTATTCTGTAGAATTTCTGCTATTGATGGTATTGAAAATGGATGGGAGTTGGAAGATTCTCTAAAACTATCATCAATTTTATCTAATTCTGGAGTAGATGTTATTGATTGCTCTTCTGGTGGAATATCAGGAAGACCTAGGTTTGCAGTTAAAGATAATGGAGAAATGTTAAAAAATAATATTGAAAGAGGTTTAGGTTTTCAAGTTCCTTATGCAAATGAAATTAGGGAAAAGGTAAGAATTAAGACAATGGCAGTAGGAGTAATAGTTGATCCTGTTCAGGCAGAAAATATTATAATTGAAAATAAAGCTGATCTAATAGCCATGGGAAGAGAATTAATGTATAATCCCTTTTGGTCTTTGCATGCAGCACAGGAATTAGGTGCAGACCCTAAATATTTAATGTGGCCGGACCAATATAGGTGGGGGGTTAATAGAAGAGCTAAAATAGAAAAATTCAGTAATGTTAAATAATTTACTATTTTTGTATATTTGGCATATAATTAGCTAGTAAAAAATATGTCTGAAATTAGATTAAAGAAACAAATAAGTGATTTAAGAAATTCACTATTTGATAAAAAAGAGCAAAAAAAAGATAAAAAGCTCGTACCAGCTAACGTTAACAGTAAGGATCAAAATAAATCTACAGGAATTTTTAATGATGTTAGGTCAATGGATGAAAGGTTAGCAAAGCTAGAAGATACTTTTTATAATTACGCATATGATTCAACAAAAATCCTTACAAGTTTTCATAGAAATACTAAAATTTTAGAAAAATTAATTAATGAAATTTCTGAAAAAAATGAAATTTCTTCTAAAACTATAAATAAAATAGAAAAGCAATTACCACATACATGTCCACTAGTTCCAAAGGATGGAAATGCAAAAGTAAAAAAAAGAAAAGATATAGTAAAAACTATAATTTACTACTTAGGAATACTATTTATTATAGCTGCAGCAGTTTTTTTATCTAATATATTATATGAAATTATTTATTTTAATTTAAAATATTAATATAATTCTTTTTTATTATTTATTAATTATTTATTATTAATTATGACAAATTTTAATCAAATGAGGCAAAATATGATTTTGGGACAGTTTTTGCCAGGTCTTATAAAAGATAATAAAATTTTAGATGCTTTTAAAAATGTACCTAGAGAGAGCTTTTTACCAGATAATTTTAAAGATATTTCTTATAGTGATTTAAATATTAAAATAGGACATAAACGATATATTCCTTCTCCATTTAATTCGGCAAAAATTCTACAAGAAGCTAATTTCAAGGGTAATGAGATGGTTTTGTTAATAGGTTCTAATTATGGCTACGAATCTGTTATTGCTTCAAAAATGGTTGATACAGTTATAGCCATAGAAGAGGATAAAAATATAAAAGAATTAGCAGAAAAAAATTTATATGATTTTAAAATCGAAAACTTAGTATTATTAAACGAGAAACATGAAAATGGTCACAGAAAATTGGGCCCTTATGATATTATAATAAGTTTAGATCCGTTTACTAAAATTACTCAAGTTTTATTAGAACAATTGGCAGAGGGTGGAAAGCTTTTTTATTGTGAAAAATATAATGCTGAAGTTTATGAAAGTAAACTTAATGTATATTATAAGGTAAACAAAAAGTACATAAAAGAAAGATTATTTGACTTAAATATACCTTCTTATATAAATACTGATAATACCGAAAACTCATTTAAGTTAATTTAAATAAATATGAAAAAAAACCTTATTATAACATCAGTGAAAACGCTTTTAATAATTTTTTCAGTTTTATTAATTAGGTCTTTGCAAAGTGATAGCATAAACGACACATTATCAAAAGTATATACCAGTAGTCCATTATTAAAAAGTCAAAGATTTGAGTTAGAAGCCCTTAATGAAGACCTAGCAAAGGCTCTAAGTAATAAAAGACCAAAAGTAAATCTTTATGGAACTATAGGTGCTGACAAAACTAAAACAGTTAGCACATCAAAAATAGAGAGCACTAAAAACAATAACCCTAAATCTATTAGCTTAGAGATATCACAAAATATATATGACTCAGGAAAAAATTCTTTTAATATTAGTAAAACAGATGCATTAATTTTTGCACAAAGAGCAGAGTTAATGAAAGAAGAACAAAAAGTTCTTTTAGAGGCTGTTCATATATATTTAAATTTACTTGCAGCTTATGAAATAAACAAGCTAGCAAGAAAAAACTCTGATGTTTTAAAACAAAACCTTGAGGCTACAAAAAGTAGATTCCAAGTAGGAGAAGCAACATCCACTGATTTATCTCTGGCAAAAGCTAGATACATGAGTGGAAAATCAGATGAAATTAGATCAATAGGAAATGTTGAAAAGGAAAAATCTAAGTATTTTTCCATGATTGGCGAAGAAGCGCCTAAAAAACTTTTTTTTCCTAAGGAGAATTTTAGCATTCCAAATTCATTAAAGAGCATAATTAATGCTACTATTAAAAATAATCCAGAAATTATAGCCAATGGTTTTAAAAAGAAGTCTTCTTATTTTGATATATCAATGGCAATTACTGATTTGCTACCAAAATTAGATTTAAATTTATCTGCACAAAATGCTTGGGCTCCAAATACTTTTTTTGAAGAATACGAAAACTATAAATTGGAACTTAGTTTAAAAGTTCCTCTATATCAAGGAGGAAATAATTATTCTAATATTAGAAAAAAGAAAAAAGAAGCTATACAAATTGGAGAATTGCTTAATTATACAATTAAAAAATTAATAAAGGAGGCTGAATTACTTTGGATAGAACTAAAAAGCTTAGAATCACAAATTAAATCTGTTAGTGCTACAATAAATGCAAATCAGCTAGCTCTTGAAGGCGTTAAAAAAGAAGCAGAGGTAGGAACTAGAACCTTACTAGATATTTTAGATGCGGAACAGGAAGTATTAGAAGAGAGAGTAGAATTAATAAAAGCTAGAAAGGATAAATTTTATACTTTATACAGTTTGATGGAAAAGATAGGTAAACTTAATCCTAGTGATTTACAATTATCAGTTAAAAATTATAATTATGATAAAAGCTATAATTCAGTTAAGAAAATGTGGCTAGGATTTGAAGATAATTAAGAAATACTATATATTGTTAATATGGATGAAAAAAACGAAATTGAAAATACATTAAGTGAAATTAGGAAAACTATGAGCGAGAGCAAACCTGGTTCTAATGAAGAAATTAAAGAAAAGAAATTAATTATTTTAGATAAAATAGTACAAAAGAAAAGTCCTGATAAATTAAAAAAAAAAGATTATGATATTGTACCTAATAAACAAAAAGACTCTAATGAATCTAAAGTTAATAATAAGAGGAAAAAAATCAATAAAAATAACAATGAAACTAATAAAGTGCAAACAAAAAGTAAAGATCCTATAGCTAATTTAGTAGAAAGAGAGATAAAGCCAATTATACAAAAATGGATTGATAAAAATCTCAAGAACTTTGTTAAAACTATAGTTATTGAAGAAATGAAGCTAATAACCAAAGTTACACAAAAACCAAAATAGAGTCCAGTAATGGTGACGAAAACAATTACGAAGGATTTAAATCATACTGAAATAGAAGATCATTTATACCAAAAATGGATGGAAAATAATCTTTTTAAATCAGATGTTTCTTCAAAAAAAAATAAATTTACAATAATGATGCCTCCTCCAAATGTGACTGGAACTTTACATATTGGTCATGCACTAAATATGACAATACAAGATATACTTGCTAGATATTGGAGGATGAATGGTAAAGATGTTTTATGGCAACCTGGTACTGACCATGCAGGAATAGCTACTCAAAAAATTGTAGAAAAAAATCTAAAAGATAATTTAAATAAAACAAAAAAAGATTTAGGAAAAGAAAAGTTTTTAGAAGAAGTTTGGAATTGGAAAGAGAAATCTGGATCAAAAATTATTAATCAGATTAAAAGATTAGGTGCTTCACCAGACTGGAGTAGATCTAGGTTTACCTTGGATCAAGATATGTCAAATGCTGTTCGTTATACATTTAATAAGTTATATGAAAAGGGTTTAATTTATAAGGATAAAAGACTAATTAATTGGGACATAAGTCTTCAAACAGCAGTTTCAGATTTAGAAGTTGAACAAAAAGAACAAAGTGGAGAATTTGTTTTTATAAAATACTTTTTTGAAAATAGTAAAGATTATTTAGTTGTTGCTACTACAAGACCAGAAACTTTATTTGGCGACCAATGTTTAGCTGTAAATCCCTCTGATAAAAGGTATAAAAAAATTATTGGGAAAAAAGTTAGAATTCCACTTACTGAAAAATTAATTCCTATAATAGTTGACAAGCATGTAGATAAGCTTAAAGGAAGTGGTGTATTGAAAATTACACCCGCCCATGATTTTAATGATTATAAAATTGGATTAAGAAATAATTTAGAAATGCTTATAGTTTTTGATAAGCATGGAAAATTGAATAAGAATGTCCCAGCAAAATATAGGGGCATAGATAGATTAAAGGCAAGAAAAGAAATTTTGAATGATTTAAAAGATAATAATAACCTTTTGAAAATAGAAAAGATTATTCATGTTATTCCCTATGGCGATAGATCAGGATCAATTATTGAACCTTATTTGACTGATCAGTGGTTTATGGACGTTAAACCTTTAGCAAAAAAAGTTGTAGAAAAAGTAGAGAATAATGAAACAAAATTTTTTCCTTCTAATTGGTTAAAGACTTTTTACAATTGGATGGATGAAATAGAACCATGGTGTATATCTAGGCAAATATGGTGGGGTCATCGGATACCAGTCTGGTATGGCCCTGAAGGTAAAATTTTTTTAGCTAATAATGAAAAACAAGCATACGATAAGGCTATAAAATATTACGGAAAAAAAATAAAACTTAAAGAAGAAACTGATGTATTAGATACAT
>MDSW01204757.1_pt1 | contig 14725 bp, 18 predicted proteins | sample 811171 | NCBI WGS metagenome assembly MDSW01 (sample SAMN05326641, study PRJNA326480) | marine metagenome | isolation source: seawater | place: Atlantic Ocean: North West | collected 2012 | reverse complement strand
GAGCCGGTATCGAAGTCGATGTGACGATTCATTTTGGATCCGGCTATCAGATATCGAACGATTTCCGGTGGGACCAAGCTCAGTGCCTCGACGGGACCGATGGTATTGCCCGAGGAGGAAGACATTGGTCCCGCACCCTTGACTTGGATCCATTCGTATACCATCTTGGATGGAGGTTCGGAGCCGAGTAAACGGCAGATTGGGAGGCCGGTATCGAAGGAACCGCCTGCGGCTCCGTGGTCCTTTCCTGCCGGCTCGCAAGTCACTCCATGAATACCCCAACGAGCCGCCCAATCGATGCGCCACGGTAACTTTCCATCGGCCTTACGAATGTCTGCAGACCCCGACTCACCGTGGCGATCAGTCCAGTGAACGAATGGATGTTCGTAACCGGTAACAGTAACTCCGTCCATGCTGCCGTCGGAGCCAAGCGGCTTGTAAGGGAACCAATTTTCATCTAATTCTCGGCCTGAAATAGATTCGATAATCTCGCGAATCGCGTCAGCCTGCTCTATCGCAGAATGAATCTTGTCAGCGAATTCTCCGTTGGTATAGGTCTCATGGTTCATGATGACTTCTGGGAAAACTCCGATCTGACCCAGCGCCTCGAGGAAGGGGGATAGAAAATGATCCGCATAGGACCCTGCCTCTGGATCTGGATTACCATCAGAATCAGGTGCCGGGATGAAGGCTAGAGGGCATCCGATGTATCGCTCGTATTCCGGCGAAAGGAATGAGTAGACTCTGCGAAGAGGATCCATTGAATCGACGATGAAAATGTAGCGTGAATCAAGTCCTGCATCCAGACAAGCCCGATGAATCATCTCAGCAGACAAAATCTCCCGAAGATGTCCAATGTGAAACTCTCCAGAGGGTGTGATTCCTGAGCAAGCGACCTGATGTTCACCACGTTCATTCCGCAATCGTTCAGCGGTGAAGTCCGCCCAGTGCATCGATTCCTACCTCAGACTGTAACCACTCGCACAAGACCGCGCAGGGGGACCCCGTCAATCTCGTTCATTTGGGTCTTATTTGCCAGCACCAGACACAGCTTTACCTCAGCACCAGCATCACGGAGATATTCAACGGTCTTGCGCATGGTTGTTCCACCGGAGACGACGTCGTCAATCACGACTACTCTCTTGCCTCCGACACTGGCGAAGACATCGGATAGATGACCGCTTTCAGATTCTGAGATCGAGCGGCTTACAGCCATCTCAAGGTCCATCTGGCCGGCAATTGCTTGAGCAAATGGAATACCATTTATTGAAATTCCAACTACGGTGTCGACATCATCTCCGATTTCTTCATCGATGATGTCGCAGAAAACGTAGGAAACCGCTTCGACTCTAGCCGCTTTCACAGCGATGGAGCGCCAGCCGACGCGGATATCGTGAGGAGCCTCATCGTCCATGGGCACATTGGAGGAGGATAGCCATTGGATTGTGGTCTGCGAGAGTGATAGTTCGTCTGCTATCTGCTGACTGTTCAGGCCCTTGTTGTGGTATTCCTCGACCTTGCTGCGAAGCTCGTCTATGCTCAGTGGCATCAATCGATGGCCTGAACCGGCCCGTATCAAGGGTTCGTCTATACTCTATTGAGCAGCACGGTTCTACGAACCGTGTGAGAATGCGTCAGAATCGACCGGTAGAACCGAATCCGCCTTGGCCCCGATCGGTCTCTCCGAGTTCCTCAAATGCGACTTCTTTGAAGCTTGAACGAGGAATCGGCGTGATGAGTAATTGAGCGATACGCTCACCCTTGGTAATGGTGTATGAGTCCCCTTCGCCGATCCATGTCATCATGACGAATAATTCTCCACGATAGTCGGCATCGATAGTTCCTATTCCGTGTGGTGGGATGAGCCCGCGCTTACCTAAGGATGAGCGGGCTCTGACCTGACCCTCGTAGCCCACTGGGATTGCTACATGGAGCCCAGTCCGTACGAGGGTTGCATTGCGATAGAGGACCTCTGTGTCTTCCAATGCATAGAGATCCCATCCGGCAGCATGGACGCTGCCACGAGTAGGAAGCTGTGCATCAGCATGGACTCGTGCCACTTTGACCTCGATGTCCTCGTCCATGCTCACGGGCCGACTAACTGGGCTTTGACGGTTGGTGCGAGCGGGTGAAGCGGCCCGGTGGGGTGAAAAAGGAGGCGCGGCTCGCCCGACCCAATGGCCGACTTCGAATACGATGCTCTGCTCGACCGAGCGCGCGATCGAATCCCGAAGGACATCAGCGAGCGCAATCGCTGGACAATGCCTCCGCCCGAGATCCTCGTCGAAGGAAGTCAGACCATCCTCCGGAACTTCGCAGCTATTGTTGATTCGATGGACCGCGACCCGAATCACGTCTACCAGTACCTCGTCAACGAGTTGGGAACCTCTGGCACGCGCGAACAGGTTCGTGTGATGTTCAAGGGTCGAATTCCTCCAAAGAGAATCAAGGAGAAATTGGTTGGTTACGTCAAGGCCTACATCCTTTGTGAGCAGTGCCGAGCTCCCGATACTCGATTCATCAAGGAAGACCGCACAACTCTCCTCAAGTGCCAGGCTTGTGGTGCGACACGTCCTGTAAGATTGTGAGATTTTTGAGATTCTCAAAGAATAGCGTCATAACCGAGAGTAAGTGACATGTCTGCAATCTTGAAATTTCTATTCGATTCCTCGAAGGAAACAGGAGAAATAGACCCTATTTGGAAGTACATTCTCATAATCGAAATCTCCTTCTATTCTCTCTTCGCCATCATCTTGATTTTGGCCCCCTGAATTCCTTTGAGTGATGGGTTTATCGCAATCAATGATTTCCGTATAGGCATGAGGTCGTTGGCTACTCTAGTGGTCCTGCTTCTTCTGTCAGTGTCCCTCTCTGGGTGTTTAGCCGAGGAGGATATCGAGGACGAGGGACGTTTCATCGATGACGAAAGTGAGCTTTTCGATACCGAGAATCCCGATTACTGCGGAGATTTCGACGGCGATGGTAAACCAGATTGTCCGCTCAGCGGATACACCCCCGACACTAATCCATGGTGGTGTAATTCCACTGGGGTAGGGGGTCATCATGTGGATCCCGCGTATGAAGGAATGACCAAGGGAGTGCTAGAGCCAGAATTGTGCGAGACTCTCACATACGAGATGAAGGATGCTATTGAGTGGGCTTCACAGTGGCCGACACTCGGTGATGCTGAGGATGCTGGTTACACAATGTCAGTGAATTACGTCGAGGGTATGGGCACCCATCATGTAATGTTGAATGGATTCTCGATGGAAGATCCTGGATTCGATGCCCAAGAACCGGAGTTTCAAGATACGAGAATCGACGATGTGTTTGAGCACGAACGCCCTGAATTCCTGATGTATGGTGGCGAGGAGAGGGAGTCGGAACTAGTCGGATTCGCGTGGTTCGTCCACGCCCCATCCAATTCACCTCCCGAAGGTTTCACTGGAGATAACGACTGGTGGCACCGCCATGACTCCCTGTGCTTTGAATCGACCGAGTTCCTAGTGATGGGTGAGAATCTCGATCAAGAGACTTGTGACGACAGGGGCGGTGTTAATGTCAATCTACAGGAGTACTGGATGGTCCACGCTTGGATAATCAGGCCATGGCTGACCTATGACGATGTATTCACCAACCATCACCCATGTCTGCTTGAGGATGGCCCGGAGCAGGATCTGGAAGCAGATTGCTGGGGCGAGAGCACTGAGCATGTGGCTCATGAGATCTAGTCTAGACTAATTTGTGCAAGCACAAGTTAGCGTAGATCATGCTTCTCTTAATTTGTCTATTTCTTGTGTGAATAGAATCAGTGTTGGTGCCCACAATCCTACAAAAATGCCTAAATCGGCATTTCCTCCATCATGCATGAAGTAGATGTAAATTGAAGTGAATATTGAAATTGCACTAGCAGCTAATCCTATTTTTCCTATTTCTCCGGTCATTATTTTTCCTCCTAAATCATCCTGAAATGGTTTTCACCTATTATTGATTGTTTTCTTCCTATCAGAATATATGTCACTAAGTGATAAGCCGTCACTCATTATTACGCCCATGGACCTAACGACGCTTGACACCTTCAGAATTGCGATTGGTGTGGCTATACTGTTGTATGTAGCCAATTGTATGCTCAATCAGAAAGTATGGATTCGTAAGACATTTTCATGGGGGACAAAGGAGGAATATCCAAAGATATTCCAGATGAATATCATTGGTGGGACATTGATTGGATTATTTTTGGTTGCAAGCCCATTCTTGTTCTGAAATATCCCATATGCTTGATAAAGTGGGAACTTTACGCTATTATCATGAAGTCCATTGGTGAAATAGAAGAAAAATTGGCAACTAAGGCTGAACCAATCCTAGGATTCAAGCCATCTTCTAAAATCAAGAGAGGACCTATTGGAATTCTAATTAGCATTATTTGTATAGCGATTGTATTCAGAGAATTGAGCCGTTCTGGCGTAATATAGGCTAGGGTGTAGATTGTATTTTCTCAAGAGAAATCGAGTAGGATTTTTCCTCGGTTCTTCCGATCATGCATATGTTTCTGGGCATTAGCGACCTCGCGGTAAGGCCAGACGCTGTCTATGATTGGCTCAATTTGCCCCTTCTGAATCATCACAGAGAGGTCTTGCAGATGACCAGCGAATAACTCCTCATCCTCGAGTCGACCCATATGCACCCCGAAGATCGCTTTGTTAGAGTTCATCATTTTCAATGGGTCGAATTTCGGGGTACTACGCCACATTTTCAGCGCTGCAAACATAGAACGTTTTGATCCTGGAACGGCAGAAGATGCCCCAAATACGTGGAGTTTTCCGCCATTACACAGCGCTTTGTAAGAACGCATCAGATGAGAACCGCCGACAGGGTCTATTGCCTGGTTTACTCCCTTGCCATTCGTTAGGGATTTGCAGACCTCAACGAAGTCTTCTGAGTCGCGGTCGACGAAGCGCATTCCTTGCGCTTCGACGAATTCTTTCTTTGTCGCGCTTGCAGTTCCAATGAGATTAGTAGCTCCGTAAGCCTGACAAATTTGCGCGGCAGCAGTACCAACTCCACCCGCTGCGTGATGAATTAGAACACTATCTCCAGCTCGCAGGTTACCGAGGTGAACCAGCATGTGATATGCTGTACCATAAGTGACTCCGAGGCTGGCGGCTGCGTCGTGTGACATCTCATCAGGAATCGGAATAGCTCTCTCTGCGGAGATTTGAACCGATTGTGAGTATCCTCCGAATCCAGTCATCGCAAGCACGCGCTGACCGACTTCGAGACCTTCTACTCCTTCACCAATCGCCGAGATCACTCCGCTTGCCTCATACCCGGGTGTAAATGGGAAATCAGGTGCTGAACCGTAGAGTCCCTGTCGCATCATCAGATCAGCGAAATTAATCCCAGCTCGTGACACTCGCACACGAACTTCTCCATTTCCTGGAGTGGTCTCTTGAAATTCATCTATAGCAATTGAATCGAGCCCTCCGGCTTTCGTATACACAATTCGTTCCATTCACTCACCCATTCGAAATTCACTTGCCGGCTTACCGCCAGCAAGATGCTCGACGATACGTGCGATAGCCGTATCGTCGTCAGGAATAGTATACCAGATTCCATCTGGATAAATGACACAAGAGACTCCCTGTTCACAGCGGTCGAGACAACCTGCTTTGTTCACTCTAACATCATCGATTCCCGCAGCGCGAGCCGCGCGCTTCAGCCGTGTCATTACATCGAGTGAGTTCTTCGCAGCACAACATTCTCGTGGCTTGTTCGGATCACGCTGATTCGTACAGACGAAAGCGTGTAAACGAAATTCTTTCGTCATAAATTCACCTCAAATCTCATCGAATTTGGCGGCCAAAATGAAGTCGGATTCGGTTAGCCCGTCAATCTTGTGTGTCCAGATAAGAGCCTTTACTCGGCCCCAGCCTAATTCGAAGTCGGCGTGATGCCCCTGTTGCTCGCAGATAGCGCCGGCTGCATTGACAAAATCAAGCGCCGATTCAAAGTCAGAAAAAGTCCAGACTCGCTCAAGATGGTGGCCATCAATCACATCCCAATCGGAATTCACTTCCGACTTCATTCCCTCCGCTTCTTGAGCGGTCATCGGAGGTATACCTCCTTTGCAAGGAATACATTCCCGATTCGCAAGATCTGACATATTTCATCCCCAAAGATGGCTGTCATCAGAGCCGCCATCGGCTTGACGTTCGGCTTGCTCGTGAACGTTTGAGCGCCGCCGCATATCTTCTTTCTCGAAGGTTAGAAGCTCTTCATCCTCGATGTATGATTTACGAAGGTGAGTCACTAAACGTACTTCGACAATAACATCGCGTGCAATCGAACGGAATTGCCGATTCTCATCTAGCATCTCTACCGCACTCTGCTTCACACTGAGTAGCATCCCGCGTACCCATGGGTCAACATCGCCTCGCAGTGCCCGGTCATCGATTAGTAATTCGATTAGGTCATCTTTGCGAAGTCCACTCCTTCTATCGACTAAGGAACCGAAGAAAATGTCCTGTCTATCGTCCAGATTAGTGGCTCCATATTCCTTAGCGAGACGCTTCGCCCAGTCGGGTAGGTCGTCGATTCTCTTACCGCGGCGTTCGCCGGTCATGGGGTCGCGTGCAGATGGCCATAGAAAAGCACGCTGATTGAAGAAGGATGAGCGGAGCCGCTTGGATGGAGGAGAGGTCATGGCTTCGGTGGAATGGCGTAAGATTCCGACCGTTCTGTATCCGCAGGAGGTTTTGGACAAGGCATTCCGTCGCGCCAGCAAGCAATCACTCCTAGTCGAAGATCCTGACAAGTATCACCGTGTCCGCAAGCAGATGGCACGGATGGTACAGGCTGCCAGTGACACGATTGCTGAGACTTTGTTGAAGTGGATTGACAAGTGGCCCAGCCTCAATGCGCAATCCTCCTTCGATCAAGCGCTGGTCGATGCAGCGGTTGGAGCGGACGAATTCCGTCAGAATCTAGGCGCAATTCAGTGGGCTGCTGAGAGAGTTCGTCAAATCTCCGGCGAATCACAATCGAAGATGATGAAATTCCGCTCAATAGAGCCATTTCACGCCGAGCGCAGGCATGCCTACGGTAGGATGTCATCAATCATTGAACAAATTGGCGACAATATCCTCTGGTTGGGGCAGGCCCGCGACATTCTGCGGCAACTCCCATCAATCGATGCCGCAGAGCCATGTGTCGTTGTAGCGGGCGCACCCAATGTCGGTAAGTCCGCGTTAATCACTGAACTTTCAAGCGGCGAACCGGAGGTTGCCGCTTATCCATTCACTACTAAGCGCCTGCACGTTGGTCATTTCGAACACCGCAGGCGCACCTACCAGATGGTCGATACACCAGGTTTGCTCGACCGTCCGATGGACGACCGTAATCAAATCGAAATGCAGGCTATCGCCGCTTTGGAGAATGTTGGAGATATTGTTCTCTTCCTCATCGACCCATCTGAGAAGAGTGGAATTAGTCGTGAGGATCAGGAACACCTCCTCGGTGAGGTCCGAGAACTCCTCGCCGAGCGACCACTTCTCCTCGTCCATTCCAAGTCCGACTTGCATGAAGTGATTGAGGGAGATGAGGATGTCATCCGTATCAGTTCGCAAACTGGCCAAGGAATCGATGAGATACGAAGCCTGCTAATCGAGTCAATAGCTGCTGATGAGGTGATTGACCCTCTTGCTCTACCAGAGATGTGGCATCGTCAGGTGGAGGAGATCGAGCCTGTGGGCTCGCCTGAAGAGATTCTAGCACGCAGAGAAGAAGCGATACGTAATTCGCCCAGGCCTAAGCGTGGTCGACGAGACAAGCGTTGATAGTGCGCAGTCGCACATCATTCGGAGTGGAACTGAGCTCCACAAGTGACGCAGTAGATGGTGTGGCCACCGTAAGATCTCGCAAGACCCTCGGCCCTAATCTGAGCACCGCATGTTTTGCACTCGGTAACCGCCATGAACCCTCGAGGGACAACCAGTTCTTCAACCCTCTCGGAGCCTTTGTATGGTTCTTCCAATGACTGATTACACTCTGTGGTGAATCAATCAAGCATCGACGAACTTCTTCCAGAAGAGCTTGATTGGGAAAATCATCTCGAAACCACCAACCAACAGTAGGATTCCTACGAGAGCGAGCAGAATCTCGCCGACAGCCGAGATGTGAATTGAGGTACTGATAGTAACCAATTGATCGTCGAGATTCGATCCGTCGCGTCCAGCGCTGGTAAAGCGATAATCGCCCGGCTCGAGAGAGAAAGTGAATTCATCGTCATATTCCGGACCACCTGCCACGAACTCGAAATCCTCCGCCTCACAAGTCGTCAATCCATTGGAGTCCGGTGGACAAGATTCCGCATAGTCAGCGTCGACCACGCCAATCCAAGCCTTCGCCGGCTCGCTCCACTCGATAGTCACTTGAACATCGAGCAAACTGAATCCAGGGGGGACATAGAAGTTCGAGCCGGTCATTCCGACTGGGCACCCTCCTGCGTCGTCGTCCAAACATGGAACTGTAGTAGCGCTGACGCGTGTCTCCTCGAGGTTGATTCCAACAAGACTCGCGGTGACCAGAATCAGGCATACGAATCCGACGAATCCGGGAAGTACTCCGAGGACTCGAACCATCTTCATGCAGATTGCCCCATTGTGCTGAGTGTTGAACCTGACGATGCCTCGTCGTCACAGAGATGAGACTATTGCGAGAAGAATAGCAATCGCCGGGAATAGATAGAGCATGATTGTCAGACGCTTCCTTGATGCCATTCGTTTTTCATTCGTCGCCTCGCACTCCTCGTCGGAGCACACAGGAGGTTCTGCGTTGAGAGGGATTGGCGCCCAGCAGACTGAGCAGTGCCTATGTGGGCTGACTCCAGATACACTGGTGGTTCGCTTGCTCCGGCCGCGCTCACGCGCTGCTGTCTCCCTTGCTTGAGCTGCTGTTCTTGTTGCGGCCTTTGCAATTCTGTCCTTCCGACTCATACGAATCACTCATTCTTCTTCGGACTCGACCACAGTGCCCTCGAAAGTCTCGCCTTCGATGGCGGATCGGATGAGAGATGGTTTTCGTCCATCGAGGATACACAAGGTCATCCTCGCTTCGGCGGCGTCGGCCACTCCCATGGGGTCGACGACGCCGGTTGGGCCCGCGCGATTGTGTTCGGCTGGCCCGACGATTTGTTGTAATTCATCGTGGGTCAACGAGTCGTAAGAGCGGGCCGCTGAGTCTGTTCGTGGGTCTGAAGCATAGACTCGGTCGACATTAGTGCCGATGATGCAGCGGTCGGCTCCACTGGCGATTGCTAGGCGGATAGCGACCGCGTCGGTCGTATGACCAGGGGTTGTGCCACCCATCACCACAACCGGTCTCTCGTCGAAGAGCATGGTCGCTTCGTTAATCGAATGAGGAATAGTTCCTGAGACCATGACTCCATCATCAGCCAACGCTTCTCGCACCATTGTGGCGTTCAAACGAGTCGCTGCGATACCGATTCTATCGAGACGATCTTCATTATCGACAATTGGGCGAGCGAGGGCTATTCCCTCCCTCGCAGGAGCGCCTCCACCGACTACAATTCCGATCCTGTCGTCGACCGCAACACGGTCGCGGACGATGCCCACAAGCTCCTCGAGCCACGCGTGTCGCTCGTCGACCTCGGGCCTCAGAAGGCTGCCTCCGAGGGCTAGTACTATGGTCGCCATCGTCCATTCGGGGATGAGTGCCCCTTTCAATGCCTTCGCTGGATACGCGCGAGAGGGTTGAAATGCCGCTCGCTGCGGCCTTGCGGATGGAGGCTTTGCTATGGCTGATGACTTAGAGATGCAGCAGCGGAGGCTGCGTACTAAGAAGTCCCTCGAGGAGCTTCAAGGCATGCGCGGGATGGGCACCGAACTAGTGACCGTAATCATCCCGCCTGACCGACTGATTAGTGATGTCAGAGGTCAGCTGGGCCAAGAGTCCGCTCAAGCAGCCAACATCAAGTCGAAGTCGACTCGAAAGCACGTAGGAGATGCCATCGAGTCGGCCATTTCAGTAATCAATCGTTACAAAACGGCGGGGGAGAACGGCCTAGCAATCTTCGTGGGCCACGTAATCGTGGGGAATAACAAAACTCGTTTGGTCACTGTTGTAATCGATGACCCGCCTGAGATTTTCTCATCATTCCGATATCGCTGTGATTCAACATTCGAACTTTCTCAACTCGAGGACATGCTGATTGATCGCACCTCATACGGACTTTTTGTTATCGATCGCGGCGAAGCCGCTTACGGAATTGCCATAGGCAAGCGAATCCACTGTCAGGAGGAATTGCAATCCAATATCATGGGTAAGCACCGGCAAGGAGGTCAGTCAGCCCAGAGATTCGAGAGATTGATCGAGGAGGCTGCTCATAACTTCTTCAAGCGGGCCACCGAGCACGCCTGCAATTACTGGTTACCAAATATCGCCGACATGAAAGGAATCATCGTCGGTGGCCCAGGCCAAACCAAGGATTTCGTCGTGAAGAACGACTATTTCCACCACGAGGTCAAGAAATTGGTTCGCGAGCCCTTCTTCGATGTTGGCTATTCGAATGAGAGTGGCCTAAGAGAACTCGTCCAGCGCGCGGGCACACTGATGGATCAGATTGAGCTTGATGGCGAGCGTAAGATGGTCGACAATTTCCTGCGCGAGGTTATGCAAGCTCATCCCAAGGCGACCTATGGAGAGATGATGATTAGGTCTGCACTCGATCAGGGCGCTGTCGATATGCTGCTGCTTTCTGAAGGCCTTCGAAAGCGGCGTGTTGGATGGAGGTGCAAGCCCTGCAAACACGAGTGGGAAGCGAGTCAGAACCATCGCTCTGAGATTCCAGATTGTCCGAAATGTGGTTCGGAGGATGTCAGGGAAGATCCAGATAGAACCATGGATATGATTGATGAATTGACACAATTAGCGGGACACACATCTGCTAAGGTGAGTTTAATCTCGATGGATTCCGAGGAGGGTGCGACCCTTTACACGTCATTCGGCGGAATCGCTGCAATGCTGAGGTACTCTCTGACTTGAGGTGAATGAAATGCGGGATTTGGTAGATGCGATTCACCCTCTTCTCAAAGCGGTCATGTCTGATTTGGATGTGAGTGAGGAAGATTGGTCTGGGCTGCTCGCCGGCTCGACAGTTTCGGACTTCGCTGATGTTGCGATGCCGTGTCATTCGCTGGCGCGAGTTTTACGCAAGTCTCCGGCTGCAATCGCCGAGGATGTATTGGCTGGTTTAGGTTCCAGTGCTGCGGGGATTTGTACGGTCAGTTCAGTCAATGGTTTCCTCAATTTTACCGCTGATTCCGAGTGGTTGTCGATGCGGATGGAGGAGGCGGCTGCCGATGAACGTCTCCGTGTTTCCGTCGAAGACTCCCGCATCATTGTCATCGACTATTCTTCGCCAAATGTTGCGAAGCACATGCACGTTGGTCACCTTAGATCCACAGTCATCGGCGATGCGCTGAATCGCATGCTTACCTACAAGGGACATACAGTCGTACCCGAGAACCACGTAGGTGATTGGGGAACGCCATTCGGTATGCTAATCGAGCATCTAATCGATATCGGCGTCGAGACACATCCTGATGAGATCAATTTGGGCTCGTTCTATTCTGATGCTCGTAACAAATTCGATTCCGACTCAGCCTTTGCCGATCGCTCGCGCAAGAGAGTAGTTCGCATGCAAGCGAGTGAGCCTGAAACGATTGCTCACTGGCAGATGCTTGTGGATCGCTCATTGCTCCACTTCAACGATGTCTACCAGATGATGGGTGTTCTGCTGACTGATGATGACCTTGCTGGTGAGTCGAAGTACGAGGCCGCGCTGCCGGAAGTTGTCGATATGTTAGCGGCAGCAGGGCTGCTTGAGGAGAGCGAGGGAGCTAAGGTAGTATATCCAGAAGGTTGGATGAATCGAGAAGGTGAGCCACTGCCTCTGATTATTCAGAAGGCTGACGGCGGCTACAATTACGCAACCAGCGACCTCGCCTGTATCATCGATAGGATTCAGAATGTCGGCAGCCGAGATTTCCTCTACGTAGTCGGCGCCGAGCAGGCTCAGCACTTCGCGATGGTATTCGAAGTAGCGCGAAGTGCTGGCTTCATGGACGATACCGTCAATGCTATTCACGTTCCATTTGGTCTCGTTTTGGGAACAGATGGCAAAAAACTCGCGAGCAGGACAGGAGGCGCTGTGCAACTCAAGGACCTGCTCGTCGAAGCAGTCGAAAGGGCTGATTCGCTCATCGCAGAGAAGAATCCAGAACTCCCTGCAGATGAGCGCGCCGAAGTTGCTCACATGCTTGGAATCGGCTCTGTAAAGTATGCCGACTTATCCACAGATCGAACCAATAATTACACATTTGACTGGGAGAAAATGCTCTCCTTTGAAGGTAATACTGCACCCTATTTGCAGTATGCACATGCAAGGATCTGCAGCATCTTCTCTAAGGCAGAAATCGAGCGAGATAGTATCCGAAAAGCCTCAATCTCACTCGCGGACGAGCGCGAAGCAACACTCGCTAGAGCCATCATCACTTTCCCCCAAGCGCTCGACTTGGCCTGTGCAACCCACTCGCCGCACAAGTTAGCCACACAACTTCACGCAATTGCCCAAGCCTTCGCTTCATTCTACGAATCCTGCCCTGTCCTTGCATCCGAAGGCGCTACTCGAGAGAGTCGGTTGGCTCTTTGCGATTTGACTGCCAGAACTCTCGAAACCGGGCTATCACTCCTAGGAATTAGCGTCCCTCAACGAATGTGAGTAATGCAAAGCAGAGCGATTTGAGGCAATTCGCCTCGCGCGACCTTGAAATTGGTGATTCCCTCGCGCTGTCATGGTCTCAGTAGGCGACATGGCACCCGATTTCGAATTGATGGCTTTTGACAAGACGATGTTTCGACTCTCCGATTCAATCGGAAATCGAGTTGTCATCCTGTTCTATCCTGCAGCATTCACTGGTGTTTGCAGCAAGGAAATGTGCACCTTCACGGATTCGATGAATCGCCTCGAAGCCGCAGAAGCCGAAGTCCTCGGTATCTCGGTCGATGGCATATTTGCCAATGCGGCATTCGCTGACGCTAACGAAATTGGCTTCCCACTTCTTTCAGACACTGACCGCATCGCCACCGATGCATACGGAGTAGGTATTCCATTCGTCATGCCTGACTATATCGCGGCCCAACGCTCGGTCTTCGTAATTGAGGCAGATGGCAAAATCAGTTATGCTTGGATTGCCGAGAATCCTGGAATCGAGCCAGACTACGAAGCGGTTCTATCACACCTGGAAAATTGATTTGAGAGCGTAATACGCTCTCACTGTTCAGCTACCATAGGCAAGATGGTAGACAAGAGAGCCGTAAATGATGCCAGATACTGCTAGGCTCTCCTCGTTGAATCGGCTCATATCATCGAGATAAGTGTGGTACTCAGTAGAACCCGAGCCGTAACAGACCACGGCTCGACCATACCGCTTGCCATCTGAGTCGTCATCGTCGATATTGTAGACGAATGGTGCGTGATCGGAATTGTAAGGCATGTCGGTATTTGCCAATTTGCGGACGTTGATATTGTATCTATCAGCGAGTTCTGGATGTTCTTGTTTGAACTTAGCTGTAATTCCCTGAATATGCTCGACATCGGTCTTATGATTGCCGAAAAGTGTCACACCCGAATTGCGCTCCGCATCGACATGATTCATATCCAAATTGATGTAAAGCCGGAGGTTTTCATACAGGTTATTCGAGTGCTTATCGACCCAGTTAGTTGAACCATACAATCCCTCTTCCTCGCCTCCCCAAGTGCAGAAGTAAATGGTATGTTTTGGTGTACCGAGTTGGCTTTCTATGAGTCCGAATTGCCGAGCCATCTCGAGCACGGTCGCCGTACCGGAGGTATCGTCGACCGCTCCTGCGCCCATGTAGACGGTGTCATGATGGGCCCCGATAATGATCAGTTCTTCCGTTTCACCTTGGATTATACCGCATGGAACCTTGACTGTGGCTTCCCCTGCATTTTCGACGAAGGTGAGGAATTTGAGCCTACCATCTTGGTTAATCACATTGTCAATAATCGTTTGACCAACGCTTTTGCTGACCATGATGAATCCCAAGTCGATTGGAATATTTTCAATCTCTGAAATCCCTACTGATTTGAAGTAGGGAACGCAATCATTGGCGACGAGTTCGTCACAGTTCTGACGCTCGTTGATGAGGATTAGTCCCTCCACATCATTCTCCGATGCTCGCTTGAATAGAGGGGTGTTTGCCTCTGTTTCATTGGTCATATGGATGAGCACGACTGCGCTAGCGGCGCTGGACCAATCGGCGCTCTCATTGCCGGTTCCCAAGTCAACGACTTCGATATCATCGACATAGCGGATGAAGGATGAGCCAGAGTAACCTTGCAGAACGAAGTCTGATCTGTGATTGAATTCGATGAAATCGGCATTGATGTCGGTTGCTCCACAGGCAAATGCTGGGAGAGTTTCTCCCACATCTCCTGCGTGACAGATTCCCAGTTCTGGCTCGTCATCAATGACGAACATCGGGACGTCGAAGTCCTCGATTGTCGATGGAATCCCCATCGTTGTGAAATTTGATTTGATGAACTCGGCTGTATTGTGCTCTTCATTTGTTCCGGACATCCTGCCTTCCCACTCAGGATGTCCGAGGTCGATGAGGCTCTCAG
>MDSW01156594.1_pt1 | contig 14730 bp, 9 predicted proteins | sample 811171 | NCBI WGS metagenome assembly MDSW01 (sample SAMN05326641, study PRJNA326480) | marine metagenome | isolation source: seawater | place: Atlantic Ocean: North West | collected 2012 | reverse complement strand
TAACCTGACCTAATTTTCTAAATCCGACAATCGCTTAGCCAGGGCATTCTTATCGCTCTCACTGGTCGCAAGGCGCGCCTTCAGCTCCACAAACCCTGACTCTGACTCATTCAACGACTGGTTGGCACGGCGCAATTTCATCTGCAACATCTGGATCGTATCTAGATTTGCACGATTAAGCTCCGATTCATCCTGAAGTTTTCTTTCCAGTTGCAGCACTTTGGCCGACTGGTCCCCCGACGCCTGCTCGAGTTCGTTAACCCGTGACGAACTCGTTGCCAGCTCAACCCGGATTGCGGCCAGTTCTGCCTCTACCTGAGCCTTAACATTCTCTGCGGCGAGTAGATCTTTCTGATGTTGTTGGCGTAAGTGCTCATGGGCACTTCGCTGCCGCTGGAGTTCGGTATCGTGCTGCTCGCCCAAGTGGTTTAGTCGGCTGCTAAGCTGGTCCCTTTCGGCTTCGATGGCTTCCTTTGCATTCATGGATTCCGTAAGCCGTGTATTCAAATCCTGCATAGATTTATCTACCGATCCAGTGGACTCGTTCAGGGCAGCGACCTTGCTTTGAAGTTCGCTTAGTTCTGAACGTAAACCTGCTTCCACCTTCTCTCCTTGCTCTTGTTTCGAACGAGATGTTGTCTCCAGGTCATCAAGTTGAGTCTTCAAGAGGGAAACAGATTTACTATTTGCTTCAAGCTCGGCCGTCTTTTGAGCAATCTGGGCTCCTAACTCGACATTTTTTCGTTGCGCATCGAGCTCCGAAATCTCCGACTGGGTTAACCTCTCACCCAGCTCCGCTATCTGCATTCGAAGATTTTGCTGCTGCAGTGAGTGTGCCTCTTTCTCCGAATGGCTAAGGCCCTTCAGCGCATCGTATGCCCGCTGAGACCTTTGATTCTCATCAGCGGCTTGCTCCACTTTCCGGTCGGCATCTTCGCGAGCTGATTCAATCCTTAGCGCCCAGTCTTCTCTCTCCGCGTCCAATTCCTCCTGAACGCTAAGAATTCTCAATTTAAGACTGGAAACCTCCTCTACCTGATCAGCGATTTCAGCCTCTAAAGTTTCCTTTAGCTGCGCACTGCTGGCCCGAAGTTCCACCAACTCCTCTTCAACTTCGCTGAGCTTATCACTGGCGCTTTCAAGGTGCCCCGTTGCTCGAATAAGCTCTTCGTCCTTCGAGCGTACCCACTCCGCAGCCGTATCTATTTCTTGCTGCTTTTGGCCCCATATATGAGCCACATGTGCCAAATCACGCTCAAGCTTACGGACCTGCTCCCGCAAACCGAACAGCTTTTTATCGATGCCGGTTAACCGAGGATTTCCCTCCGGGACCGGTGCTCTAAAATCAACGTGGCGAACTTGAGCAAATACCTTGCTGATAAAGTCCACATCATCCGCTGTTAAAACCGAGTGAATCGGGTTAGCAGAATTGGAACCAAGCTTAGGCGGAGCAATCCGAGGGGGTACGGGCGAACCATCAACCGGCTCTAGATCCTCAATCACGTCCTGGCCAACGGGCAGATCTTCTGGGTTATTTTTATCGTTCGACATGGTCTTGACAGTAAGTCATAACGGGCAGCGTCTCTGCAACCCGCAAAAGTGTTCCTGGCTGTTTGTATTTCTTTCTGGCAAGCTCTTCTTAATACCCTAACCGGTTAAGAGGCTTACTTTTGTAATGAATACAATCCAATTGCTCTTAGCGCTCCTGGTCATGACGCCTTGCGACAAGATCATGATCGACGCGAGAATCAGTGCTGACCGCTCCGAGATAAAAGGCGAGACCACGTGCATTCAAGGCCGCGCAGAAAGCCCATCACCCTCTAACTACTTAGACTGGCTCAATGAGCAAGAGGCCCTTGAGTTAAATGACGTCAACATGCCTTGGTTTTATCCCGATGGATATAGGCCCGGCCAAACGACTGTGGCTCCCGGAAAAGTAACAAACGCTCATAAGTTCACAACAAGGATCCCATCCCGTGCCGGCACACTGGGTCGGCATCCCCAAGGACTCTATTTGTTAGGCGGTTGGCACCCGTCTTATTTGCATGAAGAGTCCTTAATACCTCAGACCTATGAGTATCAAATTGAGATCCCATCAAAAACGGCCGCCATGGTCGGCGACACCCTCCACAAGCCTGGTAAGCGTCGATGGGTGAAAGGTAGCTTCAAGGGCAAGCATCTCCCCATCCTCTTTTCAGACGCATTTCGAATTTGGCGAAAAGGACCCATCCGGCTCATCCAGCCCTTAGCGAAGCGTTCTCGACATATAGACAACACAACAGCTTATGGCCTTAAGGACTTGGGGCGAACCACCCCACTGGACCAAGAAGAAGAAATCCTGCGCACGTTAGAAATGTTGAATTCGGCTCTTCCTGAGCTACCGGAACTCAAACAAACGATGACCTTAATTATCGGCCCTGCGCGAAAAAAATTGGTGGAAACATTTGATGGCGGCGCGCTGATCAGCGACCGAGCGTTCCAGGTTCTAAAATGGGAGCGACTCCGTAGGTTTCACAGAAACACCCTTTGGAGACATTTTATTCAGGGAAAACTCAAACGGTTCGTAGCAGAACGTGAGGCTCCGGTTGACGTAGACTGGGTTACGGATGCCATCGCCTCAGGGCTTAGAGATCTGGTCTACCAGCGCACCTATGGCGACCGTGAATGGGCTTCTGACGTTTTGTCTAAATTTGCCGTAATCCCAGAAATAGATGCACTGATTCACGCGCCTCAAATTGCGCTTGCCAGCACATACTTTCAAGCAGTGGATGAGACGACCGGACTGGATACAGAGTTATCAAGATTCGGGAACCCGTTTGCTCCGGGTAAACTCTTTGCGGAAAAGCTCATAGACCGGTTTGGCCAGGAATCAGTGAACCAATTCGCACTGGGTTACCTCAGTGGCCAAATGTCCTTCCATGAACTTTTAAAACAGGACTTTAAGTCCAACCCCGCCGACATCCAAAGACTGCTCAACTGGAAATCCAAGCAATACCCGAAGGTGGATTATTTCATAGAAAAGGTGGACACGAATAAGCATCAGACCACGGTTCGAATTGGACAAAACGGAATAAACCGTGCTCAAGACTCGATTACCGTAGAGGTTCAAACGAAGACAGGTCCGAAGCGATTAACAAAACCGGGGCCAGGCGATTTTGAGTTTGACACCAGCGAGAGGATTTCGCAGATCATCGTAGATCCTGATGCCCGTCTTGTTGAACATCTGCATACACCGGGGCAAGAGTCTCGGTTCAACAACTACCAAGAGTCACGCTGGCGTTTTCTGCTCAACAACATAAGCGGATTGTTTGCCGTCACGAACAATGACCTCTCTCTTGCAGCCGACTTCTCCTTGCGTGAAATATACGACCAAACCTATCGATATCGATTCTCAATACACTACACACCCTCAAGCATTGGAGGGAGTGCAGGTGTCACCTACGGTTTTGGCCCCGAGCTTACACCCCTGCGCTTATCCCATGCCATCGCGGTAAGGGGTGCCTATTCGTATCTCCGAGACGAAGGCATCGGCCTGGCCACAGGCCACTTAGGCAGCCTTCGTCTAGCCTATTCCCATGACACCCGAATAAGCCCTTACTTTGCATTTAAAGGTCACGGCTGGAATGCGGGAGCAACCGCCGGATACCACACCACGACAGACGGCCAAGGCGTCTACGGGAGCGCCGGTGCTGGCATCTACGGAATCCTAGAACTGCCTGGACGACAAGGCCTGCTGGGTCGCCTTCGCGTAGATGCAATGGTCGGAAACCCGCCGGAGCAAGCAACCTTGCGCCTGGGAGGCCTTTATCGCGGGGCGCGCGGTTACGAGTCTGATGCGGCACGCACAGAGACCGTTCGTACCATTGCGACCCTGGAACACCGACACGCATTCTTTACGGGTGCACGCGTAGATTTTTGGGGCGGGCTCATGTGGACGCGGCTCGAGGGGGCGTTCTTTGCCAATGCGACATACCTACCGGGCCACGACACCAATTGCAGCAGCCCTGTTTTTTTCGATGTCGGCTATGGCCTCAGGTTTATCGGAGATGTTTTAAACATCAGCCCAGCAGCACTGGTCGTGGACGTAGGGCTACCCCTAACACCATGCGCGAAACGCAGCGAGCACCAAGCAGTCACTGTATACTTAAGCTTTATCCAATCCCTATCGGGATTCTAGAAGAAGTTACCAATGGTGAACTCAAAGATGAGGTTGTCATCCGCTGCGTTCTTCTTGGTAATTGGGATACCCCACTCAAACCGAAGGGGCCCAATGGGGCTAAACCAGCGAAAGCCGAACCCTGTTGAAAGATAAAGCCCCAAGGGAGGCTTAACGGCCGAGTCAGTACCAATAATAAAGACGTCAGGCTGGTCCTCTTTCTTGGTTCCAGAGTAAAACCATCCCTGGTCGTCGTTGAACGCGTTGCCGGCATCAAAGAAGAGAACACCCTTGATTCCGGCCGACTCCAAAATAGGAAATTCCAATTCAAAATTGAAGACAGCCTGCTTGTTACCGCCAACATTCAGGCAATCCACACTGCTTAGATGGTCCATTGAATCCCTTGGCGCCAACTCACAAGGCCCCAAGCTTCGCGGAGCAAAGCCACGAACCGAGTAGATACCACCCGGGAAAAACCGCTCACTGATGGGTGCTCGTCTGGGTGCATCGGTAATTGAGTCGGGCTCACCCGTGCTGTGCAGATAACCAAATTCTGCGTTCAGCTTCATAACCAAGCCCCAAATAACCGGCTGGTAGTAGCGAGTGGTTAACTGAAGACGAAGAAACTCCATGCTTGAATCTGCACCCAGTATTTCGTCCGAAAGTTCAGCCTTAAACCGATGGTACTGACCGGAGGTTGGAAATAAACGGTTGTTCCGCGTGTCATAAGAAAGCGAACTGTTGATGGCTGAGTTTACACCACCTGTTTCGTCCACCAGATAATGGGCGCGACGCAGCGCCGAGCTTTGGCTGATATCGATATTTTCAATGGTATACCCAAGGCTCAATCGCAAATCGGCGGTTAAGGGGTATCCGACGGTGGGTGATAGTCCCGTGGCCGCCCGTTGAAAATCCCGATAATACTGCTGCGTTACATACGCGTTCAGCCCAAGCGAAAACAAGGAATCGAAGAGATAAGGCTCATAGAATTGCAGTGAACCAAACTTGCGACCGAACGTACCGAATGAGAGCTGTAGAGACAACGAAAGCGACTGCCCGGTCCCCAAGAAGTTGTTTTGAGCAATTTGCGCAGTCGCAATAAAGCTTTCAACACTGGAGAAACCCGCCCCGACCTGAAAGGTACCCGTGCTCTTCTCTTTGACCTGAACCTCGAGTGTCATTGCATCTTTACTGGCACCACCCGCCGGCTTAATTTCAACGTTCTCAAAAAAGCCAAGTTGAAAAATACGCGCCTTTGAAGCGTTGAGACCGGCCTCAGAATAAAGTTCGCCCTCAAACACCCGCATCTCACGACGAATAACCTTATCACGTGTCTTGGTGTTACCTGAGATCTCAATGCGGTCAATGTAGACCAAGTCGCCCTTCTGGATGGACATCTCAATATCCACCAACTTGTCTTCCGGACGCATTCGAGAATTGGGAGTTACATTGGCAAAAGCATAGCCTTTGTTTTTATAGACATTCGAAAGTCGGCCGATGTCCTCGAACAATGTTGTCCGCTTGAACATTTCACCTTTTTTCGAGGCAATGAACTTCCGAAGCAGCTCCTCGTCGACAATAACTTTGCCTTCATCGTTCTCAAGCTCAACTTCTCCTGCAAAGGTAATCTCACCAACCGAGTACTGTACGCCTTCCGTTAGCGGGATGCTGATATCGATATACCGGCGATCCGGCGTGAGCGTTACCGTGGGTTGACCAACCTTGATAGAAACAAAACCGTAATCAAAATAAAGCGCCTGTATACGCATGAGGTCGGTTTGAAAGTGTTCTTCTTTGTAGGTGCCACTCTTGGTAATAAACGAGATTTCGTTACCCTCGCGGGTCTGAATCATAGCCTTGATTTCAGCATCCGAGAGATAATCATTTCCGACAATATTGATGCGTCGAACCTGAACCTTGAAATTTTCTTTGACCAAGAAAGTAACATCAACCCGTTGGCCCTTGTTCCTGGCAGTTTCGACTTTGTAGTCGACTTCTGCGAGAAAATAGCCCTTATCCACATAAAGTTCGCGGATTTTCTCTGCGTTGGTTTTAAGCAGTTCAATGTTTAATATCTTCAGGGGTTTAACATTGACGACTTCTTCAATGTCTTCCTTCGAGACCTCTTCGTTACCCTTATAGATAACTTTCCGAATGGCTGGTTTTTCTTTTACCAAGATGGTGAGCTTCACGCCCTCATCGCTAACATCCTTAAGAATTTGGATGTCTTTAAAAAAACCTTTGTCCCAGATAGACCGAAGATTCTTCGTAACCGCCTCAGCGTTGAAAGCATCGCCTTTTTTAAACGTCAAAGCAGCCCGAATCGTCTTATCGAGAACCCGCTGATTGCCTTCAATTGAAATACTGAGAATTTCTTGCGCATTCGCATGGGCTGGGAACGCTAAACCGAGGACTGCCACCACGATAAACGTGGCCGCTCGCATTGAAAGCCCTAACTTGTTCGCGACATGAAGCACTTTATTCACAATCTCGTACCTTATGGCCTTCTAGGATCAGCTGCCTGGGCATTTGCGCCGCCAAACTGCGATTATGAGTTACCACGACCATGGTGGTACCTCTCTCCTCATTAAGCCGAAACAGGAGTTCGTGAATCGCAGAACCGGTTCCCTCATCCAGGTTACCAGTCACTTCGTCCGCGAGGACGAGCGGCGGATTCAACACCAACGCACGAGCCAAAGCAATGCGTTGCTGCTCCCCTCCAGATAGCTCGCCGGGTTTATGCCCCAATCGATGCTCTAAGCCAACAGCTTCAATAGCATTTTCCGCAAGCTCGCGCGTTTCCTTGCGTGCCCTCCTGGCGATTAATCCAGGCATCATAACGTTCTCAAGGGCCGAGAATTCCGGCAAGAGGTGGTGGAACTGAAAAACAAAGCCAAGGGATTCGTTTCGAAAGTCTGCAAGTTCCGCTGGTTCAAGCGCCATCAGGGAACGGCCTTGGTACAAGATATCTCCCTGGTCCGGGGCATCCAAGGTACCAAGTACGTGTAAAAGTGTACTTTTGCCCGCGCCCGACGCACCGATCACCGAAACCATTTCACCGGCCTGGATTTGGAATGAGACATCATCCAAGACCTGAATGGTATCGGATCCTTTGGTGTAACGCTTTGAAACACCTTGTACAGAAATCAAATCCATCGTCAGCCTTCTCGCAACCCTTCCACCGGTTCCAGCCTTGCACCTTGCATGGCAGGAAAAATGGAAAAGTCCCAAACAATCAAGAGCGCAGCGACCATCACAACCACCAAATCGATGACCGACAGGTGCACTGGCAAAGAGTCGATATAGTAAACTTCGTCCGGTATCCAGAGCCCCATATGCTCAAGTCCGGAAACCGTCACCAGACCTATGATTCCGCCCATGAGCGTGCCCAGCCCTCCCACCACCATGCCCTGAGTCAAGAAGACCTTCATAATCCCTGTGCTTCTCGCTCCCATAGTCTTGAGAATCGCTATTTCTTGGCGCTTTTCGATGATGGACATGGCTAACGTGGTCACAATTGAAAAGCTGGCCACCAATATGATGAACGCAAGCACGATAAAAGCGATGACCCGCTCGAGTTCCAATGCAGCAAAAAGAGTTTGATTGCGACGGCGCCAATCACGGCCCTCTAGGCCCAACTTGGCCAAGTCCGGATTAAGCGCCGCCACCACACTTGGGGCAATGTCGGGGTCGGGAGCCTGAACTTGAATACCGGTGACGGTGCCTGCAGGTAGGTCGAAAAATTCTCGAGCTACTCCCAGGTCCACATAAGCGAATCGGCTATCATATTCGTACATTTTACTGGAGAAGATCCCCACCACTCTAAAACCACGACTCTTTGGTGCCGGTCCCAATGGCGTTAAGACCTCCAGAGTTGGCGAGATCACGCGGACGTCGTCACCTTCTTTGATGCTCAAGGCTCTCGCCATCTCGACACCCACGATGATTCCAGGCGGGACCGCAGGAGGAGCAAATGCGAAAGGGTCTTCCAGCGCCGTCTCGTCCACCGGCCTAGGTTTAAGCGCCAAGAGTGTCTTCGGCGATAAGCTCTTTAAAACGTCAAGAACACCAGGCGATGAAACGAGGTCGATACCCATCAACACACCGCCATTGAAATTGGAACGGCTGGCCACCGCGACTTCACCCTCTACGTACGCAGCACTCGCAGCAACACCTTGGGTGCCATCGATGGTTGCCTGGAGAGAATCTGTCAAGGCGAAGGGCTTAGATTGCGTTTGCTGAACCAGAATATGGGCGTGTGCACCTATGATTTTCTTGCGCAAGTCGTGCTCAAAGCCCGATAAAATAGCAAGGGACACGATGACCAGCCACACACCCAGTGTAACTCCAACCACCGAAATCGCCGTTACCACCGACAAAGCGGGTGACGACTTAGACAAAAGGAACCGCCGTCCTACAAGGGACTCGTATCCCAATCCCCGTCCATTGCCTTTGTTGACGAGCAAAAAACGCGCAGAGAGTCCCAGGTAACCCAGCAAAAGCACCATGGGAGGAACCACAAGGAGCAATCGAACGAATGGGGAAGACAACGCAAAAGACGCACCGGAAGCATAGCCGATAGCAGCTGAGAGTTCGGTAACCGCCAAAGCCGACAAGGTGAACTCGCGGGTCGCCATCCCAGAAGCCTTGGTTCCAAAGGAGGCCCCTAAGAGCAGTGACCAAAGAGCGATCACAACTTGGGCAAAACCGCCCTCCCGCTCCAGAGACCAGCCAGCCCATTGAAACAAGAGGTAACCAGGTACCGCCAAGAGGATACCTACAAGCATTCCCCGTCCGGCCAAACGCAAATTAAGCGAGCCCGAACGTTTGCCTCGTATGACCGCGAGACCAAGTAGAACATGGAGGACTGCCAAAGCAGACCATGTCAACAAATGGGTCACTTATCGATTCGCATTTGAGGAAATAGGACCACGTCTCGAATTGAAGTGCATCCGGTCAACAGCATGACGAGTCGGTCAACGCCTAACCCAAAACCACCTGTGGGAGGAAGACCGTGCTCCAAAGCGCAAACGTAGTCTTCATCCATTTGGTGCGCTTCCTCGTCGCCGCCCTCACGAGCCGCCAGCTGAGATTCAAAACGCTCCTTCTGGTCCACCGGATCATTCAATTCACTGAATGCATTCGCCAACTCTTTACCGCCAACGAAAAGCTCAAAACGGTCAACAAACCATGGGTCACTGGTACGCTTGCGAGAGAGCGGAGAAACCGATGCGGGAAAATCATAAATAAATGTCGGCTGAATCAACTTACCCTCGGCAAAATGCTCAAAGAGCGCAACAACCAATTGCCCCTCATCCATCGAATCGGTCTTAAAACCAGAACCATCCAATGCAGCCTTTGCTTTCTCTGGATCCCGGCTGTCTTCCTGGGACGGGCCACCATGCTTCTCAATCGCTTCAAGCATCGTCATCTTTGCAAATGGCTTGGCTAAGGACACCTCATTGTCGCCCCACTGAACTGTCGTCGTACCGTGAAGGTCTTCGCACAATCCGCTGATGAGGTCCTCACCAATTTCCATGAGCTCAACGTAGGTCGTATAGGCTTGGTAAAACTCAAGCATTGTAAATTCGGGATTGTGAAAGGTACTCACACCCTCATTGCGAAAGTTGCGATTGATCTCGAACACTCTATCAAATCCGCCTACAACCAAGCGTTTTAAGTATAGCTCCGGAGCGATTCGCAAATAGAGATCAGCATCCAAGGTGTTGTGATGGGTAACAAACGGCCGAGCCGCGGCGCCACCTGCAATTGGATGCATCATGGGTGTTTCAACTTCGAGAAACCCTCGACTAATAAAGAACTGTCGCATCCCGTGAATAATCGTAGAGCGAGCCCGAAAAACACGGCGAGCTTCGTCGTTTGCAATCAGGTCCAAGTAGCGCTGACGGTAACGGGTTTCTACGTCCGTTAGACCATGCCACTTTTCAGGTAACGGCCGAAGACTCTTTGTTAAGATGCGAAACTTCTTTACATGCACGGTGAGTTCACCGGTTCGCGTTTTCATGGGAGAGCCGGCCACCCCAATAATATCACCGATATCGACTTTTTTGTACTGAGCGAAATCCGCCTCGGGCAACTCGTCACGGCGCAGATAGATTTGGATACGCCCAATATGTTCACCATCCGGGCCCACCTCGTCACAGGAGCTATCCTGCAAACGAATGAACGCGGCCTTGCCCATCTTATTAACCGCCATAACACGGCCAGCCATGTAATGAAGCTGGTCAGAACCCTCTAAGGATTCTTTGTCCTGGTCCGCATAAAGTCGAGCAAAATCGAGAGCCCGTGTGTCTACCTTAAAGTCATTCGCGTAAGGGTCGATGCCCATTTCACGAAGGTCTGCGGCTTTTTCCATACGTTGTTCAAAAAATCGATCTGGTCCACTCATCACTGTCTTCCTTTGGATACTTCGTCCATCTTATTTGCCATCAACAGTTTCCTGCTTAAATGGTATCGTCTTGTTCGCCCTCGGCGGTTTCACCCATGAGAAAGGCCTGGATAAACCCGTCAATGTCTCCATCCAGCACCGCATCGGTATTGGACGATTCAAAGCCAGTTCGGTGGTCCTTGACCATTCGATACGGCTGAAGAACATAGGAGCGTATTTGGCTGCCCCACTCTATTTTCTTCTTCTCGCCCGCCAACGCCGCTTTCTCTTCTTCTTGTTTCTGAAGCTCAAGCACCAACAGGCGTGCCTTAAGCATCTTCATAGCTTTGGCTCGGTTCTTATGTTGGCTTCTTTCAGCCTGACACGCCACCACGACTCCCGTTGGTAAGTGCGTCAATCGAATAGCAGAGTCGGTCTTATTGACGTGTTGTCCACCGGCGCCACTGGCTCGATAGGTATCAACCCGCAGGTCTTCATCTTTAACTTCGATATCGATTGAATCGTCAACCTCGGGGGCCACACTCACCGACACGAAAGAGGTATGACGCCGCTTATTCGCGTCGAAAGGACTGATACGTACCAAGCGATGAACACCCACTTCAGCCCGGCAGTAGCCGTAGGCATACATACCGTCAATGCCAATGGTCGCCGACTTAATTCCTGCTTCGTCACCCACTTGAAGGTCCAAAACCTGAACCTTGAATCCTTTGCGCTCTGCCCAACGCATCAGCATCCGCTGAACCATCTGGGCCCAGTCTTGGCTTTCCGTTCCACCCGCACCCGCATTGATCGACAGAATTGCACCGTTGGCGTCGTATTCCCCGCCGAGCATACGCTCGAGTTCAAGTTGTTCGATTTTCTTAGCCGCCTTCTCAATGGTCTCTTGCAGCTCGCGGGCGATGTCTTCGTCTTCATCGCCAAGTTCAAGCATCTCTTCGGCGTCGGTTACGGAACTTTCAAGCTGCAAAAAGCTCTCGACCCGCTGTTTCAGGTCCGACATCTCTCGTTGAACCTTGGTCGCTTCTTCTGTGTTGTTCCATAATTCAGGGTCGGCACAACGTGCTTCTAGCTCAAGAACACGGCGTTGCTTGGTCGCAACGTCAAAGATGCCCCCTTATGGTGGTGAGGCGCTCCAAAAGTTGTGGAATCAGATCACGTAAGTTGTTCATGGAATGACTGCTACGATCCGACTCTGGCTGTGTCAACTCTCAACCACGGGACCAACGAGGATATTTCGTTTAAGAATTGGCTGGGGTACATATTCTGGCGAATTGAGGCCTATTCAGCTGGCTATCTGATTGATTTCGGTAGGAAATGGTTAAACTTCGGCCGACCCGAGTTCGGTATCCAACACTTCTAAAAGTCGGTTTTCCTGCTCTTTCATGATCCGAGCCTGGTGTCCGCCATGAACGTGGTCATGACCCAAGAGATGAAGCACACCGTGGACCAAAAGCCTCCGGTATTCATCTTCAAGGCTGTGGCCGATGGTCTCGGCTTGGCGAGCTGCCGTATCGGCACTGATGACCACATCTCCTAGACATGGCACGAAATCACCCGGCTTCACTTTTCCCTCAGCCTGAGGAAAGGAAAGAACGTCCGTCGGCTTATCTTTGGAGCGCCAAGTTAAATTAAGTTCGTGGATGCCCGGGTCGTCCATGACGACAATGGAAATCTCTGAGTCGCTAAAGCCCAAGTCGTCGCAAATTGTCTGGACGATTTTCTTCAACGTCTTCGTTGTTATCTTGGAGAGACTCCGCTGGTTCTGTATGTCTATCGGCATCTGCTTCTCTTTTTTTGCCCTGAGCGCTACCCTGCTGCATTTCAGGGTATTCGATTCGTTTATGGTAAATCGAGGTTAAAATCCTAATGAAGGCCTTGGCCATCAAGTGCAAGTCCTTGAGCGTTAAATCGCACTCATCGAGCTGACCATCCGTAAATCTGGCGTTGATCATCTTGCTAACGAGACCCTGTAAACGAGCCGGAGTAGGATTGGGCAAGGTTCGAGCGGCGGCTTCAATGGAGTCGCCAATCATCACCAAGGCTGCCTCTCGCGTTTGAGGCTTGGGACCCGGATATCGAAACTCATTCTCACTGAGTGTCTGATCGCCACCGCGTTCCTCAATGGCCTTATGGTAGAAATACTTAATCAGAGTGGTGCCATGGTGCTGGGCAATCCCGGCCAGAATAGGTTCCCCCAACTTGTGGCGTTTAGCTATCTCGAGTCCATCGGTCACATGACGCTTGATAATCATGACACTCATGGAGGCCTTCAACTTGGTATGAGGGTTGAACCCTTCGCGTTGATTCTCGATAAAATACGGTGCGTTACTGCCCTTACCCAGATCGTGATAATAGGCCATCACCCGAGCCAGCAGTGAATTTGCCCCAATGGCTTCGGCCGCCGCCTCGACCAGCGCACCGACCATAATGCTGTGATGGTAACTGCCCGGCGCTTCCACCAAGAGTTCTTTAAGTGCCGGGTGATTGAGGTTCGCCAGCTCTAGAAGTTTCAACTCAGTGGTATATCGAAAAACAAATTCGACGATGGGCATAATACTAAGCGCCAGGGCGGCACTTAAAATTCCACTCCCGAATGCAATGGGAACAAAAACCACAAAGCCAACCAGACTGAGGTTTGCCTCAAAAAGAAGTACGGAAACCACCGCAATGGCCTGGGCAAACCCAACCCATGCCCCTGCCCTCAACACATCGCCACGGGCATTGATTTTTCGAACAGCAATGGCGGCCGTAAGCGTTCCAACCAACACATAAACGGCAAAAAGCTTATTCTCCGAGGCCATAAGGGTCATGATTAAGCCAGTAAGCAAAGCCATAACGACGGTGGGCTCAGCTCGGAGGACCAGACCCACAACCATGATTCCAGCTGCTACCGGCATGGCGTAGATACAGAACTCAACGCTGACCACCGGATAGGTGTCTTGAACCGCACGCGCCAACAGCATCCAGAGCTTGGCGCCGCCCATGGACACCAAGAAAACAGAAGTCAGGAAAAAGTATTCCCGAGCGCGAAGTCGGCGTGCCCACCGGCTGTCCCGGCTAAACACCACGACCCCTAAAAGCAGCAACAAGGTTAGCACCCCGGCCCCAATGGATGAAGACCATCGCGACCCTTGCCGTACCGATTGATTTAATGCGTTTAAGACGGTCAGATGGCGTTGGGAGAACTTTTCACCGTCCCGAACAATCATCTCACCCTTCTTAATACTGATGCTCACCGTTTTCACACTAAGCTCTGCGAGATCACGGGATGCCTCTGTAGCTGCTCGGTTGGGCGTTAGATTTGGCTTAACCAACAAGGCTGCCACCCGGGGCGCCCATCCAAGCATTTCAACAGCAAAAGTCGCCGGCGAATCTCGCAAGAACTGCCGACCAAGCGCAGCAGCTTCACCCACTTCCAAAACACCACGCAAGTCGTCAACCGAAACCTTTGGTTCACCCTTGTCCGGCACCAACTGGTAAACAATCCCTTGCCGAGCCTCACTGGCTAACGATTGGCGGGTATTAACGACGGGTCGTCCCTGAATGCTGGCGAGCGTCTGAGTCAAAAGCTCTTCGGATTCCCCTGAGAACTTACGCTTCGTTAACCAGTCTATGGCATCAACAGGAAAGGTCACGCCCGTGGTTTCATCGAAAATCTTTTTGATCTCGGCAACCGGGGCTTCCAGGTCTTCACTGGGGGTCTCCTCGAGAACCCGCAATCTGGCGAGCTTGAAGCTTTTTGCTAGAGACTCGGTTAGCGCTTTTTGGACATGTGTATCCAGGTCATAGACCCGTTTGACTGCAGCGATCGCTGCGGCACGGCGAGCCTGGGTTTCGTCGCGGTCCTCAACCGCAATGTCACGAGGTGCCTTGATATCACCTTGGGCCGGAGTCCCCAGTAAATTGGTCGACACATCATAAGTTCTGGCTGCCCATTGTGAAGGCGCGACGAGCGCAGCTGCGACAGCACAAAGCAAGAGCAGACACCATATCGTTGCCTTGCTACCGTCAAAGCGGTCATAAACCGTAGAGAAATGGAGTGCTTGCCGACCCTCGGGAACGGTTGGATGCTCCTGCCCCTTAGTCGACGATTGGCCTTGCTTACCCGGAGAGCCCATAGAACTAATTATTTCCGCTCGATGTAGTCAGCCTCCCACACACGCCC
>MDSW01202257.1_pt1 | contig 14732 bp, 19 predicted proteins | sample 811171 | NCBI WGS metagenome assembly MDSW01 (sample SAMN05326641, study PRJNA326480) | marine metagenome | isolation source: seawater | place: Atlantic Ocean: North West | collected 2012 | reverse complement strand
ATAATCATTTTAATTCTCTTTATTTTCCAGTACTTTTTTTATACCTCTAGAGAATTTTTTAGCATCTCCACTTTTAATGCTGTTGATTAATCTACGTTCTAAATCCAATGCATCTTCTGGACTGTAGGATTCATGTAGTATGTCTTTTAAATTTTGTACACTTGTTACAACATGTTGTACTCTATTTTCTAGAACATGGTGCTTATCTCTGTCGACAGAAATTTGCTGAAGTTCTTCTAAAATTGTTCTAGATTTTTTAATAGACATATTTTTAATTCCCTATATCTTGTATTTATCAATTATAGGTCATTTTTTTTCATAAACTCACGCATGTTTAATGCTTGACTGACTGTGTCTTGTGTTTCAGGCTCTTCTGCTTTAATTGAACTTGTTCTTTTCAATTGGTCTAACAATCCACTTGAAGTAACACTGATTGCGCCTTCGTCATCCTCGTCTAAATCCTCAACTCTTAATGTATCTGGATTAAACTTTAAGTCTACTTTACTACCTACACCACTACTAGAACGTGTTTTCATAAACTGTATTTGATATCTACCACGTTCTCTCATAGCATTACTTGTGAAAATACCAATAACATTATCTGCTGTTTGTATTTTACTAATACCACCTGCAATATGATGGTGGTCAAATTCTATCTCTTCTACTGCACCTCTGTTTAACTGCGATGCTGTCACAAACAATGTGTTTGTTTCCATTGCTAAGTTTCTTAATTCTTCAGATACATACTTGTCTTTGATAAACAAATCACCTGGACTAACTCTTGCACTAATAGGACTCATTAAATCCAAGTAGTCTACAAGTATTGCATCTACTTTTATGTCTGCGTTTATTTCGTATTCTCTCACAAATGCTCTAATATCATTTGCATTTACACCATTAGGCATTTGTTTAACTCTGAACTTACCTGCACCTTTACCTTTCATACGCACTTTTAAGTCTACATCATCCATGTTACGCATAATCTCTTTTGTGCTGTATTGACTCACCATTGCATCAAGACGCATACTGATAAGTTGTTCACTAAGTTCTAAACTGATATAAACAACATTAAGACCTGCTAAACTCCAATTAACACCTAAGTTTTGCAAGAACAAACTTTTACCTGCGCCACTACCACCAGCAAAGATTGTAATCTCGCCTTTGTTAAGTCCACCATATAGTTTTTGGTCAATGTGTTTCCAGCCTGTGCTGACTGCACCTGCTTGACTTTTTATGTGTTGTAATCTTTCTTTAGGATTTTCAAAATAATCTAATCCTAAGTCTTTAACAAGACCTACTTGACTCGCTTCTTTAATTTTGCTTTCTACTGCACCATAATCTTGTTTTTCTAATAAATCTGTGCTGTCAAGTATTGCTTTCTCCAATGCTTTGTGTCTACAAAATTGTTCAAATGTATCCAAGAACCATTCAATGTGATTGTCTGTTAGTCCATCTATTCTTTCTAAATCAATATTTGTTGTTGCACTAATTTGGTCGATTGTGGGAATACTGCTATAATCAGTTGCATGTTCTTTTAAAAACTTAACTGCATCTTGAAATTTTCTATTAAACATATATGGTTCAATAATATTGTTTACTCTAACAAACAACTCAGGATCTGTAATTAAAAAATTTAAAAACAGTTGTTGTATATCTTCGTTATATTCTTGAATATTATCCATATATTTTATTTAACTCTTTTTGTACGTGATTGTATATTAATTTATGACCTATTTCGTTTGGATGTCCATCGTTTTGGCTAACTTTATTTTGATTCATCATGTGGGTCATAGGATTTTTAGTCCAAACAGATAAATCCATTTGGTCTAATAGGTCTTGTTCAAACTCTGTTATTGCAATATTTCTATCAAAAGACCAATTAGTCTTAATGTTAGGTATATGATTTTCAAAAGACATGCTTGTAAAAATATACTTGATATTCTTTTTATCTAAAATATTTTGCAATGACAAAACATTCTTAAAATATTCTACTCTAAAATCCTGCAATGTCTTACCATAAAAAACATCATAAACAAGACCATCTCTTATTTTATCATAAGACTTTAATACACTACTTAACTTAGGATTGCCTCTGTCCATATCTGCATGATTGTCTGTATGGTATCCATACAAGTCTCTTTTGTTGCTATCCGAAGCAGTTTCAAAAAATTGATTGTTTGTTGTGAATGATTCTGTTTGACAAAAATTTATCCATGTTTGTCGCATATCAGAGTAACGTTCTTTTCTATGTATAGCAGTCCATTGTATTATTGCGTAATCATATGATTCTTTGTTGAGCTCTTCAACAGTTCTCCTAAAAATTTTATCGTTACTGTTGCCGCCTACTGCAACATTGTTTGTTTCAAAATCTTCTTTAAAATGATCTGCCCATGTTGTTTGACCGTTATTAGTAATAAGATTTGTCTCAGGATCATGAATAACTTCAGACCCTCCTGTAAAACTACAACCATTTATTAATAACTTCATAACATTTTTGCCTGTACTTGAATCTTTATTTTATTATCTGTTGCATATTTAATTATGCTATTCACTGTGAGCAATCTACCATAATTCTCAACAGCATCAGCGGCGTCTTTGATATTGTCTTTCCAGGGAGGGAAACTAACTTCCCAACCTAGTTCAATCGCTTTATCAATTAAGTCCTTGCCTGCATCATCTCTGTCAGGACATAATATAACACGTTTATTTAACTTGTCAATAAGATGTGCTTGTTCTGATGTAACACCATTACCTAACACACTAATACCATCCACAAGTATAGCATCAAAGACGCCTTCTGTTACAATAACAAAATCTCTGTCATTGTTTACAAATCTATCCATATTAAACACATAACCACTTTGCATGTTTAAAAGATATTTTGCTGTTTCTTTATTAGGTGGATTTACATGTCTACCTGTCCAGCCAACTAACTTATTGTTGTATAGGAACGGAACAACTAGTCTAGCATTATACATGCTATCACCAAAATGCATCAATGGGTATTTCCCAAATAGTCCACGTTCTATTGCATAATCTTTTACTTTATGACCATCTGGTAAATTTTCTACCAAATTACAATCTTCTGGTAATTGTACTTGTTTGAATTCTGCCGCACTATAAACATAATCATCAACATCATCTATCTCTAATTCTTCTCCGTATTTCATTAAATTTAAAACTACAGAGTGAACATCTTTTGCACCTACACCAAGTGCTTCTGCAAGTGCTTTATATTTCTGTCCTAGTCTAGGACTTGGTGACCAACCTGTTGTAAAATTACAATTAAAACAATGATAACTTATTTTACTATTAGACTGTATAACACCACCACGTTTACGTTTATCACTACACATGGGACAATTAAAAGTAGTCCAACCGCTAGGAGTTTTGCCACTGTTTATAGGCAAATTGTCTAGCAATAATCGGTGTACTTGGTCAACTAATTCATGATGATGCATAAAACTATTATAGCATCTTGGACATAAAAGTCAACTAGTTTCTGAGTAATACTTTATCTACAGATCCTGATGTTTTATTGAACTTTACTCTAAGCCAATTAGTATTAATAACAAAATTAAAAGGATCTATTCCATTATAAGATGCATATGGAACTGCTGGTAATCCAGCATCTCCTTGTATATTAATATCATACCAATCTGATTCTTGTGTAGGTGTTGATTCTAATGCACTACCTTGCATAGTAATATTACCTACAAAATCTGTCATATAAAATGCTACAGTATGTCTACTGTGCCTAAAGTTCTTATCCTGATTTCCGTACATTGCAGATGAAACAAATGTATTTGCAGGATCACCTAATTCTGTATTACCTGTTTGCGTAAAAGTTGTAGAACTTTGTGATGCAATAGGTTCGTATTCTAAACTACTTCGGACTTCTAAATCTGTGATTATTCTATCATTCTGGTTTGCATACAAAGGATTTTGCGATACTCCACTATCAGAACTTTCTGTTATTGAAATATGATAAAATCCAGGATTTAAATCAGTTAAATCTCCTACAGTTAAATCTAGTCTTGCTTCACCATTTGTTCCACTATTGACTAGACTTAAAGGTTTAAAAACTACCCTTCTGCTTGTATTAGGATTTATAATACTAGCATAAAGTGTTTTAGAACTTAAATTTTGTAAAACTCTATCTCTATTTCTAATATAAAAGTTTAATTGATTGGTTAATCCTTTATGCACTACTAATTTTGTTTGATTCATAGGTCTATTATCCACGTTTATTCCGTCCGCACTAAGAACTAAATCTACGGACTGATTTCCTAAAATATATAATGTATGTGCTGTTCCACTTGACATATTCTATACCTTTATTATTACAGTATTTATCTAATCAAATATAAATATCATTGATGACTAAAGAAGAAGAACTACAAGAAAAATTTCCTTTTCTGTCAGGTTTACTATTCGGCGATAAAGAATATGTAGGAATCATACAAAATCAAGACAAACAAATCATAAGTTTTTATGATATTGAAGGTTGTAAATCTGAAGAACACAAAAAATTAATGCTGGAGTACGGCGATTTATGGTGGTGGGAAAGTAATAGACAACTCCCTATAGACATATTCTTATTTCAAGAAATGCAAGATTTACAATACACTTTAAGAACTTTTATGCTAAAAGAAACAGAAGTATTGTTTGGTCCTGTTACCAGTATGCAAAACATTCTTAAAAAGAGAATAAAAAGAAGAAGTATACAGTTGGTTAAAAAGACTGACTAAACCTTATCAACCAAAAGATTCAATTGAACTATAATGACCAGTGCATAACCTATTGCATGGCTTTTCTTAAAAAAGTAGTCATCTGTCTTTTCCCAAACTTCTTTTTCAATTACTTCCCATGTATTACCCACTAGATACCGTTTACCAGGTCTAATCATTGCAAGTATCATAGCAAGTTGCTCTACACTTTTAGGTGGATGTTGTTTAATAATTTCAAAATGATTACCTATGTGAAATAATTGTTCTACTATTTCTTTGTGTTCAAACAATTCCCACATAGGCTCTTTTGCTAATAGCCTATTTAAATGTGCTTCACTTTCTATATCTGTATACACACTATTGTTAAGAAAATCAACTTTAAAGAATCCCATATCTTCTGCTTCTTTGTGGTCAATAGTGCTGAATTCTTCTAAAGGAAAACTTGGAATAGGTTGAAAATAAACACCTGTATTATGCTTTTCAAAACCGTCTTCTCTTTTGATGCTGGCAGATATATGGTCAACCAATTTTAAAAACTGGTCTCTATCTGCCATATCTATATCAACATCAAAATTAATTTTCATTATTTTCCTTTAATTTTATCTAACATACGTTGTGCATTATACATTTCTTTAATAGGATTGTCATCCTCTAAATCTTCTAAAACTTTAAGTAGTGCATCTAACTTACTTACTTTATCTTCAGTGAGTGTGTATTTGCCTACATTTACGGCACTAGGTTCAGTGTTAATAGTAATATAATCTGTTTGACCTGATAAAATAGTATCCGATAATGTAAAAGTATCATCAGTGACTGTTATAGTATCTGTGCCTGTTAAAGTTATTGTTGAAAAATCATCATTCATGTTCGTCATCGAAAAGTATGCTCCATTTCATTAGTTTTTCTTTCTTTTCTTCCATTCTATCTGCAATTTGTTCATCAGTAACTAAACCACTCATTTTCATAATCTCAATCATGGTCATTACGTCACCAATTTCATCTTGAAGATTACGCAAATATTTTGTTTTGCCTTTACTACGAATCATTTTACTACAGGCTTGAATCAACTCGCCACACTCTTCCATAGTAATGACTAACATTTCTTCGCGTTTTTTCATATGTCTTTTCCTTTAAATTCTTCTGCTAATGGAAATATATTTGCAATTACATCTGCTACAGCATGAGCAATTTTAATATGCTCTTTTTGTGTACCATTAGCACCACGTAATTCAATATAGTGTATCCAACTACGCAATGTACCGTTTACATACATACGGCTTACAGTATTGCCTTCAGGTAGTACTGCTCTTGCCTGCTCTTTGGCAATACCGTTGCGTACAGCCCAATTATATGCGTCTGTGGCGGCATCTAAAACTGCTTTCTGTTTGTCGTGCCATTTCTCTGCCAACATTTCATGTTGAGTTTTATTACCACCTTTACCCATATCAGACAAATCTAAATCAATACTGTTTTGCCTATTCTTAGGATCTTGCAATCTTGCTTCTCTAAATTCAAAACTTAAATTCTGTGTAGGATCTGCATAACGTTGACTGAACTCTTGGAAACTAAAACTTCTATGTCTTAGAATCTGCCTAGCAATATCTCTGGTAGTTTCAATCTCTAAACATGCACTCACCATTTCAAGTGGGCTCCAATGTTTGTGTTTCATCAAATACTTCACAAGTTTCTCACTTGTTTCTGTATTGTGCTGATTTTCTGGGTTGCTTACTCTGGCACAATATGCCACTAAATCCAATGCCGATTCACTTCGATCAGGAAACTGTGGTGATTGGCTATAACTGATAATTTTTACCTTCATATTTTTGCATCCTTACATGCTCGTTTGATTTCATTTACTTCTTCTTTATTAGCAGTAAACAACTTCATCCAAAATGGAGGTTCAATGATATCTTCTATCATTTTTACTTGCTCACTACTAAATCTCTGTAATAACTGGTCTCCTGTTTCACTTAGATACAATACCCAAGGGCTAACTTTAGCACTTCTCAAGTCATGTACTGCCCTTGCAGGAGATACATCTGTAAAATAATTTTGCCAGTCATTGTTATTTTCTTTACCCCAACTCGCAAGATATATAATTGTTCTTTCTAATGCTTTAAGACCAGGTTCTTTTCTAACATATTCTTTTAAATATTTGTCATACTGTTTATCTGTTGCCCATTGTTTAAGTTTTACACCTGTTCTAATCAAATGCTCTGTGTAACGTTCTGGTTCAAGCCATTCATTTACTTGACATGCTCTACCATATTTTACAAATGCTTCATAGTATTGACTTTTGATAAACTCTTCTATGGTCTTAGGATTCTTTGCAGTGGTGTTAATCTCATAAAACATCTGAAAGGCTCTATGTGCTAAACGTATATGACTCATTTCTCTGTCTGCCCAACGTCTTTTCTTCACACACATATGAGCCGCTAGAGTTCTTTCACTCATAAAACTTTTGCCACACCATTTACATTCCATATTTTTCTTTCCAAATTGCAATAGTTTTATCTAAACCCTCATATAAACTTACTTTAGGCTCCCAACCTAATAAATTTTTTATCAAGGAGCAATCACTATTAAGTAAATATATTTCACCATGTCGCTTGGGTTTAGTATTCCAATTTACTTTTCCAGTCCAATTCAACTTATCTGCAATTATACTAACATATTCCTTAATTGTCAATGCATTATTAGGTCCTAATGTAAAAATTTGACCTATTGTTTTTGCTGGATTTTCAATTACTGTTTCCCAAGCATCTAACAAATCATCAATGTATAAAAAATTTCTATATGGTTCTCCGTATCCTAGATTTATTTCATTTGGGTTTGTCAACATCTGCATTATAACCTGTTCGGTTACAAAGAAGTCGTTATCTTTTCTACCATAACTGTTTGTTTGACGTATTGCTGTAAACGGTAAGCCATAACTTCTGTGAGCATATTCTAAATATTTTTCACAACCATACTTTGCAACGGCGTAGGGGGCATTTGGATTTGGAGTTGTACTTTCATCAAATACAGGAACACTTTCAATTTCTACACCTTCTTTGATTGTATCACTTATAGGTTGCCAACCAAAAACTTCCATTGTACTCGCAAACACAAAGTTTTTTAAATTAGGTAAATCTTTTGCAACTTCTATTAAATTTACTGTGCCTACATAATTTATTTCACTAAATGTAATTTGTTCATAAAAACTTTGTTCTACTTCTGTCCTAGCCGCAAGGTGTACAATTATCTCTGGATTTGCATCAAGCAATTCATTTTTAACTTTGTCGTGTTCTCTTAAATCACATGTTAAAAAAGACAAGTCGTGTCTATCTCTTAATCTTTCGACTAAGTGATGACCTATAAAACCTTGATGACCTGTAATGAATATTCTCATTTAAAAATCTCTTTTATTTCTTTATCTTCCATACCGTGTGCTTTAGCAAATTCTTTTAAAGAATTATCATCATTCAAACTTAAAAACAATTCAATCTCATCTGCTTTTAAATGAGGAAGAACTTTACTAACAAAGTCTCCTCTTTTACTTTTCTTTTTTCTACTATTTGGTGGTTTTATGTATGGGTGGTGTTGTACTTTACCACTGCCAGCCGCAGTCATAAGTAACCATTGCAATTCAGGGTGTTTGCTAACATCAGTAAACTTATGATTTACTAATTCATTTACCATCCAAATATAATCTGGTGCTTGGCTTCCTTGCACACTACTTGCATACCTCATCATCATCCAGGCACTAAATGCCTTCTTTTGTTCAGCAGTAAGTTTATTATACCAGTTTCTATCTTTTTTATCGATAGCCTTCATAACTTCTGCTAAAGGTATTTGAGGTTTTTTAGCCATTTACTTTTTCCAAATATGTATTAATATATGACTGCTCGCCGTCTGCTACAGTTTCATGCCATTCTTTTGTAGCATTTTCATCTGCGTTATCACTTATATATTTGTAACACTTAAAATTTACATTGTGATATTGGCAAACTTTTGCAAGTGCATAAGCCTCCATATCTACAACATCTGCAGGTATTTCCAGATTAGGATCACTTACAAAATTATCACCTGTGCTACAAGTTAAACCTTGTCCAAATGATATAACTTTATCATCTTCGAATGGCGTTTGCCCTAAGTCAAAACCAAACTCACAACATTTCATATCTCGTTGTACAAACTTTTTCATTTCGTGTAAACCGCTATCTACATTAATGCCACCTGCTGTACCAAAGTTCCAAACAGTATCAGGTTTATATTGTTGTATTAATGCTGATGCCACCATGGCGGCATTTACTTTTCCTACTCCTGTAAAATACACATTATCCCACTTTGACATAGTAGGTGCTTCTTCAGGCAATGCTATTAAAATTAAATTATTCATAATCTACTACACTATAACTTTCTACTCCACAATAGTCAAGTAATTTTTTAGTTCCTTCTAAAAATTTTAAATCCATTACACAGGCATAATATATTTCATCTGCTCCTGCTTTTTCTAATAGACCTACCATAGCATTTGCTGTGCCGCCCGTAGCACTTACATCATCTATGATACATACTTTTGAACCATCTTTAAGATTAACTGACTGTGGTATCTCCAGTGTTGCTTCTCCGTACTCCAATGTATAGGAATAACTGTCTACTGGAGGCGGCAGTTTTCCTTTCTTTCTAGCCATTGTAAACGGAATACTTAAATTGTAAGATACAGGAGCACCCCATATAAAACCTCTGGCATCAGGTGCCACAATATGTGTAATACCTGTTTCTTTACAGTAAGCAGAAATTTTATCTACTGTATATTTAAATGCCTTAGGGTTTTCCAAAATACTGCTGATGTCTTTGAACTGTACACCTTTAACTGGAAAGTCAGGGACGTTGCGAATTATCTTTTTAAGATCCATATTCGTCATCATACTCTTCCCAATAATCTGACATGTTCTCATCGCTCTCTGGGTCTTTGTATTCGTCTCTCCATTTGTCTGTGCTCCAACCTACTGCGGCTTCGTAACTTTTGCCCATTGTGTCGTTCATATCATAGTTGGCTTCTAACCAAACTTTGTCGTATGCTAAATCCTCTACAAACTCTCCCATGTGAGTTTCGTTCACTGTCATAACAAGTTTCTTTTCGTCGAACTCTTCATCAGTGTCTATGAACCAACTTGCAAAACCACCTTTCTCCACACTCATAAAAATCATAACAGGAGTACAGCCTTCTGGTGTTTCACCACTAGCATCAGTGCTAATGTATGCACCTTCTCTGCCTTTTAGCCAATGTGCTTCTGCACTCATTTCATTTTCCCAATCTCCGCCCCAGTCATCTGAGCCATCAGTTGGTACAGGAGTTACAATAAACCCTCCATCTGCAAATGCGGCATTGATATGCTCTTTATCATCTATAGCATACCATCCTTCTGTTTCATTGCCATCTTCAAAAATGTTTGGAGATTCCGGATCTAATCCGTCATCATCGTCCCAGTCTGCAAGTGCCAACACATGGTCAATAAATCCACTTTCGTGTGAACCATCTTCTTCAATTTTAGGTGCCCAATATTGTGCAAACTCTTCTGAAACTGTGCCCATAGCACATTCGCCACCATATCTACCACCATCTATTCTATATCTATACTTTGCCATAATTTCCTCCTAGTCTAGCAAATGAGCAACATCAATTTCATTTGGAATTTTATTTGCTTCTTTCACAAAAAATGCACACTTAGGATTTGGTTTATTTTCTAAAGGTGCAACTAACATGTGACCGTTTTTTAGTTTTGGAAAAAACCATTTTACATCTTGATAAATGTTAGTGATTTTTATTTCCTCACATTCAATTAATTTTCTTCCTAGAGGATTTAATGTTGCAGTTAAAAATCCTCTATTGTTTAAACTTGTTAAAGGTATTACTTCTATACCACTTAAATCTTCATCTGTAATTGCTATACTCCAATCCATTGGCATTTGTATTGTTTTACCACCTATCTGCAAACATATTGCAGGTGCATAAAAACTTTCTAAAAAAATCAATGGCAAAAAATAATAATCCATGAAATCACCTTCTGTGGTGTCAAACACACAAAATCGTATGTCATCTATTTCATCAGGTACATGGTCTATTTCGTAAACTTCATTATCTACTGTTAATATTTTCATTTGTACTCCACTTTTGTCACCTGGAAAGGAAAACCTTGCTCTTTATAAAATGCTTTTCTTTTAGTCAAGTGTCTTTTACTATATTTTAAATTACTCGTAATGTCTATAACATTTAGATAGTCTTTGTCTTCGGCTTTACGAATACCTCTTCCAATACTTTGTATTACACGAACAAAACTTTTACCAGGTTCAATTAATACCAAATTAAAAATTCTTGGTATGTTGATTCCAACTGCGGCAACACCATATGTTGCAACAATTACTTTATTGTTTAATTCACTTATTTCTCTATACTCCTTTTGCCTGTCTGCCACTTTCATATCTCCGCTTATGAAAACCCAATCCGGGTGCATATCAGATAATAATTCTCCTGTTGCAATTCTGTCAATTAATACAAGGGTATTTCCAGAGCCACTGATACTATTAATAATACTACTAATTTCAGATACCCTGTCTTTATCAGTCACAAGCCACTTTAACTCTTGAGCATAATTATTAAAGCCTAATACACCATCTTGTAACTGTAAAATGTTTATGTCTAGATTTGCAAGAACACCTTTTTCTTGCAACTCTTTACTACTTAAATTTCCTATAACTGGACCAATAGAACAAATACAACCTATTGCTTCATGTTCGTCTTTGGGTATTGTTCCAGTTAATCCCCAACGTACAGGAACATTTCTAAAAGGTCCTCCTAGTAGGTTTCTCAATACATCTGCTTTTGCTTTATGTACTTCATCTACCATAATACATACAACACCATCTAAGAAGTCATCAATAGGAAAATCTGCTTCATATTTTTTACTTTTCTTTTCTAGTATTGCTAAACTTTGCCAAGTACATATGGTATGAGTTTTATCATATTCCTTTCTATCTCCAAACAATACACCAACATCAAGTCCTAAATTTTTATAGTCTCTTTCTGTTTGTAATACTAAATCTTTATTTGGAACAATTACTATACTTCTACCATATGGCTCACATAAATCGCTTAAGGCGGCTGTTATGAGCGTCTTACCGGCGCCTGTAGCCACCTCTTGCAGACTTTGGGGGTTCTTTAAAAAGTTGTTGATTACATCAACTTGATAATCCCTTAGGATAATAGGTTCTCCTTCAGCAGGATGACCTTTGGGCCATGCAATGTTATCATATCTTGTTTGCTCAATTTCTTCAAAATCAAATGACCAAACATTTCGATTGTCTTGTACTTCAACATCATATCCTGCTTCTTGTACAATAGGCAACAACTTGTCAAGCAGATTCATATATGTTCTTCCGCCTATATCACAGAATCGAACACAACCATCCCACCTGCCTAATTTATATGCAGGCATATGATATGCATACGGTAAGAAGAATTTAACTGCTTCAGATATCTTGCGTCTTGTTTTTACATCAAGACCAACAAACTTTACATTTACTTCATCACGTATTTCTAAGACACATTTTGCCATGTATTTTCCTTTGTTATATTGTACTACCAGTTATAGTCAAATGTCAAGTAAAATTCTCTACCTTCATTTTCATAAAACGGTACTACTTCTACAACTTCGTTAGTTACGTTTTCTACTTTAAATGCTAACGTAAATTTATCCCATTTCTTTGTGATATAAAAATCCAATTTTTGTAAATCTTCTAAGTGTGTTTCACCTTCTGGTAACACATCAAATTCACTTGGTAATCTATCAAGGTTAATTGCATATCTAAGTCTAAAGTCTATGTCTTTGAACGTTTGTCTCCAATCGATAGTACTTGAGTACTTTGGTGCTCTTGGTTGGTCTGTGTCATTGTACATTAGTAATATTCTAACAGGACCAAATACTTGATTAAATTTTATACCTTGTGTAACATAATCTCCTGCATTAAAGTATTGAGGATTTACAAAAACATCTCCCATCACAAAACCGTCTTGATATTCTATTGTTTCATCAAATTCAAATCGATACAAAGATAAAACACCGTAACCAATTTCATATCCAATACCTTCTTCAGGTTTCAAATCTGGATTTGCTAATACAAAGTTATCTCCAAACAACTCATACAATGTAGGTTTTCTAAAACTATTTCCCACATTCAAAAAGAATTGTCCTTTAGACATTCCTAGTCTAAGAGCATTTTGTTTGTCATTACCTAGTCTAACTCCAAAGTTATAATCTAAAACAAAACTTGCATTTGCTTGAAAAAACAATCCAAAATTTTCATCTTCGTAAATCTTTTCACCAGCACTTGATGTAGTTTTGTAATACAACTTTTCAGCATCCATTCCATAATCTATGGATAACTTATTACTAAGTTGTCTAGTATCAGCAACTCTTAAATAATCTGTATAACTTTCATTTGTGTATGTTTCAACATCTTTTGTAAAATAATTACTGTTCACATAACTTCTACCTATAGTTAGGTATTTGTTTCTAATCGATACATTGTAACGTTCACCGTCTTCAACACAATCATTACTAACACTAAAATCAACTGCGTCATAGCAATTATCATAATCATATGTGTAATCTGCATACTTACCGACCAACGTCCAGTCGCCAGCATCAATTATTGTTTTGAATTGACTAAATTCGTAATTGTCTTCTTCATCATTATCATTACGAACACTATCCATGCCATCTTCTAATCTTACGAATTGAATTTGGTCTATAGGAGCAACTCTAATATAATTAATTTCATCTTCTAGTCTAATAGTCATTCCTGAATCAATAGTGTCTTGTATTAATACTGTTCCTGCAATACTGCCTGAACCGTACAATACACCATTTGCTCCTGAAATAACTTTAATACGTTCACCTGATACAATGTCATGCCCAAAGTTATACCAACCACTTCCCGGCTCGTTTGATGGTATACCATTTACAAAAACTGATGTATGAACTGTTTGTGTGCCTTTTTCATTGTATCCAATAAAGCCACCATAGCCGCCTGGATTGTATGTAAAAGCAGGGAGTATTGAACTAATCAATCTACTACTTGTAGTTGGCTTAGTTTCGTACACCTCTTCTTGTTGTCCCACAACTAACACTTCTTCTATTTCGTCTGCGTTGGCTTCCTGTGCCCATAACATGAACAACATGAAAACAAATACGAAATATAATGGTGACATGTTAATGTGGAAATTTTTGTCAAAGTCGTTCATTCTTTCTCCATGTTAATTAACAACTTATAATTATACACAAAGAATAGGAAAAGTCAAGAACTTATTAAGAAAATATAAAAGGTGAAGCCCGGAAGAACTCCGGGCTTCTATGGTGCTCCGTGTGGGGGATGACTAACGTTTGAGCACCAGGGAACCGTTAGCAGTATTACTTATTTTAGATAACACCTGACATACAAGTAGTTTTGGCTAAAGATTTCCAGTTCTCAGAATCCATTTTTCTAAGGTCTGCAATCTTAAGAACCATACGCAAACTAATCTCTCTAAGTTTGTCTGTGTTCTCAACCATGAAGTCAATAATCTCAGTATCGCCTTCTTCACCAAACTTGTATTCTTCAAGCATACCATCCCTAACAATCTGCTTGATTCTAAGGAACTTGTCTCTAGCAGAGCTCATTGTAAGATCCAAGTAATGACATCTTGACATAAGAGCCGCTAAGTGATCCTTAATCTTTTTAGAACGAACATTTTCAAAATCAACGTTAGTAATAAAGATACAACCACCTTTGAACTCAAACCTATCAGGAATACCTTCCCTACGCAAAGCATTCGATTCTGCTTTCCAAGAAATGTATCTCTTTTTACCTGAGTCTAAAACAGCCTTAAGCATGTTCAAACATACTTCATCAAACAAGATGCTATCACAGTCATCAAACACTAGGATATCACCTGGGTTTGAGTTGTTAAACAATGTT
>MDSW01196407.1_pt1 | contig 14735 bp, 9 predicted proteins | sample 811171 | NCBI WGS metagenome assembly MDSW01 (sample SAMN05326641, study PRJNA326480) | marine metagenome | isolation source: seawater | place: Atlantic Ocean: North West | collected 2012 | reverse complement strand
TGCGATCCGTGGTCTTCCGGGGACGCCATGACCGCGCAAACACGCGCCTTTGAGAACGGTGCAAAAAATACATCTCGAGAACCAAAGTATACGGGCAAACTAAATGCAGAACGACGAGTAAAAAAAAACGGCGTTTTCCGGGACTTCCGGGCCACAAAGTTCCGCACGGAAGAATGCGGCAATTTTCCGGACGGAACTTTTTTTTTTCCGTCCGGAACTTTGTTTCTTCCAGTCGAGCGAAATTTAAACCGTCGATTTTTGAGTTACCTAATTTTCCGGATGGTTTAGTCCGAGGCCTTACCTTCGTATAACTTTACAGTCGCGACCGTCAGCCTGGAGACCCCAGCAAAGAAAGAGTTGGCCAAATTCGGACGGCCAGGAACACGCACAAACAAGAACCGAAACTATGTCATTTGCGCACTCGCATCAAATAAACTTCCTTCCGAACGTTCCTCGCACGCTCTCCGCGAATAGAACACGCCGGAGAGTCGCGCACACTGCGGCAAAGATAGGTGAGTCTCTGTTTTTTTCGGTTGAACGAGAAACAGATTGCCAAGCGAGAGGACTCTTGAATTTCACGGTTTTCCTTTCTTGCTGTGAAATCTGCAACCAGACGTTAAGATTCATGCTGACAAAGACGCGGTTTTCCGCTTAAAATTTTTACTTTTGTTTTAGGAGAACCTGTCGAACGAGGGTACATCGATTCACTGCCCCCAGATCGAGCTGCACGACGTGCAGGAATAATTATGCACCCAACCTCCCTTCCTGGACGGTACGGCATCGGTGACATGGGACGTGAAGCATATGCCTTCGTCGACTGGCTTGCTAGCGCTAAGATGCAGATTTGGCAAGTGCTTCCACTCGTTCCACCTGGACGTCCAATTCCTGGTATCAGAGAGGACTATTGGTCTCCGTACTCTGGGCGTGATGCACACTGTGGCAACACACTAATCATCTCCCTGGACGAGCTAGTCAAGGAAGGGCTGCTCGCGAGTGGAGAGCTCCCCGAGGAATCCAGCTTACTGAGCAACGTAGACTTTCAAAAAGTAGCGGAAGTTAACGAACCTCTGATCTCGATTGCTGCCAGACGTCTCCTAAATAAACCAAACACTGACCCAATGAAACTGGCTTTCAATGAGTGGCGCGTCCGCCTTGAGATCAGCTCGTGGTTGAATGAGGCTGCTCTTTTTGATGCAATTTGTCACGAACCTGACAATATTGGAAAGGATTGGTGGGACTGGCCTGACGCTTTTCGTCGGCGAGAACCTGCAGCCCTTGAGGCAAAACGCGCAGCTTCTGCTGCATACATTGACGAATTTTGCGCTACACAGTTTATTTTCGACAGACAATGGTTAGCGCTTAAAAACTATGCAAATCTGAAAGGTATTTCTATCGTTGGAGATATGCCTATCTATGTTGGTGGCCATTCTGCTGATGTTTGGGCAAACCAAGCACTTTTTTCGCTAGGACCAGATTGCAAGCCTTTAGCCGTTGCTGGAGTACCCCCAGATGCGTTTAGCGAGGATGGTCAGCTTTGGGGAAGTCCCCTTTACGACTGGCCGATGCACGATGCGCATGGTTATAAATGGTGGGCTGGTCGCCTCGGAAGGGCTCTAGAACTTCATGATGAAGTGCGCATTGATCATTTTAGAGCTTTTGCTGCTTACTGGTCAGTTCCAGCAGATGCCAAGACGGCAAAGAGTGGCGAATGGATTGTAGGTCCAGGGGAAAAGTTCTTCAAAGGCATCAAAGATGCACTCGGTGATGCCCCCATCGTTGCAGAAGATCTTGGTGTTATTACCAAGGACGTCGTCGAACTCCGGGAAGCTATTGGTGCGCCTGGCATGGTTGTATTGCAGTTTGCTTGGGGTGGAGATGGGCATTCCCCGCATTTGCCGCACAACCACTATGAAAACTCATTCTGCTATCCCGGTACACATGACAACGAGACAACCCAAGGTTGGTATGAACAACTAGATGACACCACAAAACTCTTCCTGTCCTCTTATGCTGGCATTACTGAAACAGAGGGGGCTGCCTGGGGTTTTATCCGGCTAAGCATGTCAAGCGCGAGCAAGTCCTGTGTTTTTACGATGCAAGATGTCCTCGGTCTCGATAATACTGCTAGGATGAATACCCCAGGTGTAGCTCGCGGAAATTGGGCGTGGCGTGTTCACTCACCAGAAATATTTGCCATTAATGGTGTTGAAGCAATGAAACTTTCTAAGCTCGCATACTTGTACGCCCGTGTTGCTGAAAGTGGGCCGCAAGCCTCAGAAAAGAGGTCAGAGAATGAAAAAGGGGTGCCAGATAATGCTGCAGATAAGGTAGCGACAGATTTGAAAGCTCGAATGAGAATCTTTTTGGATTTGCTTTGAGGTAGTAGTATTTGTTTCTCTATATTCAGAGGAGATCGACAGCCTAATCATGTAACTTGGGTTGATACTGCTGCGTGGTTCGCTGAATTCGCGAAGTAATTACACTTTGATTTATTTGATTTATTTTCTGAAGTGAACTTCAACATGCTTATTCAACTCTAAAAGAACATAAGCGCGCGCACATGCCTGTAGCCTCTTTGTGTCCATTGTCAGACAATCAATCAACCGGAAATGATCCGCCTCGAGAACCCTGGAATAACTGACGTTTTGCTCTGATACGGTGTTTTTTTGGCAAAACAATGTTCTGCAACTGATATTCTTTGTGGTTTCTGGAAGCTCTGAACAAAAGCAAGCTTTTTCCAATTACAAAAGAATGCTCCTCAAGTTCTCGAGTTACAAAAGACTTCTTCGATGTTTGATCAGAGCCTATAGGTTTTCGTTGTAAATAGCTTGGTCGAATCTGTACGTTTCTTTGCACCGTTTTTTTGTAAAGAACATATTCCAGGTGTTCATGCACGCATCCGGAACCACTCCCAAGTAGCAAGTTTCTACATTTTTTGGCAGCATACAATACAAATGGCTCTTCAGAGAGCAATTGGCGTCTGTCAAACGGATAATGCGCTTTAATCGAGGTTTGCAGTGATGCTTCAATCGAATTTCCTTGGGCAGGCGGTGTTCCAGGATTGAGCAGTGCTGAACTTCCCAACGTTCTACACAAGTATATCAACCCTGAAAAAGGAGAAGTTTCATCTGGCACTTTTCTCAAGTGATTTCTCTCTGGAATATAAATAGGTCCAGTTTCGTCAGTATGACCCCAAATTACTGGTAAGCCATACAAAAACGGTTCGAACTTGCAAACAGAAACTCTGCTAAGCAACTCTGAAGACAAAAATGGCATGATATTTAGTGACTGGGTCACACGCCAGTGGTAGTCAAACAACTCCCATCTGATGAACCCAGTACACCTCACAATACCAACATCTTTGAACGATATAGAGCCTCGCTGCTCGACATCAGGTTCATGACCATTGATTTCGTATGTCGCGTGCAACACTTCTATGTTTTTGTTTGTGCAGTCAAGGAAGACACGCCCTGCATTTTGAGCAAGCACCTGTGCAGCCCAAAAAGAGAAATGGTCAGCAATAGTGGAAGGCAGATATCACAAGAAAGGTTCAACTCACCTCGATAACTCGCCCATGGGCAGCAAGATTCAGATTCCACCCTGCACCAGACATATCTGCTGTATCCTGATAAATACCGTCTGTAAGCAAGATTTGATCGCTATTTATGTAATGAAAAGTGTTTTGGCAGTGGGGCTGACCCCCGAAGCGTTGGCTTCCCAAGCAAGAGGTATTTTGCACACTCGAACGAAATTTCTTTCGCCGTTTCCAAGGATTTGCCAGTATCGCTTGAACGGCGCGATTTAAATCCCTAAATGGCAATCTGGGCGTTCCCTCTCCCAGGCTGTTGCTTCCGTATGTGCTGACATAAACAGGGCAATAAAGAAATTTGTCAGATATGTCAGCTGACCAATGCTTACCGTCGTCATTAGACAAGTGCACACTGGTAAGGAAACATGGCTGCAGGTCACCTGACTGAATCATCAGAGAATCAGAAGGATACCAAGGAGGAGATATGCAGCGAACCCGCTCCGCTGTATCAAATAAACATTCGCCTTCTTTCTTCTCAAGTACACCAGTGAAGTTTTCGCTCAGGTCTTTCACAACTGCCACAAACCGAGCCTTCAATTTTTCTGATGGGAGAAAGTCATTGCCTATCACGTATACTTCGGTGTTCCCGCTCCAGGGTCCCCGTGCAACATATGCACCGGCTTCTTGCATAGTTGATATTTTGAAAAGTTTTGGAACAGTGTTTCTATATGTGAAATTTCCAATCTCCTTACTGTATTGTAGCCCATCATTACTAACAAAAAGTGTGGCGAGCACCGTCTCGTAAGAATGTGAAACGCAAGGGGGGGATGCGCACTGTATTCTTCGGTATGTTAGCCACTTTGCCTCAGTATATAAACTTATACTATTTCTGACTGATGTGGTGAATGAAAATTTGAAAAGACAACTATTCAGACTCGACGGCTCAAACCTGCTGTAGCCAGACACATCTATTCCGTCGTCATTGTTCTCATGCGGTTGGTCTATAGTGATAGTGATCACAGTGCCACCAGAAAAGGGACCAGTGTTGTTGTCCATGGTAAATTGTCCGGAGGGTCGAGTGCTCCGGTATGTAAACAGTAACGTTCCGCTCGGGTGCAACGCAGAAAAGAAATCGGCACTATACGTCGTGCCATCCATAGATAAAGAAATGTACGTTGTACCAGCGAAGCGGTTAAAAGGAGAAGTGCAGTAAGCCTTCGTATTAGTAACAACCTGAGCGGGAACCATAACTGAACCGCAGTCAACGCCAGCGTACAAGCAACTGAAACGGCACAACTCGCGACCAGTGTGAAAAAAACCCGAGCCACGGATAGTAATGTCGGTTCCACCCTCCCGCGGACCAGACACTGGAGATAAATTGAAGAGAGCGATTACATGACCAGAAGTGAGAGGATCCAAGTTCGCAGTCCGCTGGTACAAAAACAACGAGTCAGCCTGTGGAATAATCGAGCTATGGTTCAAGCGAGAAGAAGAGATTGACAGTGGCGCAAGTTCGTTGTCGCCACTATAGTGCGTCACGTCTTGAGTCATATGCCGTCGTGGGGGAATAGAACGGATTTTGTATACCTCCATCAAACTAGCAGACACCGCTAATTCAGTTACAGGACTCTTTGACTTAGTAAAGTGAATGTGAACACTTGAACACGTTCGCTTCCCATAAAAAGCATGAAACTTCCCTGTGTAATCATCTGCAATATCACTATCTGGATCCAATCCTTTCGTCAGGGAAAAGTGGAAAAGAAGTATACAAGCACACAGCGATGCGCCCATCCCTTTAACGTCCGGTCCGGTTATCCCGAGTTGAGCCTGCCAGAGCAAGTACGGTCGGGAACAGGCGGTTGAAGTGCCGACTTCTCGCGACGAAAAGACGAGCACGACGATCGATCAGGATGTGCAGCACGAAGCGTGGTCTCAACCGGCCGAAGTGACGTCGAAATAAAGTTTTTCAACAAAGTCGAAGTTTTACCGCGGATACTGGGTTCATAAACCCTCGAGCCCGATGAAATCGCTGCGAGCATTCGCAAAAACCTCGTTTGCTTGTAGTCGCACTGTACAGTGTACACGTTAGTCGGAGCCGTCTCTTCGTAGTCGTACACATGAAAATACTTCCATAACATTGTAGTGTACATACTGTACACGTACACGTACGTGTACACTGTACGTGTACAGTAGGCCCTATTTTAAGACTATTCTTTTTTTCGATAAGTTGCTTCCACAAAGCTGCTTGCTATAATATACTTTCGTACGAAGGTACGAAGGTATCAACTTTACAGCAAGGCCACAGCGAGCGCATACTAAATTGTATAAACTTACGGTGCCTTGTGCGCCTTCAGCTTCGTAGAATGCCCGCCGGTGGTTTTCTGCGCGTAACGTCACAGTACACGAGTCCACGATCTGCACATTGACACATCGGTTGCAATAGTTGTCAGTGTGTAAATATATATATAGTCACGAAATGGCTAGTTCAACCGACCCGCTCGCTCGCAGCATAAATGGTTTGAATCCCCAGGTAAGTTGCACCTTTTCAGGGCAAAGAATTTTGATTGACTAGCACATACTGATCGTGACTTTGAAGGCAATCATTGAAAAAATTACTCGAACGAAAATATATGATTCGCCCTTCTGGAAAGAACGTTGCTTTGGAGTGAGTGCCGCTACTCTTGTCGATCTTGCGATGAATCTCCGAGCGTTCGGGGGTGTTTACGGCAGCAGCAGCAAGGCAACGGATTTCCTCTGCTTGACACTGAAAATGCTTCAAATTCAACCTGACAAGGAGGTTATACTCGAGTTTATAAAAAATGAGGACTGTAAATATGTTCGCATTCTTGGTGCATTCTATCTTCGGCTGGTTGGAAAATCGTTCGAGGTATATCAATTGTTGGAGCCTTTACTTCTTGACTATCGTAAGATCAGACATCAGACCTCTCAAGGAAATTTTGAACTCATGCACGTAGACGAGTTTGTCAGCGCACTTTTGACCAGAGACAATTTTTGTGACATCTCCCTACCTCGATTGACACACCGGCAGTTGCTGGAGACGTCAGGTCAACTCGAGCCGCGATGCGGTGTCGCAGTCAAGCTACGCGAATGACGGTTTTATCACAATTGGCTGCTGCGCAGTTACTTTGTAAACTTTTTCAGCAACGCACCAACTCTACTTTTTGCACAATTATAGTTCAGAGTCGGGTTGAGAGCACGAGCTTCGCCATATCTTTGGATGACAAATAACTTCATAGTCCACTGGGTATAACTTGTATACCATTCTTAACTTTCTTTTACGTGAGTTTCGCCTCTCGCTCGCCTGTCTCTGACCGTTTGTGCAAATATCACCTCAGTATGTTCACATTTGTGTGACTTCACACAGCGTTCAGTTTGACGGACTTTCTGAACTCCTCCTGAGTTTATCAATCATCTCCAAGAAATAAGCTATTCGGTGTCGTGTACGGTTTTCTTTAGAATCGATTGAAGAGTATATAGGAAGAGTCTATGATTGAATCTACATTTGTTCTAAAAAGTTGAAAATTTATCACCTCAAAGATAAGTCATCATTATAATATAAGTGAATGACAGGAGTGAAAAAGTCAGAAGGAACTGATAGCTCGTCAAAGATCTCAGAGTCATCGAGCACGTCATTTTCATCCAGCGTCTTGTTCATGTCGAGCTCAATGAAATCGACATGAACCTTCCCGACCACACAAGTCTTCCGCAAAACTTTCCACGTATAGCTTCTTGCGTGCCAGTTGTACTCAAGGTACCGTTCGCGAATTCCAGACACTTTTTCCTCTTTTGGAACTTCTAGGATATGTTCTTGACCCGTCAACACATTCCTCAGACGAACTTTGCGAGCCAGAGATGTCAATCTGCCAATAATGAGTGATTCATCCTCCCACCAGGGAATTGGCACAATAGCATCAGTGTCTACGTTTGTCGAAGGTGCATCGATCAGCACGCTGCTATCAATAAAGTAGGGATGGTGAATATTCATCACTGGGTCAACATTCACTTTGACGGAAAGGTCCAAGTTGGCGGTCATGTGGTCAAGATTGCCGGCACTGCAATTGACAAACCATCTAGAAATGTCAGTCCCAGCCTCCTTTCTCAAGAGGTGGCTCCATGAACCAAGACTATCAAGGACGACGTTCGTAACGTTGAAAACGTTCCCATGAATGGAAACCCAACAATCATCAGGAAAACTATGGGTTGCTACCTGTGAGAACATGAGAGTATTTTAATGCATCAAAACCTAATGATTTATCCGGGATTTCGCGAAAGACAACCAAAACGATATACGATACCAAAAAAGGGCACAGAGAAGGCAAGCTGCAGGCACCGAAAGATCGACTAACGATGAAAAATGATGTTGTAGTTACGTAGAGAACGAACCTCGGAGCGGGTGAAGTAACGCATCACAGTCTGCGAAATTGTTCCCCGTACGATGGGGACAACTCTTGGGAATCCAGACTACGGGTGAAGACGTGCATTTCCGAAACTCGTTCGAAGGTGTAGGGCTAGTAGATCTATCTTCGTACGAAGTACAGCGTTTTACGGCGTACCTTCGTACATGTACAGCCATAATAGTAAATAAATAATGAGTACAGTACAGTAGTACGCCCTTTAAGCCCTGAATTAGCGTGAATTGACGGAGCTTAAAGGGTTGAACCCTTCGGGTTCTTTTCACCCTTAACTCTGTCGCATCAACGCTAATTCAGGGCTTAAAGGGCGTAGGCCTTCCCTATAAACATATTTGATGGTGAAAATACTACGAAGGTACGAAAGTACTTTCGTACTTTCGTACTACGTTGTAGTTGTACTGGTACCACTATGTACGGAAGTACTTCCGCACTACGTGTACATTAGAGCTACTATGATCTGTACACGTGCGTGTAGTTCTGTACACGTACACGTACAGTAGGTAAAAACCAAAAAATGAAAATTGGAAACCGAAGTGAGGTCGCCTCAAACCAAAAAGTATACTTAAAAAACTACCAAAATGTATTCTGTATCTATTTACATCTCGCGAACCGAAGCCAAGGAAGTCCGATTTACTATCCCAGATTTCTTGTACAGTACACGTACGTGTAAGTAAAAGTTTACTTAGTTTTTCGAAAGGCGAAGACTTTTGCGGGTGGAGCGAAATTAGACCGTCGATTGTGAGTTAAAACTGCACTACTTTGAAATACTTACTTATTTACCTTCGTACCTTTTTATCCGGCAGTCATGTACGTATTTTTACTAAATACTTTCGTACAATAGTAAGTTATCCCCTGGTGTACACGTGTACGTTTAAATATACACATGTATTGTACCACAAGTGTACCACACAGAAGATAGAATATCACTGATATGGAATATGGAAATAGAATACTTCCGTACCTTCGTATCTTTCTGTCATATCTTCGTACGAAGATAATACTTCCGGAAATAGAATTTACTTTCGAAAGTACGAAAGTAGTACATCCGTATGTAGCTTCGTACGACAGTACTTTCGCGAAAGTACGAAAGTACTTTCGACACTACGTGTACACGTGTACAGAGGAATACCTTCGAAGGTACGTTTTTGGAATAGTCTAGACGGAAAATCCTAATCGGGCACGATTTTACCCGCTCTTCTCCCCGCGTGTCTCTTTATCTTTTCTCGTTCAAGGAACTGTGTGGAAGACTCTCGCACTATATTAACGCGGATAAGTTCTGAAAAGTAAATCAAAGACGATCTTTCCTTCTTGCAAGGCAGCACTCGAGTGTTACACTGGTGACCGTTTGCCCTCTTACCGTGTGTAAACATCTGCTATGTTCAGTGAGTAAATGACTACAGCTGATGCATTCCGCATGACATACTTCTATTTCGATGGAATCCTCTGTTGCCTAGGACAATCATTGGAAATTACTCGCTGACCTTCGTTTTTCTTGTTTGCTCCAACAGAAAATACTTTCCAGGCAAGCTCGTTATTTTCTGTCAAGTGACCTCGTGAAAAGTCTTTATACATTTGTTACATATCACTGTTTGCAGAGCGGCTTTCTCTCCATCTTATACAGCATCGGTAGTCAGCCCCTTCAAATATGGGACAAAAAATGCCGAAACGGCCACATTAAGCGCATCACAGACAGCGACATCCAATCTTCTGTGCTTGAAATTATGGGAACAAACGTACATGAAGAACGCTAAAAAGTTTTTGTTTACTGTTTTTGATCTTAATTGACAGGTATCCACCATTTACATTTCATGTCCAAATGCGCAAAAACAAACTTTGGGAGTGAAGCTACCATTCCTCGTAATGATTATCAAGAACTTGAAAAAGTATTTCTCTTTTGAAGTTCAGGTATAATATAGCATTCTTTTGCTAATATATTTCGAGTTAAAGTCATCCCGCTCTATATTTTCGACTGATGCGCATCATATTATTTATCTTTCCCCAGGTGTTGGATGATAAGAGCGTGCGACGCCGTTTTCGCGCGTCAAACTACCAGGTTTTTTTGCTTGCTTTCACCTACAAAATAACTTTCGTTGTTGACACCTCTGTGCGTGCTTTCTGCAGTCAACGACGCGTGTCAAACCTTTCATTTGTACAATGCCCATGCGGCTCGATGAAGGATGGAATCAAATCCAATTCAATCTCTCTGACTTCACCCGACGTGCTTATGGTACTGTTTGCACTTTTGCTTCTAATGTAGCTGTCTTCCTTTTGACATACTAACCACAACGCAACTTTTCTAGGTACTAATTATATAGAAACACTCAGAGTTCAAATCCATGCAAACTGCCGTGTTCGCCGCATATATTTCTCTGATCGTTTGTATTCTGAAGAAGAGCTTCCTCCTGAGTTCAAGCTCTTTCTTCCAATCCAGGCATGATAATATTTTCTCCAACATTTGTTAGTTATTTAAACATTTGAACTTTCGTTTCATCACGACTATTATTGAATCTTTTCAGAAACCTTGATGGATATATCCTGTTGGAACGCAACAAGTAGCACGACTTCGAAATGGTTTGTACGTATTCAACTATGTTAATGAAAAAAATGACATAGGCACAGGCGTGGATGCTTGATAATCACAAAAAGGTTCACATATAATTATTGGAAGTATCTAGCTAGCCGTGCCCAGCCCCCTGTAATGCGTACGGTTTCCTAAATAACTTCCCGTTCGTATCTGTTCGCAAGCGAGATATCAAAGTAGACCACGAGAACACTCACTTAAATGGGGTGCACCTTCACATACGAAGGCATGCGTGTGAGATGACTTCAAAAACTTGTTGAATGTAAAAATAAAAATGGATAGACTAGATCGAATATTTCACTGCACGAATCATTGTCGAAAACCTGGTAAGGGATCAAAACCAGAAAGAACCAGAGCAAAAAAGTACAACAGTGTTCCACATATCGCCGAGATGCACAGCAACACTGCATTTCCAAGATGTGTATTTGAAGAAATTAATCCCGGTGCAAATTGCTGGTCTAGTATGAAGTGAACATATCCCGTTGTACCCGAGCAAAGCACAGAAGCAAAAAGTACTTTGACAGTACTGATGAAAAGTCCATCAATTTTTATCACTCCTATCTGTACATGTAGTTCAATTGTTTAGTGATATGTCCTACATCCTGTCATCGTGTTTCGCTTACCTTTTTTATTAGTTCGCGAGCTAGAATCAATGACGTAAGGCAGGTTGTAATTACGGTGGATATAACAATGCCTAGGAAGGGATCCGTAAGATGAAGTAAAACTAAAACTGGTGAGAGCAGAAAGAAAAAAAAAATCGTCATACCTTGAGCACCACATGATAAAAAAAATGTAAAAAACCAGTCAAGGAAAAGATTGACAGAGACTGCAAGAAATGATATGCGAAGTGGCCGATCACCGTCTCCTATGAATTCATGAAGAGATTCAGGTACAAATAGTGCAAATGAAAAAAAAATACCTATCACATAAAATACCCGAAGGATGAGGTCTCTGACTATAGAGAACACACCACCGGCCATGTAAAGTGAAAATAGTGTCGAAACGAGTTCACAAGCTTGTGTATCAAAGGCCTGCGAAGTCAATGAATAAATGTCGTAAACAGTAATTTAGATCATGAAGTCCAAACGAAACCTGGCGCTCAAAAACTATGGTGACAATTGGATTTGCCAAAGGTATAACTATGGCCACGACTAGTGACGTAAACACGAATGTCCCAACTAGCACCTATAAACACATGAAAAAAGGTAAATAAAAAGAGAAAACCAAAAATTAAGAGCACGACCTTCCCAAGTAAGGATCGAAGCAGGTGCCAATGCACTGGATCACTGTGCAAGGCGAACTGCGGAACGAGTGAGACCTGTAGACAACTTATGAGATATGTCTTGAACACTGTTTTTACTCTGGTGTAATAAATTCCTCAAAATAAATACCAGCAAACTCGTGGAAAGTATCCCGAGAGGAGTACTAGCGAGCAAACTCGAATACCCGATACCTGGAGCAAGTATCTTGGCTATGCAGTGCTAAATAAGACCAGCGGTTTTTCAACGTACCAGCGGCTGCATGAGGTAGAAAGGAGGCAAAAAAGGTATCCGTACTCGAAGCAATCTGAAGCATCCCTATATGATTGTATATATAATTCAATGAACAATGAAGGTGAGGATGTTATCCCAACCAGAAGTCATGCACGCTTGTAACAACATACGCAAAGAAGCCCGCAAACCTAAAGCAAAATACTTACAAAGTAATAAGAGTAAGAAATGATACTATCGAAGGGCTGGCTTCTATATTTAAAAACATATGCCGGTGCTGCCTCACCCTGCGAACCACAGGAAGCCAAGCTACTTAAAAGAAAGCTGCCACTTTTATAATGCGATCTTGAAAATACACGAAGTAAAACGTATTGAAAAAATGAGCCAAGTAATGTGCCTGTCATGTTGCTCTAATAGAATCATATTTCCAGCTTCTTTGAACAGGAACACATACCAAGAGCAAGCAAGTTTTCCGCCTTGTATAAGTAAGACGGTACTTTACAAAATCTAAAAATATCTGTAATGAACTGCTGTGATATGACAGCAACAATCTGCAACTCTATATGTCAGATATGATTGTGATGATAGAGATTAAAACTTGATACGAAAAAAAATCCAGGAGTAGTCCTCGTTCATAAGGATTAAAAACTGACCGTGAGGCTGGAAATTGCTGGTGTAAACACTGATAGTCCAAGCTGGGATATTGATGTCAGTCGAGCCATGCTTATAACGTTAAACGCCGGCAGCAAATGTCGATATCGATGAAAGCCGAGGAATTAAATGAATTTCTGCACTTTTGCTCGACTGCAGAAAAAAATGTAAGTTGACCTTACCGCGAGAAAGATACATGGCGCCATCATACGAAGGTGAGTGGTTGCTGTCAATGAAGACAGCAAGTGAAGACCCGGAGAAAAACATCGAATGATGAATCCAGAAGAGAAAAAAATTGACAGGCTGCATACAAAAAGACGAGTGCTTAGCAAGTACAGCATTCTTGCACCCAATAACGAGTACGTGCACTTACCTGAGCACAAAGGCAGTTATGGTTATAAATGTGACTAGACAGTCAACTATCCTTCGGGAAGTTGCCCGATCGCTCTGAGTGCTAGAAAAAAGGTTCAGTTATAGCACTAGCTCGACTTCTCCATGTATTAACGTAATGAGCCAACCTGAGAGCAGTAGCAAGGGCGCAGTGGACCGGACCATTAAGCCCGCCAAAAAGAAGGGGGTGACACAGGGTAAAAATATTGGTTTACCAACAACTTACGAAGGCGTGTGAAGAACCGAAGAAGGCAATCATCGTCTTCCTTACCGATCACGTTACAAAAGAAAGATGGAACCAGTGCAGCGTGGCTGTAAGAATCCACCACCTTGAAAGAACTGTTAAAATCCGAGTTTCTGGGAAACTGAAAATGAAAGATACCAGTCCCACTCCAAAACGAGCAGCAGTGACTATCTCTCGTGCCAAACCGATAAACTTGCACGCAACAACTATAAAACCGACAAAACTAATTGAGCACCATCTTTCCTTCGAGGAACTCGAGCTTAAGGAGGTATCGGTCAAGTTTCGATGAGCGAGAGGTGCAGCACGGTATCGCTGGACTGGACAAAACAAAAACCCCAAACAACGAGTCTTAGTTCTGGACCACAATTGTGGTACTTGTTTGTGCACAGGAATATTGAACGCAGCGCGGCCACCATTATCGAGGGCGAGGCAAAGTCTTGGTCCTCGACTAGGAGGGGTGCAGTGGTTTAATATGAAAGTCGTGCCCTCGTATTCTGGCCAGACAATCCAAAACAAGCCTAAAAAACCAAAAGACAATTTGCACCAGAAAATTCGACTTATTTTTTTATTTTCAAACACTGCCAGACCTTCCAATCCCTTTGTTGAACTAAACTTGAGAATGATGCGCTGAAACAGTATTGCATTGATCAAGTCTATCAGCCGGCGTGCTTCCTAATGCATGGCTTTGTTAATGACGGGACAAAGACGCAATACGACCGGAGGACGTTCTGCAAAGGTGCGGGTATTTCAGAGTTGGCACACTTTTCATGATTTGACAGACGGGCAGAAAGTGTTTAATGCGTTGCAGCGACGTGTTATTCACGTGGAAACATACAGTAAATTCAGCCCCAAACATCCAACCATAATTAGCTAACCTGAGAAAACGGAAGAAGACGTGCGTGATCTTCAGAGCTGAAGGAGATTACGAAGTGCACGCGAGTTCGAATTTGAACTTCAAGACTTACTATCATAATACAGTATGTACGAAGTACTTTCGTACGAAAGTACTTCCGGAAGTACAACGTACTGTAACGGTGTACATGTACAGCTTTACACACTACATACACGCACGTACTGTACGGAAATACGGAAGTACGGAACGAAGTACGGAAGTATTTCCGGAAGTACGTGTACGTGTACCTTCGAAGGTACTTTCGTACGAAAGTACAACTACACGTGTACACGTAGGGCCTACGTGTACACGTGTAGCCCTATCTATTTCGAAGATATTAAACTTCCGTTACACGCTTCTGGCGTCGCCGAGAGAGCGCGGACGCCGTCGCCAGAGTGAGATGAATTGCGCTAAACACCGCACTGCGTCGATCGATGCGAAAAAAACGGGCGATAAGTGCAGTTATGCTGCGACGACGAGGTGCTGAACTCGCGCGCGCGGAATGTCCCTCGCATCTTCGGTTGC
>MDSW01087242.1_pt1 | contig 14735 bp, 17 predicted proteins | sample 811171 | NCBI WGS metagenome assembly MDSW01 (sample SAMN05326641, study PRJNA326480) | marine metagenome | isolation source: seawater | place: Atlantic Ocean: North West | collected 2012 | reverse complement strand
TGCAGCTGTTTATATTTTGTTGTCTCATGTCAAAAGAAAGTCTATTAAGCATATAGCTTGATTGATTCGAATATTTTAAATTATTCCTGTTTAGAACCTCTTAATGTTTCACGTGAAACATTTCCTGACTTAGAGGAGTTTCGGCAGATTATAATTGAAAAAAACAAAAGTATTAACCTTATTAGCAGGCAAACAGAGCAAATCTCTAAAGAGAGGCATATAATAGATAGCGCGCAAATAGTTGATTTAATAGAACAAAATAGAGATATATGTACGGATATAGGATCAGGATCAGGTCTACCCGGAATAGTATTAGCAATAATAATGAAACATAAAAAATCTGAAATGAAGTTCAAACTATATGAAAAAAGTTTTCACAAAAGCAATTTTTTAAAAGAAGTATCAAACAAATTTAATTTGAATGTGGAAGTACTTCAGAGAGATATATTTGAGGAAAAAAATTTGAGTTCAGACATAATTGTGGCAAGGGCTTTTAAACCTCTCCCAGTAATTTTAAATCTTGTACACAATAATTTTAAATTTTTTAAAGAAGTAATTTTATTTTTAGGAAAAAATGGAAAAGAAATTTTACAGGACGTTCTAAAAGAATGGAAATTTGAATACGACGAAAAAAAAAGCATAACTAATTCTGACGCAACAATATTGAAAATTAAAAATTTGAAAAAAATATGAAAGAAAAAATAATTTCTATAATTAATCAAAAAGGTGGAGTGGGTAAAACTACTACAGTGATTAATCTTGCAGCCGGTCTTAGCTTGTTAGGAAAAAAGGTTTTAGTAATTGATCTAGATCCGCAAGGAAACGCTACTACAGGACTAGGATTATCTAATTTGGAAAATTCTGAAAAGTCTATTTATAGTGTTTTGAATGGATCAAAACAAATATCTGAAGTTATTGAAAAAACAAAATTTGAGAATCTAGATTTAATAACCTCCAATGTAGACTTATCAGGCCTAGAGGTCGAAACCGCCGGAGACAATAGAAGGGCTTTTATTTTAAAGGAGCAAATAATGGCTTATTTAAACGATTCTAGAGGAGATTATAGTCACATTTTGATTGATTGTCCTCCATCCTTAAGTCTTCTGACTATTATGGCCTTAGTAAGCTCAGAGTCTTTATTAGTTCCACTTCAAACAGAGTTTTTTGCTTTAGAGGGGGTTACTCAGTTAATGAAAACAATTGAAAGAATAAAAAACAATCTTAACCCAGAACTTTCAATTAGAGGAATACTACTAACTATGTACGATAAAAGAAATAAGCTTTCCGGCGAGGTTGAAAGAGAAGCTAGAGAGTATTTTAAGGAAAAAGTTTACCAAACTGTTGTTCCAAGGAATGTAAGATTATCAGAAGCACCATCTCACGGTATGCCTGTATTGCTTTATGATAAATCATGTCCTGGCAGTAAATCCTATTTTAGTTTTACTGATGAATTTATAAACCAAGAAAAAATAATGGAGAGTGCTGCATGACAAATACACTTAAATTGAAAAAGGGTTTAGGGAGAGGATTATCCTCTTTAATTGGTGATACAACATCTGAGCCTAAATCAAATAAGGTTTCAATTAGTTCTATTATAAGAAATAAATTTCAACCAAGAAAAAACTTTAAGCAAGAGCAGATGGAGGAACTTACTAATTCAATAAAAGAAAGAGGAATTATCCAACCAATCGTAGTTAGAAAAAAAGATGATAAGTATGAAATTGTAGCAGGCGAGAGAAGGTGGCAAGCTGCGCAAAATGCTGGATTACATGAAGTTCCTGTCGTTGAAATACAAGCCGATGATTTAAAATCATTAGAATTTGCGATTGTTGAAAATGTTCAAAGAGATGATCTAAATCCTATTGAAGAGGCGAATGGCTACAAGAGATTAATAGATGAGTTTCAATATGATCAAGATAAAGTAGCAAAATTCATCGGAAAAAGTAGAACCCATATCGCCAATAGTTTAAGGCTTTTATCCTTGCCTAATGATGTTATAAAATTAATAGAAGAACATAAAATTTCACAAGGACATGCAAAAGTACTTGTGGGTTTAGAAAATTCTTATCAAATTGCAAAAAAAATTATTGATAAAAAATTGTCAGTACGACAAGCAGAAAGTTTAGTCAGGTTATATAAATCCCCTAAAAAATTTAAGGTGATAACTAATGATAGCAACATTAAAGCATTGGTAAAAAGTCTTGAGGAAAAAACAGGTTTAACTATTAAGATAAATCATAAAAAGAACAATAAGGGCAATCTATCATTTGAATATAATAACGCTGACCAGTTAGATAGGTTAGTTATGGTTATTAAAGCTAACTATTAGAAGTATTGAGTAAAAGATCAAAAACTAAATTATTAGATAGATTAGAATTTTTCTTATAACTTATTTCAACTCTAGTGATTTTATCTAGCAATTCTAAAATTGCATCAACCTCCCAAATTTCGACCTGTTTTTGTACGATTTCTTTATCCTTCCAAAAAATTGATGGCTTAAAAGTATCAACTGTTTCTCTTATATTTCCTGTTTTACCTTGTAATGATTTAAGTGCAATTAATCTCTTCAATCTTGAGAGGAACGATCTAATTAATATAATAGAGTCACTTTTGGAAAAAGTATGGCTATTAATAATACTGCTTACTTTTTTGTAATTTTTTATTAAGCATTGATCTATTAACTCAAAAAAATTTTCATCGTCGTACACATTTATTAATTTTACTAATTCATTTCTTGATATTCTTTTCTTTCCAAAACTAAAGTTTAGTATTTTATTCATTTCATTTTGAAGGTTTTTTCTATCGCCTAAACATTTATCAATAACAAGATTTATATTTTCACTAGATATTAAAATGTTATTTTTTTTGAAAAAATTACTTGCTATTTTAAATAAAGATGTGTTGTTATCTTGATAAAATGCTACGCAAACTAAATTATTATCTTTTTCAAATAAATTTCTTAATTTTGATTTTTTATCTAATTTATCAGATTTGAAGATAATTTTTTTATTATGTATTTCTTTTTCAACTATTTTTTTAATTGTTTCGTAGAGTTTTGATGTCACCCTGCTTACTTGAATAATCTTGTCACTGTCAAACAGAGAGTCATTGAGGCATGTTTCAAAAAAAACTTCTTCATTATCTAATATTTGATTTTCTTCGTATTTGATTATTTCACCAGTAAATCCATTAGTAAAACAATCTTGAATTAATTCATCTTTATGACCTTCATTTTCTCCATAAAAAAGAAAAAAATTTAAGTTTGTTTTTTTTAAATCATTTAGCTTAAATGATTTTACTATCATTTACCAATGGCCTGTAAAAAGAAAATTATATCTCTACCGATTAAGCTAGCTAGTTTTTTTTTATATTTTTTTTCTTCATTTATTTCAGTAATTTTAGTTTTTTTTGCCGATACTGAAGTATTTCTTTCGAACGTTTTATTCGTTTCTTTTCCATCATCAGAAAAGATTTTTATATCTGTTGTAATTACTAGATTATAGTTTTTTGGATCACCCTGGTCATCTTTATTAGTCACAATTTTATTGTAAGCAGATGTTATATCAATCTGATAACTTTTTATTTCTTTCTTATAATTTCTATATTTTTTTAATTCTAGATTAATATGATTATTAATAGTCCTGCTGCCATTAAAATTTATTTCACTTATATAGAAATTTGTCTTATCTTGACTATTAACTGGTACGTATCCACAACTATTTAAAAAGCAAAATAAAAAGAACAAGATTATGATTTTATAAAAGTATTTCATTTAAACTAAAAAATTTATTAATCTATTTTTTACATAGATATGCTTTTTTATTTTATTACCTTTTAAAAATTTATCAAAACTTTTACTATCTAAAATCAACTTCATTAATTTTTCCTCAGAAATGTCTTTTTTAGTATTGATAATACCTCTCTTTTTACCATTAATTTGAACAACTATGTTTACATCTTCTTCAATAAGAAATTTTTCTTCAATTTGAGGCCATTTAAAGTTGTTTATATTTATTTGACCCAGACATTCGCTTGATAAATGTGGTACGACAGGTGTTATTGAAATAAGAAATTTTGAGTATTCTTCAACTAAATTTGAATAATTTTTGTTGTTTTTAATTATATTTGAATAAAAACTGTATGCCTCATAAATATTTGCGATAATAACATTGTATTGAAAATTAGAGAGATTCCTCTCTATTTTATTTAAATATTGATTAGTAAACTTTGATATTTCTTCCGAATAATTATCTTTTTTTTCATCATTTCCAATTACTCTTATTTTTTCACTAAGAGAGAATAATTTTTGTATGAACTTGTATGCAGCCATCATGCCGGTGTCAGACCATTGAACATCTTTTTCTGGAGGACTGTCAGATAAAATAAATAACCTTACTGCGTCAGCGCCATATAATTCTATCATTTTTTCTGGGTCAATTGTATTTTTTTTGGATTTAGACATTGACTCAGACGGACCGACTGAAATTTTATTTGATTCATCAGACTTTAAAAAAAAATTCTTTCCATCTTTTGTTTCAACTTCGTCTGGGTTCACCCAATTATTTTTATTGTCCTTATAAGTTTCATGACAAACCATTCCTTGTGTAAATAATCCTTTAAATGGCTCCTTAATATTAATTTCTTTATTTTTATATCCGATTGCTCTCATAAAAAATCTTGAATATAGAAGGTGTAAAATTGCATGCTCTACACCACCAATATATTGATCAACTGGCATCCAATAATTAATCTCATCTAAATCAAATGGCTTTTCTTCATTTGTTGGTGAACAAAATCTTAAAAAATACCATGATGAGTCAACAAATGTGTCCAAGGTATCTGTTTCCCTTGAATAAGTTTTTCCATTAATCTCGACTTTTTTCCATTCATCAATATTTGCTAATGGATTTCCTTTTGTATTAAGATTTATGTTTTCAGGTAATTTAATCGGCAAATTTTTTTCTGGAGCTGCAATATAATTACCTTTTTCGTCATACAATATAGGAATTGGACAGCCCCAGTATCTTTGTCTAGATACACCCCAATCTTTCAATCTAAAATTTATCTTCTTATTTCCAAGCTTTTTATCTTCTAATATTTTGATTGTTTCAATTATAGACTCTTCTGGAACCTTAAGATTATTTAAAAATTCTGAATTAATAATAATTCCAGGTCCAGTATAGGCTTCATTAGTAACTTTAAAATTATCTAATTCATCTTTTGGCTTTACGACAGTTTTTATTTCCAAATTATATTTTTTGGCAAAATCAAAATCTCTTTGATCGTGTGCCGGACAGCCAAAAACAGCACCAAATCCATAATCCATTAAAACAAAGTTAGCGAAGTAAACAGGAACAGTTTGATTTTTGTCTAGAGGATTTTTAGCCAATAGATTTGTTTTGAAACCAATTTTTTCTGCATTAGCAATGGACTCCTCAGTAGTACCTGTTTTTGAACACTTTTCTTTGAAAGATTTAAATTCTGGCTCATTTTTGTAAAATTCTGAAATAGGATGATCGACAGAAAGTGCTAAAAATGAGAAACCAAAGAGAGTATCTGGCCTTGTTGTAAAACACTTAATTTTAGATATTTTTGGTTCCCCTACTACTTCAAAATCAATCTCACATCCGAAGGATTTACCTATCCAGTTTTGCTGCATTACTTTAACTTTATTGGGCCATTCATCTAAAATGTTAAGATCATTTTGAAGATCATCTGCAAATTTTGATATATCGAAAAACCACTGACTTAATTTTTTCCTCTCTACTATAGCTCCAGATCTCCAGCCCTTACCGTCAATTACTTGCTCATTAGCCAATACAGTTTCATCTACTGGGTCCCAATTTACATAATTTTCTTTTTTATAAACTAATCCTTTATTAAACATTTCAATGAAAAATTTTTGTTGGTGTTTGTAATATTCTTCTGAACAAGTTGATATTTCTCGATCCCAATCAATTGATAACCCCAATTGTTTAAGTTGTTTTTTCATCACGGCAATATTATTTTCAGTCCAAATTTTTGGGTCCTGATTATTTTGCTTAGCTGCATTTTCTGCAGGCATACCAAAAGAATCCCATCCCATTGGATGCAAAACATTGAAACCCTTAAGGGTTTTAAATCTAGATAAGACATCACCAATTGTATAATTTCTTACATGTCCCATATGTATCTTTCCAGATGGATAAGGAAACATTTCTAAGCAGTAGAATTTCTTTTTGTTTTGATCAATTTTGGTTTTAAATACTTTATTTTCTTCCCAAAACTTTTGCCATTTATCTTCGATCTTTTTAAAATTATATCTTTCCACAGAGTTAATATTTGATTTAATTTTTATTTAATCTTTTATTTCACGTTTATACGTGTTCTCTTTTCTTTTTTTTGCTAAATCTGAGTCCTCAAATTTTGCAGCTTTTTTTAAGATACTTTTTTTAAGAGAAGTAACTATTTCATTATTACCTTCTATTACGGTGCAATTATTTCTTTCGTCACATTTTTTTGTAAAAATATTAATATCTAAAGCATCAGATCTAATTTCATTAGATAGAAATCTTACGGAAATTTTTACAGACTCATTTTCCGAACTATCATCATTGTACCAGTCAGTTACTATTATACCCCCACTATAATTCGCCGTTGCCAGAGGCATAAAGTCAAGTGTATCTAAAGAAGCTCTCCAAAGTGGATTAGAACTTGCAAATTCATAAGTTGTTTTTTTGTTAAAACCGTCCATTACTGTAAACCCTCTACCTTCCTCAATATTTTTTTTCACTCTCTTTGATGGTTCTGGTGGAAAGTCTTTAGCACTGACAGGCTTGTATTTAAAAGCTTGGCAACTGTACAAAAATATAAATGATAGAACAATTACTGCAATTGTCTGTAATTTCTTAATTTTCATGGTATAAATCAACTTTTATTCTAAATAAGATTGAAATCGACTATATAATTTAATTATTTGATTATATCAATTAAGGGCTTATTTAGGTCTTAAAATATGATGTAATTTTGCAACACATATTAAAAAAAACCAGCTATAATCAAAAAAAACGTACAATATATAACAATTTTTCATTAAAACTCGCTCTGTATTAATATTAATATTAATTAACAAAGGAGAAAACATGAACAAATGGAAAAAAGTTGGATTGACAGCTTTATCTGCTTCTCTAGTTTCAGCTTCTGCTTACGCAGGTGAACTAGCAGTAACAGGTGGTGCTTCAATTACATTCCACTCTGACCAGGATAGTACTGGTAACCCATACACAATGGGAAACACTATTTCTTTTGATGGAAGTGGTGATTTAGATAATGGTATGACTGTAGCTTACCACTGGGCAATGAACAATGGAAGTATGACTTCAGAGTCTGTTGCACTTGGATTAGGTGACGGTGGTACACTTACATTCGGTACTGGTTTTTCAGGTGGTACAAGACTTTATGACAGTATGATTCCTACAGCTAAAGAAGAAGCTTGGGATGACTTATCTGGTGAAGCTAACAACCACTCTGCAATCGGAACAGCAAATGCATTTACATATGCAGGTTCTTTTGCTGGTTTAGATGTAACTGGTCACTATCAGAAAAACTCATCTGGAGCTGCAAGCTCTAATGATGCTTCTATCGGTGCAAGCTACACATTCAACGATTTAACAGTTGGATATGCAGTTGGTGAAGATGGAAATACTATGGACGAGACAGCAGTATACGCTAAGTATGTAATTGGCGGTGCTACTCTTGCTTGGTCACAATTCGGTGTAGATGTAACTTCGTCAACAAATGACAGAGAAGTAACTCAATATGGTGCTTCTTTTGCAGTTAACGAAAATATGTCTGTATCTTACGGAAAATCAGTAGTTGATTTTGATAATTCGACTACAGACCAAGAAGCTACTGGTGCATCAATCTCATACACTATGGGATCAATCACTGTAGCTGCTGCAGCTAACGACGAAACTGGTACTGGCGGAACAGCTGGTTCAGAAGACTCAATGGTTGAAGTAACAGCGTCTTTTGCATTCTAATTAGTTAGAATAACTTAAAAGATTAAAAACCCCCTTAATTTATTAAGGGGGTTTTTTTTTTAAAAGCACTAATTCCGGCAAAACTTAAAATATTAAAACATTTTAAATACCTGATATTTTCATAATTTACTCCACCCAAGGGCACCACATCTTTTTTTGTAACTTCCTTAAGTTTTAAAAATTTATAAATCCCTAAATAATTCTTATTTTTTTTAAATACAGAAGAAATAAAAAGTTTTTTAACACCTTGTAATTCTTTTTGTCTAATCTCGAATATATTGTGAGCAGAACCAATTATTCTAAAATTCTGTTTGAAGATTCTCCCTTTAAGGCTTAGATGTTTATTAAATGACGGAAGGTATAAGCCATCACAATTTAATTTGATCGCTAATTTTAAATCGTTTGATATAAAAAATTTAATTTTTTTCTTTTTACATAAGTTTCTAATTTTTAAAATATCATTTATATTTTTCTTTGAATTATAATTTCTATAAATAACCGAAGTATTACTATCTAAACTTTCTATGTTGTTTCCCTCTAATTTGTCTATAAAATAGTATTTAATTAAATATTTTGTATGCATAATTCATCAGTTAAACTTGAGGAAATTAATAAAGAAATAAGTAATAAAGTTAAAGAATTAAATTTAACAAATTATAATCCCAAAATCATTGCAGTATCAAAAACATTTAGTGCTGAAAAAATAAGACCTTTAATTGATATTGGACACATAGATTTTGGAGAAAATAAAGTTCAAGAAGCTGCAGAAAAATGGCAAGAATTAAAGACAAATGACACTAAATTACATTTAATTGGTAGACTTCAAACAAATAAAGTTAAGATAGCAGTCAAACTATTTGATTTTATTCACTCTCTAGATAATGAAAAGCTTGCAAGAAAGTTATCTGATGAGCAAAAAAAAATTAATAAAAATATAAAAATTTTTATACAGGTGAATTTCGGAGAGGAAAATCAAAAAGCTGGGATAAACCCAGATAATGTAACAAGTTTTTATAACTATTGTACTAAAAATTTAAACCTTAACATAATAGGTACAATGTGTATTCCACCTTTCGATCAAAACCCTGAACCTTTTTTTAAGCAATTACAGGAAATTAACAAAACACTTAACCTGAATGAACTCAGCATGGGCATGTCAGCAGATTATTTATTAGCTGTTAAGTGTGGATCGACTTTTTTAAGAATTGGTTCCAAGATATTTGGTGAGAGAAGTTAGTTAATAATTATTTTAGTTCGTTTATTTACCAATTTACAAAATATTAAGAAATCTTTTTCACTTAAAGCAATACATCCTTTTGTAGGCTTATAATCCTTAGTTAGATGGATAAATATTGCACTACCTTTGTTTTTCTTTGGTTTTAAATAATTGTACTTTATAGGTATTATGTAATTATATTTAGAGTCATTTCTAAATAATTTTTCATATTTAAAATTTGTCTTATTATTTATTTTTACCAGTTTATTGTAATAATTGCTTTTAATATCATCGCACCAACCGTAATTGCTTCTTATAATTTTACTATCATTACAAAACTCTATTTTTTTAACTCTATCTTTTCTATAAAGTAATTTATCAAGATAAAATCGACCTTTTGGCGTAGTTTCATCACCCTCTATTTTATTACTATTTGTTCCACCTTTTCCAATTGCACATTTTAGTTTAAAATCAGATATATATAGATAATTATTTTTTAAAATAATGTTCATATGGATAAATTTAACTTAATTATTGATGAAAACCAGTCTCTTTATGAAATTCTTAAAGAGTCAAATATTGGTACTCATTATCAGTTAATTTTAGCAAATAATAACATTTCTGAATTAATCTCAAAATCAAACAAAGATAATCTTGACTACTTAATCTTGACTAACAAAAATTCTTTTTCGTACGACTTGAAAAAAACTATTTTAATAGACAAACCAATAAATATTAAAACTCTATTAGAAAAAATTAATTTATCTATTTCAAAAAATAAGTTTTCCACTACATCAAACATATCTGTAGGAAGATACTCAATCGATTTAAATTCGAGAAAGATTTATCTAGATGGTGAAAGTCTTAAGTTGACTGAAAAAGAAATAGAATTAATAATGTATTTAAATGAGAGTAAAATTGAGAAAAAGTCTAATGAAATAAGTAAGTTTGTTTGGGGTCATTCTGAGAGTGTTGAAACACATACTGTTGAGACGCATATTTATAGACTCAGAAAAAAGATTACTGATAAGTTCAATGACAGTCTTTTTATAATTTCAAATAATAATGGATATAAGATTAAATGAAAAAAAAAAATCCAGTAGCTAAATCATTATTTACTAGACAATACAAATCCAGAAAAGTTAAACCAAAAAAAGGAAAAGGAAGTTTTAAAAGAAAGCCAAAATATAATTAGTCAGCGATATTTACATTAAAGCTTACTATTATTCTATCTTCGTCCGAAGTATTCGGTTCAACTGAATGCCATAAGTATGATGGGAATATTAATAATGTTCCCTCTTTAGGTTCTATTTTTTGAATATTAGCAGAAAATTCAGTCTTTTTAATATCCAATGGAAACCTATTTCTAGAGATCTGATTTGGATTATTAAAAATAATGTTGCCGCAGTTTTTAGGAGCCCGGACATAGTATGCCGAACTTAAAAAACTATTAGGATGAATATGAGACTCATTAAAGCTATTCTTTTTATTTATTATAGACCACATTTCTGTGATTTTAACTTTCTCACCTTTGTATGGCCATCCATATTGTTTAAATACATCAAAAATACAACTTTCTATTTTCATAGCAAAATTATGTGCAGCATTACCCTTTTCAAATTTAAATGGTTTTGAGTGCCAGCCATTCACGTTTGATCTTTTAAGACCCTCATTATCTTTATTAAATTCTTCTAAAATAAATTTTTCAAGTTCTAAATTTAAAGTTTTATAATTATCAATTTCGAAAGAAAATATTGGCTGAGGAAAAAACTTATAGGTATGTACCTTCATGTCTCTATAATCTAGCACCGATCTGCTGAATAACTTTTGATGACATTTCAGTGCCTTTTTCTAAACTTTCTTTTAAGTTCATTTTATTAGAATAACCATGTAAAAAACCTGCAGCAAACAAATCACCAGCCCCTGTAAGATCAACAATATTTAAACCTTCTTTTATACCAGTCTCTATAATTTCGTTGTCTTTTATACAAATAGATCCTTTATCACCACGTGTTATAACTAGTAGCTTCCGAATTTTTTTACCAAATTCTATAACTTCAGTAAAATCTTTAGCATCAATTAGAGACATCATTTCCTGTTCATTTGCGAAAGTTATATCAAGTTTATTTTTCACTAAATCTAAAAAATGAGTTTTATGCCTGTCTACGCAGAATTGATCAGAAAGTGACATTGCAACTTTGTATGCACTGTTTATTGCTTTATCAAATGCTTTTTTGGGCTCACCTTCATCCCAAAGGTAACCCTCAAGAAATATTAAATCACTCTGTTTAATCACTTCAGAATTTATATCATTTTCGTTAATTTTTCCTGCAGTACCTAGAAATGTACACATCGTTCTTTCAGAGTCAGGAGTAACCAAAATAAGGCAAGTTCCAGTTGGTAATTCTTCTTTTTTCTTTGAGTATAGATATTTTACATTTTCTTTTTTTAATCCATCTTCATATTTACTTCCGAAATCATCATCAGATACTTTTCCAATGAAACCAACCTGATTACCTAATTGAGATAAACCCACTATAGAATTGGCAACCGATCCTCCAGAAACAGTTTTTTCTACTTTAAGATTTTTTAATAAATTTCTAAATTCATTTTCTTCAAAAATTAATTTCATTGTGCCTTTTGTTAGCTTATTTTGACTAATAAAATTATCGTCTACTTTGCAGATTACATCTACGATTGCATTTCCAATCCCTAAAATTTTCATAATTAAGCCTTCTTGGTTTTAATTGGTTTTTTTCTGTTAGGATAACAACTAGTACAAATTTTACAAGATATTCCATAACATTCTCTTGCTTTACAGAACTCTCTTCCATAATAAATTATTTGTAGATGAAGCTTATTCCAATATTTTTTTGGAAATAATCTTTTCAAATCGTTTTCAGTTTGAACAACGCTTTTACCATTTGTAAGGCCCCATCTTTGAGCAAGTCTGTGAATGTGTGTATCAACTGGGAAAGCAGGGTATCCAAAACCTTGAGACATCACAACACTAGCAGTTTTATGGCCAACCCCAGGCAATTGTTCTAGTTCTTCAAATGTTTTTGGCACTTTTCCATCATATTTTTCTACTAATTTTTTAGATAGATAATAAACACTTTTAGCTTTAACTCTGAATATACCTATACTTTTTATTAATTTTTCAATTTTTTTTCTCCCTAATCTAACAAAATGTTCAGGCTTATTAAATTTTGGGTATATTTTTTTTGTGACATTGTTAACGTTAACATCTGTACACTGGGCCGATAAAAGAACAGAGATCAATAATGTAAATATATTTCTATGTTTTAAAGGAATAGGTGTTGTTGGATATATTTTATTTAAAATATTAAGAATAACTTTTGCTCTTTGAACTTCATTCATTAATTGAAATTCAGGAGATTTCTCATTGAATATAACCCGGGTCTTTTATTAATTAACCATTTGGCTGCTGTGAGGGCTCCTTCTGAATATAGGGCTCTATCAAATGCCTCATGATTTAAGGTTATAATTTCTTTTCCACTGGAGAATTTTACTTCATGCTCTCCGATAATCTTTCCTTTTCTAATTGAATTAAAATTAATTTTTTTTCCATATGGAAATTTTTTTTTGTTAAGATATTTTTTTCCAATCAGCTTATAAAAATCTTTCTTTTTTCCATATGCAATTCCTCTTCCAAGCATCAAGGCTGTTCCAGATGGATGATCTTTTTTATGTTTATGATGTACCTCAAAAATTTTACTAAGATAATTACCTCCAAGAGACTTAGATGCTATCTCTGTTAAATACATTAAAAGATTAATGCCCAAACTCATATTTCCTGCTTTTAGAATTGGAATTTTTTTTGAATATCTTTCAATTAGTTTTTCCTCTTTTTTTGTAAAACCTGTTGTACCAATCACTACTCTTTTTTTTAATTTTGTTGCTATTTTAAGTACTTCAAACGTACACCTTGGGACTGAAAAATCTATTATCACATCAGTTTTTTTAAATGCTGATAAACTATTTAACTCTGGTTTAATTCCATTTATTTTTTTTTTTAAAATTTGGTTCTCGGTAAGAGAAACCAATTTAAAACTGCTATTATTCTTACACGATTTTATTAATTGTTGACCCATTCTTCCTTTGTAACCAGTAATAGATAATTTTATTTTCATTCTTATGGCCTTTCGCTATAAATTCTGTTTGAAATACCTCTGGCCTTTCTAATTATCGTGCAACTATTTTGTCTCTTTTTTTGTGGCTCAAATAAAGATACCAGCTCAAAACCTGGAAGTTGACCTTGATATATACTTAACTTTAGATGATTTAAAAAAGCTAAACCATGAACATTGGATAGAGTTGAGTGAAAAATAATATAACTACCGACTTTATCCGACAACAATGGAAATAAAATTTCCCTTTGATTTAAATAATTATTTAATCCACCCAAATCACACCATATCAAGTCAAAACTTCGTTCTTTCTCTGGTATCAATTTATTGATCTCTAAATAATCATTATTCCAAAATTTTAAAAATTTATCCAGATCCAACTTCTTAGAAACTTCTAAAACTTTATTTGCACTTGTTTCAGGATGCCCTAAATTATCAAAGCTATGCAGGATAAAGTTAGAATGATTCATTTTGTAATATTCCTCATTTTTTAAACTCGGATCGTATCCTACAGATTTTCCATCAAATTCGTTTTTTTCAACAGATGATAGTTCACTTAATGCTGCCAAAATATATATTGATGTTAGACCTGCACCTATCTCTAAAACTCTATGTGGTCTTGTAAATTTAATTATTGAGTATAACAATGGAGCCATTTCTTCGGTTCCCATTGATGAAGATATTAAAGGTTTTACACTATCTAAAAATTCTTTTTGCTGGAGTATGGTTTTCATAATTAAGTTTTAGATTATATAAATATATTAACTATTTCTAGTTTATAATTCTTAAAATCAATATTGATATTTAAATTTAATTAATTCATCTTTGAAATTTGAATTAATCTCAGAAATAAACTCTTCATTTAATAATTTTTTGTAATCATTATCCTTGCCTAAATTGAAAAAAGGTAGCTTTCTATCAGACCCTGACTTATTCATTGCTTCTTCAAATCCTTCGTTACTTTCTAAGTTTTTGAGTTTAGAGAACTCACAATTTTTAATGCAGTTAACTCCTTTTTCTTCATCAAATTTAGCGTTAGATTTTGTGACCTTATCTATAAATTTTACAACATTTTTGAAAGTTCCAAATGCATCAGTCATTAAATCTTCATATCTAATAATATGAGTAGGATATAAATTATTTTCTGTCCAAGATTTAACATGAAATTTCCAAGAAAAAAGAGCTTGGAATCCAAGATATCTGTTATTTTCTTTAGAAAAAATGCCTTGCTTATTATTTAGCATAAATTTTAGAGCATCATTGATATTGATTTGATAGTGGTGTGATACAGACGATACTATATTTCTTGGGTCCCTAATAATATATATTGCCGCTAGAGTATTTTGT
>MDSW01154752.1_pt1 | contig 14736 bp, 15 predicted proteins | sample 811171 | NCBI WGS metagenome assembly MDSW01 (sample SAMN05326641, study PRJNA326480) | marine metagenome | isolation source: seawater | place: Atlantic Ocean: North West | collected 2012 | reverse complement strand
GGCGAGGGCGGCGGCGGCGAGGGCGTGGGCGGAGGAGGCGAGGGTGGTGGGGGGGAGGGCAACGGCGGGGGTGGCGAGGGCGGTGGCGGCGAGGGCGAGGGCGACGAGGGCGGCGGAAGCGGGGTCGGCGAGGGCGGTGGATCGCCAGTCTGAGTGCACTGTGGGCAGCCGAAGTACATGAACTGCACGTGGGTGAACGCATCGTCCTCCGGATGCGGAACCCCGCACATGGTGTACCAGGTGTCCTCGCAAGTGCGTCCGTCGAGCACCATCTGACACGTTTCGTCAGGAGAGAGGCCTTCATACGAGGCGAGGTTGCACGGGTCGGGCGACGACGGGGCCGACGGGGCGCACTGCGAGCAGCCAAAATCCTTGATCGGCACGTTGGTGAACGCGTCGTCCGTCGGATGCGAGACCCCGCACATGGTGTACCAGGAGTCCTCGCAAGTGCGCCCCCCGTCGAGAACCATCTGACACGATTCGTCGGTGGTGAGGCCTTCGTACGAGGCGATGTCGCACAGGTCGGGCGCGAGGACTCCGGTGCGTTCGCAAACCGTTTGCACCTGCCGATCGCTCGTGATCGTCCCGAACGGATCGAACCAAACGGTGGCGTCGTTCGCGTCGTAGAAACAGCCCACGATCCCTGACGACGCTGCAGCGTTCTGCTGCTGCTGTTGACGCATACCCCAATCGACGTCAACGAATCGCGGCCATAGGTCGAGAGGTCCGGTGTACGCGGGGACGTCATGTGTACCGTATGAACCGTCCGATACCAGGTAGATCACCAGGTCTACGTCGGGCAGCTCAAGGTAGTTAGCATCGTGCAACTCGCCCTGGTAACTGAACCGACTTCTGTCCGTGCTGATTGCCAACTGGAACACCCTGTTTTCGAACGTGTCTGAGCGCTGGCTGCCGCCGTACATGTGCGGGCCGAAGACGATCTCGTGCGTCTTTCCGGGTTTGTACTCGTGTGAGAGATCCCATACTTGCAATCCGGCGACCAGCACGCCGTGGGCATCGTAGAAGTCTCTCACGAAAATGCCCAGGTTCAGGCCGTCGGTTGTAAGGCTCGGTTTCACTGTCGTCATGAGTTGGTCATTCATGTCGACCTCTTCGAACCAGCGCTCTCTCCAGGCCTCGCCGAGGTCTGTGAAGTCGGCGATGTTAGCGGCGTCTGTCCGGACGACGTCCGCATCCTCCATCGTGAACACGATGACGCTGGAGTAGGTTCCGACGGCCACGGCCGTGCTGTCCGCCGATATCGCACACTCATCGCCCCAGCCGATCCGACCCCTGGACGATGCGTGGTCGTCAATCATGGGTCGCGGCAGCTCAATCGACGTCTGCACGCGGATATTCGAAGGGTCGTCGCTATTGTCGGAACCCTGCCAGCCCGAGTCGTGAAACGTAAGCTCGATCCAGGCCACGGCGACTCTGCTTTCTCTCGGGGAGTCCCAATCCCTGGTCCGGGGACGCGGCCACGATGTGACATCTTCTCGAAGCGGTGACCCCATGACTAGCGCTCCGAGTTTGTGATCGCCATGCTGTTGATCGTTGATGAACTGCAACGGCTCCCAAACCTTAGTCAGATCGACGGCGCTAAACGACAGGCAGGTCTCGCCGTACCCGGGCGTATTCGACGGATCGTCAGAATATTTGCTCACGCTGGTGGAGTAGATGCGCACGTACTCACTGGTCGTGTAATCGAGATTTGTGGTTGCAGGCGATGCCCGGTACTTTGATATGAGGCCCAGCCGATCCGAAACGTACATGACGGTCGCGCCGCACGGCCTGGCGTCGACCATAGTCAATGAGTAGGGCTGATTATACCACCAGTAGTTCTGAACGTCTGGTTCGTCATCGTCGTGGAAGCGACCGTAGAACGCGACGACGATGAAGTCCTTGGTGCCCGTGACCGCCACGTTCAGACCGATATCAAAACGCGGCAAGAATGATTGCTGGAGCATCCAGTTTGATCCTGTGGGGCGTGACCAACCAGAGATGCGGTCGATGTCTTGTGCACGGGCTTGGAACTCCTTGTCTAACACAAAGTGGCCATGCGTGTCGGCGCGGTAAATACGAACGCTTCCGAGGCAGTTGGAGTGCTTGCTTCTCCAGCCCGGGCATGCGACGAGCTTCTTGGGGCTGCCGATGACCAGGACGTCGCCGTCGTGATTGAGTGCGAGGCCGTGGCCAAAATGACAGAGCCTGGTCTTGCCCCCGCCCAGGTACAAGGGATCCACTTCACAATCGCCGTCCTCTTGCAGGATGCTCACAGGCGTGGACGCCGACTTCGCGCAGACGAACTGGAAACCACTGCAGGTTGACGGGTTCGACCGGTCGGGTCCACACTGAGAAGAAGCCGAGCTAACCACAGAATTCGCGTAAAAATAGACACGATTTCCGGACCAATAACATTTTGGATGGGGCGGATATGACGTTGGGTTAAAATCTACCGTAGAAAAAGGCAACCCCATGCTCTTGGCGTAGGCTTCGCATACCCCTTTCTCAGAGATGAGAACGTCCGGGGCTGCACACGGACCGGTGTCTTTCGCCATGAGCGGCCCACAACCCCATATCTTTCGCTGGGTCGCCGCGGTGGTTTCGTATGTATTGCTGGACTTTGGATTCCAGTAGAGATAGCCGACCGAAGACGAAGGATTTATGCTGTACACAAAACATCCTCCTGGCAAGGCATTTTGCTGACTTGCACTGTAGATAGCTTTGAACTGCATGCCCCTTTTTTGGGCAATACGAACGCAGTCCATATCAGTAGCGGGAGGCAGACCCCTGTCTTCGCAGGTACCACCCGCGTCAATGTTGATGAGCGTCGCTTCCCCGCCAAGGTTGTACCGTTTGTCTGTGTACACGTGGACGCGCTCGACGCTCCTCAGACGCCCATCGGAAGTTCCCGTTTGTCCTACGATTCCATCCTGAGTTTCTCGATAGGCGTACGCCCTTACCGACCCGTCTCCGCTCACGGCCATGTTTCCCCACGCTCGGGCGTGCTCAGTCTGAAGTAGCGGAAACATGGCGTCCGAGGGACCTGGCACCGGCTGAGGGGCGCCCAGCATCCCGTATATAGGGGTGTAGGCCAGGGGAAGCGGATGGGCAACGCACGTGCCGAGCAGGGTCACATGGGACGGACGGCCTGCGGCGCATGCTTTTAAATTCAGCAGCTGGTGACGCTCTATTTCCCACAGCTGAAGGGACTTCGCATCTATATTGACTATATTATAGGTTGGATCGGAATAGCAGTAGCTCCCTCCGAGGACACTGTGTGCGTTGCGACAACCCTCGTCCGTGACCACGTGCGTGCTCTCTTCGGCGCAGCACCCCAAAACGCTTGAGAGCGCGAAACGAGTCGTTGGAGACGTGGACGGCAACACCGGGCACGACAGTGGCGACGGCCGGATCCCAGGCAGCGGCGCAGGCGAAGGTAGCGCACTGAGGCACGCCGGCGCCGGCGCCGGCGACGGCGACGGCACTATAGGGGGCACGCCGTACGTCGCCGCGAGCCACATCACACCCAATGTGGCCCGCATTCGCCACTGGATATGTTTTTTTATTTCCTACATACAGAAAAAAAAAAGTTTATTCACGCCTGAACATTCGTGCCCTCTTTTTCTTGTACGTCCTTTGCTTTAAAAGTTCATGAAGAGCGTCGCAAGGACTTGCACCGAGGATAATCGGCCAGGACCACTCCATGTAGTAACCGTCGCAAGGGTCCTTATCGTTTGAGAGTGCCTGCAGCAACCGTCGATAAAAGGTGATAGGTCGGGTCCGTATTTGCCTCGCGCTCGCAGCGAACCGGGCGCCCTGTGGGAAAAACACGGTGGCGCCGGGAGTGATCTCATGGGAAAAGAACTCTCTGTAGAAAACCTCAAAGGGTCGCCCTTCGGTGCACTTGGCGCGCAGAGACGTCGTGAAACCTCCCATGTCATCGCAAGGCTTTTTGAACTCGTCAGGCCTCGGGCACACCATAGTGGCCGTCGTTAGATCTGTTTCGCCCTGCGCGTTGTACGATTTCCTGTACGATTGGCATAATCGCCAGACACCTGTGAAGCTCACCGCCGCGGTGTTGATCCAGAAGAATTTGGAGCGCGGCCTGAGATAATCTTCGAAAGAAACGCCCTGCGGCATGTGTCCCCCGACGCCATGATCGTATCCCGCAGACGGTTCCCGGGCCTGAGTGAACACGGTCCAGTCCGCCAGCGCGTCGTAGTTTTGGACGATGTGGTGCAAGTACGTGTGTGATTCACGGCCCACGTTTGGGAGCGGATGAGTCCCGTTTTGGAACGCCCCCTTACTGTATATGATCGCTTTGATACCGGGGCGCACGAAGGGTTGCACCCAGGACGTGTTTTCGTCGAATTGGGCAATCACGACTTCCACGCTTGAAGTGGAGGTGGAAAGCAAGGCCATCGTACATTCTTGATATTATTATATTTTTTTTTTTGGGCATTTTTCGGTTGTCATCTTCTTTCAACCCCCTCTAGGTCGAAACAATGTATGGTGCGTATGGTGCGAAGACAGACCGGTTGTGTCACTCGTGCTCACGCTCCTCCGAAGCGGACGTGCACTGCTGCACGTACGTCCACGTTGGACTTGAAACGCCCTTCAGGGCCAGAACGACGGTCACATTTGCGAGCTGCGCACCGGCGCAGCACGAGCATCTGATGTCCAGGAGCAGCGGTTCGTTCGCTCGGAGCGATCCGTAGCGCGGTTCGGCGCGCCACGCGCGGCATCTCGCCGGAGCGATGTCCAGTATCGTATCTTCGAACGCAAGCGTTCCGTGCGTGAGCGAGACATAGAATTGTCGCGTCCGCTGTGGCAGCATCTGAAGGTGCCCACGACGCGGCCGCCCCATGAAGACGACGTCGCGTGCGCCGGAAGACGTACCGACATCGAGGTTGACCGCGAACACCGGCACGGGCCTGGGACACGGCACGGCGAGCTCGACGCGCAGAACGCAACGGTTCTGCTGAACGACGTCGCAGATGACCCCGAACTCTGGCCGCGCGTCGCTGGTTCCTCCGTGCCCCGCGCAAGGACGGCACTGCACGCGGAGCAGTGCGCTCTTTCGGCGGGGAAGCAGCCGGGCGTCGGTGATGCGCTCGGCGCAGCCGTCCCCCTTTGTATAATGGGGAACTTTCGCTATCTGCATGTAGAAGACGTCCTCCTGATTTTCGACCGCGTGACGAAGGTAAAGAGGGTCGGTGTAGGCCTGGCGCCACACCCCCTCGTGGGCGATTGTGATCGATTCGCCGAAACGAATGTGCAGCGAGCGTGTATTCGCGCGGTACGCCGACGCGTACTCTCTCAGGAAGAGGTCCGAAAAGTCCCACCGGTAGAGCTGTGCGTCGGCACCTGCATCCTCGACGACCGTCATGCGGTGGTAGTGGTGCATCTCGTCGACCGAGAGGTGATGGAAGCTGACGACGGGTACGTCGCGGCTGACGTCCGGGTACCGGACCGACGGCTCATGATGGAACCCGGCCTCGTGCAACACGCGTGCGCCCAGGTCGTAGAGGCACTTGCCGACCCGAAGATCGCCCGCCCAGTTTCCCTGTTCAGGGCGGTCAATGCACTGCCCGACGGTGTGGTTCAGCCTGACCATGAGCGCCCTCGATATGGCAAACCCGGCACCGCCCGATGCATAGGGAACGTCCACAACGCGCTTCTCCATGTCGGGGTGTGGGCGGAAGACGCTGAGAAGAACGCGCGCGCGCGCGCGTGCGCGCCCATTCCTCAGTGCAGGCGCGGATTTTTTTTGGTGTTCGGGAGGGGAGAATGGAGGATGGAGGATGGAGGAGGGAGGATGGAGCCGCGTGCCTGCCAATGTAGTGCTCCCCTGTGGCGGCGTACTTGTCGAGCAGGATCGCCAGGTTGGGCACAAAAACATATGTATCATCGTCCGTCATGACGAACCAGGTGAGCAAAGGAAAGCGCCAGTATAGGTCTCGTAGCGCGGGCAGGTCCTTCCAGGCACCAGACCCCACGAGTTGCTCGTGGGCCTTCGGCTCCACGACCACTGTGGAACGAGTCGACACGCTGTGCTCGGTGTAGAAGACGACATGCCGAACATGGCGGACCCAGGTGAGCTGCTGTGCGTGCAGCCGGGTGTCCAGGTACCGCTCCGCCGTAAGGATCCCAAACGCGATGTCGTTCACACTTACAGGCCTCTCTCGTGTCTCATCCCTTCCCCTTCTGTCCTCGGAGTGGGCCGTGCGCAGCTGAACGGTCAGCCAGAGTGACGATGCAACGATTTGCGTGAACCCGACCAGCAGAAGCCGCCAACGCCACGGCCGCATTTTTTTTTTTGCGACCACTCCCTCACCCCCTCCCCCCTTTTTTTTTAAAAAAAACCTTTGTGAACAATTCCAAACAAAACACAAAACATAAATTTGGTCGAGCATGAACGCGCATTAATTAAGAGAAGGTCTGACGTTCCTTTCGGATTTTTTTTTGTAATGCTCTTAGAAAAGAAGACCAACCACTCATCGGCACCTTTCTCTCTCTCTCTCTCCCTCTCTCTTTGCAAGCTCTCAACGATGCCACGAAGACCGCCTACACTCTACGTCGACGGCCTTGGGAAGCGTCAGCTCTCCTATGCAGCGCTCCCGACGAGCGCGTCCTCGCGGCCTGCGCAGTCACCGCGCCCTCCCGCGCCCCCGTCGACAAAGCGGAAGCAAGGGTGCAGCTGCTGCCAGCAGCGCGCAGAAGCGCGCCAGTCGCGGCTCGCCGCAGTGGCGCTGACGCTCACCGTTGCTCGCAGCAAGACGACCGGCGCCAAGAAGCTTCAGTGAGAAGAACAGCCAGTCTTGACCCTGAAAAAAAATAAAAAAAAAAGGGGGAGGCGATATGAAAAAGCTCTCCGACCAACAGAAGCGATGGCTCGACGAACACTGGCACGAGTACGTACCGGCCTCATCCGGACCTCCCACGCCCTGGCGGCGCGTCCGTGGCGACGAGGACAGCGCGTTGTCGAACGCGCTCAAGGCGGCCAAGGCCAAAGCGCGCGAGGAGGTGCCTGAACGCGCAGGCGAACGCGCAGGAGAAGGCGCACCGCGGCGGAGCGGTGCCGCCGCTTGCAGCGCTCCTAAGGAAGAACACTGCGTCGTTTGCATGAACGCAAAACGCTCGTACTGCTTTGTACCGTGTGGCCACCTCTGCCTGTGCGCCACCTGCGTGCAGCACCCGCTCTGCGCGGAACGGTGCCCGATGTGCAAAACGGTCGGAACGCCGCAGCGTGTCTTCGAGGTGTGATGTAAACATGGCGAGGTGGTGCGCGCATGCATTTTTTTTTAGGTGGCATAAAAGTCAAAACCTCCCCCCCTTCAGCAAAAAAAAATGTCGGCGGGTGCCAATCAGGATGCGTGCAAGCAGAAAGATCCCCCGGAACGGCGCAAACAGGACCTATCGAACATCGCCAAGTCACTGGGACTGGACCAGTCATGCGTGAAAAACTCCTCCGACTACTTGGACACGTTTTACGACCAGTTCCAGGGCGCGTCGGAGCTTCCGGATATCCCGCGGGAGCGCAGCATGGCCGACCAAATCGGAGGGATTCTGAACCCCATCCGCGGCATCGCGGACAGCATCGGTGCCGCAGCCAACGGCGACATCGACGGAGGCACAATCGGTGAGACGCGCAGCACGTCCAATATGCAATCCGGGCAGAGCAGTTCGAGCAGTGGATGCACCAGCGCGGCCATAAGCGTCGCAGACATCTACAAAAAGTTCCGGAACATCAGCTGCACCGTCACCAACAGAAGCAACAACACTCGGGTAGAAGTTAACAAGAGCATGAGCCTAAAAATCAAAATCAAAGCGGACCCCGCAAACACCGAAGCACTAACAGACACGCTAGAGCGTAAAGAGGAGGAAATTTCGAAGGCGCAGATGGCATTGATTATGACGCCACCGTCGGGCGAGAAGCAGCTCAATTTAGCGTATAAAGTTCTTGACGAACGAATCGAAGCCGCCCGGGTGTACGCTGAAGACCTTATGAAACGCGGTTCACTCGTCATGTCAAACACCAGTCTGAAGTTCAAGTCGCAAGCAAAACTGCGAATCGACTCAAACGCAAAGGAGGAGACGTTTGAAGAAATGGAGACGCAAATGCTCGGCATGGTGGAGGCCGCAACGGAACAAAAGCTCCACAAATTGCACGGGCAAGACACGCAGGCAGCCGCCGACAATACCAAGCAGCTCGCTTCGCAAATGGTCGAGGAGCAGAAGGAGCTTATCAAAAAGAACATCAAGTCGACAGTCAACTCAACAAAAGTCAAATCCAAAAGCGATCAGTCTGTGACGATCGAAGCCGAGTCTGCCGAATTCAAAAATGTCAACATTGATTTCAATGACGAGGCGCATGTGTTTGCGACCACCGCCATGACGGCCGCCGTTGAAGAGTCGACCCGCATCGTCGACGAGTACAAACTGCAGGCGCTGACCGGGCAAGATCAGTCCGTGGAATACGAGGGCACGTCCATGGGCGAAACGCGCAAGGCAATCAGCGATGCCATCAACCGGGAGATGGACAATCCACACGGCAGCGCAATGGAGAATGCGTGGAATCAGCTTGAAAATTTGATGGGCGGTGGTGACGGCGGTGGTGGGTTCTTCAGCGGCGCGACGTTGTGGTGGACCATCGGGATCGTCGCCGCCATCATCGTCGTGGTCGGCATCAAATTCGCCTGCTCGATGCCAAATCTTCGCTGGCTGAACTACGTGTTCATCGCCGTGAAGATTATCAACGTGCTCGCCATCGGCTGGACTGTGTACAAGATGATCCGCGGCATCATGCAAGGCATGGACCCCTCGTCGCTTCTTGAAGGAAATTTTGACGCCATGGGCCAAGGCTGGCGCGACGCCTGGACCTACGGAATCATCGGCGCGACGCTGTTCATTGTTCTCTGCATCGTCGTTCTGGTCTTCCACCAGCGGTTCGTCCTGATGGCCCCGATGACACTCTTCGAAGGCTGCTCGAGCGGGCTGATCGAAGCTGCAATGGACCGCGCCACGGGCGGCGACGATGCCGACGACTTCGACGACGACGACTTTGACGATCACGACGATTACGACGACGGCGACGATGGCCGCCGCCAGCGCAAACGGCCACAGCAGAAGCGCAAGCGCAAGCAGAGCGGGAAGAAGCGCAGTAAGGGCAGCTGCTTCCCGGCCGACGCGCTCGTGGCCATGCACGACGGCACGCCGAAACGGATCGCCGACATCGTTCCGGGCGACTGCGTGCTGCTTGGTGGGCACGTGGACGCTGTGATGAAATTTGCCCCGCCCAAAGAACCGTTGTACTGCTACAGAGGGATTGACGTGACCGGTGAGCACGCCGTTCGGGTCGGCCAGGGTCGCTGGGCACGCGTGCGCGATGCGCCCACCGCCGTTCCACATGATGAGATGTACGAAGCCGAAGTCTACGATCTCATCACCAACATGCACCGTATCGTTGTGCTCAACAGTGAACGCGTACCTATTGTCTTTGCTGATTACGAGGAGACAGAAGACACGACGGAGGACGAAGAGCGATTTTTGAAGCAGCTTCAATGTGATGACCTTCGAGAGGCCGCGCAGGCCCTTCTCGACGCGCGCGGTTCGCGCGTCCCTGGCCTCTGTCGTTCCGTCGCGGTCAGCGCGTGAAAAAAAAAGCCGTTGCTGAACAAAACAAAGCCAAAAATTCGCCCTAGTAGCTCAGTTGGAAGAGCGCCAGACTTTTAATCTGGTGGCCATGGGTTCGAGCCCCATTTAGGGTAACGATCTTTTTTTTATTGTTTGTGTTCGTCGAGAAAATCAAAAAAAAATATTTAAAACAAAAAAAAATGGGGAAACCGCAGATCTCGTCGCACGGCCGGTACAAGGACAGCTCCGGCGTCGTCAAGACGGTCCGTCCGGTAGCGAGCGGGTACGCGAGCGTCAAAATTCAAAAGAAACTCTACTTAGTCCACCGGCTCATGGCCATCGCCTTCAAGTTGCCGCGTGAGGAAGGCCAAGACCAAGTCAACCACATAAACGGGAACCCTTCCGACAACTTCCTCTGGAATTTGGAGTGGGCGAACCGTTCCGAGAACGTTCGGCACTCGTATGCGACGAACACGTCCCGCAAGTCGAACGCGTTCAAGCGCTCAAAGCCCATCCTAGGCCGGAAAGTCGACTCGACGGACGAGTGGGTCAAGTACGCGTCGGCGAGCGAGGCGGCGCGTGTGCTCAAGCTCAAGTCGGGAAATATCAGTGCGGTGGTCGCTGGAAAGGTTAAAAAGACGGGCGGCTACGAGTTCGTCAAAGCCGATGCGAACGAGCCGGAGTGCTTGGACGGCGAGGAGTGGAAGCCATTCCTCACGGGGTACGTGTCGTCCATGGGCCGGTACAAGAGCTGCAGGGGTGTCGTGTTGACTCCGTCGCCAGCGGCAAGCGGGTACTCGCGCATCGGAGTCGATGGCAAGGTGTACTTAACCCACCGTGCGATCGGCGTGGCGTTTGGGATTTTGAACGGCATGGACGACCCGCTCCAGATCGACCACATCGACGGCAACCCGTCCAACAACTGCCTCAACAACCTCCGTGCAGTGACACGTTCCCAGAACATCCAGCACTCGTTCGACACAAACACCGAGCGCGGTTCACACGCCCTTAAACGCTCCAAGCCCGTCCGTGGTCGCAAGCGCAACACCGAGGTATGGACGACGTACGCGAGCGCCAACGATGCGGCGCGCCGGCTGGACTTGTATCATCAATCTATCACCGCCGTGCTCAAAAAGAGATACACTCACACCGGAAACTACGAGTTTGAGTACGCCGAACCCAACGAGCCCGAGTGCCTCGAAGGCGAGGAGTGGAGGGACATTGAGGTGTCGGAGCTTTGGTGATATTCAGTCTCCTGCTCTCCCGAAGTAAAAAAAAAAAAGGGAGAAAACGTCGTTGCCGGGAGTGGATCCTAGCGCGCGGCAAGAGAGAGAGAGAGCCGAGCATGCGCTGGCAGCACGCAATCAGCATTGACCTGCCTCCGAGCGACGAGGCGGCCAAACCATCTGACGACACCAAACAGCGGCGCCCGCGCGGCCGACCCCCGAACGACGAGCACGGCTGCCCCAAAGACTGGGACTCCGAAGCGGGCTGCTGGCGGGACAGCAGCGGCGCCGAACACGTCGCTCACGCCGAATCACCGGTGACGCCGCACGAACCTCTACGCAAGCAAGTGTTTTTCCCGCGCGATGGCACGTTACCAGAGCCTGTCCTGCGATTTGCAGACGCGCTCAACATGTCGCTGCAAGACTGGGATCGTATTTACGCGTTCTTTTCGCAGCAGGCTGGCTCCGATCAAGCAGCCGACGAGGCGCAGCACGACTCCGTCGTGCTGCGCCGAACCGAGGCGTCGGAAATCGTGCTCTACATGCAGCGTGGCACCGACGTTTGGTCAATCAACGTGCGCCCTTCAATTTAAAAAAAAAATAATCATTTTAAATGAAAAGAAATACATTTTTTTTTAAAAAAAGGAAAAATGGAAAAAAAAGCCGAAAAACCGCTCGTTTGGAAAAACGGTTTTTTCGTGCACATCGAGAACACGCGCGCTCGCGCTCGCGCGGAGCGCGCGTGGCTGCAGCAATACCGGAGCGAGCAGCGTTCGCCGATCGACACGCCGCACCACACGACTCCAAAACCGCCAGAAAGAATTATTTTTTGGTACGGCTCGCCGCCGCCATCGCCTTGATAAACATTGTCTAGCGACGCCTGTGGCCTCCGGAACGGCGGCTCCGTCGGCCTCCGGAACGGCGGCCGGCTGACCGGCGGCTCCTGTCGTGTGGAACCCCGCCCGGGGGCCGGAACGCCCACATGATCAACGCCAAAAATCGCCGATAAGTGGGATTCTTTCGATACTGCGCCATGTGGCGTTTTACAAAATTGCCCCGTTTTATTCCCCACGTCTCGCCGCCGTGAACGCCGGCTGGCAGCGGACGTGACCGCATCGCGGCCGCTGACTTGGCCAGCTGGTATTCACGCATGAAGCCATGCTTCGATCTTGCGGTTTCGCTGACCCCGAGTCGTTCAGCCTCTTTTTCGAACGCGTGTGCCGCTTCGTAGGTCATCCACGAGAGCGTCATCGCGCGTTGTCTGTGTGTGTATGTGTGTGTGAGTTTGTTACTTTTTTAAAAAAATAATTATTTTTTTGTGGGGCTTCTAAAAAACAAAACACACACAGACACAGAGAGAGAGAGAGAGTAGAGCAGAAATGAAAACCTTTTTTCTCTTCGGAGTTTTTGGGTTGGCCGTGTCTGCGACGACGCCGTGCTCGGACCAGTACAAGGTGCTCACGAATACGATCGACCAAGAGGTCTGCGACGAGGACAAACGGATGACAAACGGCGACTGCAACGTGTTCAAAACGTGGCTGCTCTCTGACCCGGCGAACATGGTTTGCATGGGCATCGATCCGACCGTGCACAGCACCATCACATACTACAGTCCGGCTGCTAGCGATACACTTGGGTATGGGTGCAATCTAGGGTACTATAACAATAAACTCATTCTGTATCACGAGAACGACGTGGCTAATCCACTCGCCAGCAGTCCCACCACCAAACGAGCCGTGTGCAAGGGCAGCACGACGTTCTCGTCGCCGCCGGCCGCGCCGCCTCCCTTTTCCTTGGACAATTGCTTCTGGACCGCCCAGCAGACGCCCTGCAGCAGCGACAGTGTAGCGCTCGCGCAAGATCAGTGTCAAGCAGCCTCCGATGGGTACGCCGCGGCAAACGGCCTGACAGCCGGGAGCCCTATCGAAGTGGTTACGACATCAGGGTGCTGTGATCCTACGGTGGTAAACAACTGGGGCGTTGGTCTGTCCATTCCCACGAACGGCTGCGCCGCACAGCTCACGCTGAACGACGAATCGTGGCCACTGTACAATGTCCAAAGCGACGCATCGTGCGCCGAGTGCGAGGGCACGGGCGAGTTTTTTAGGATCTGTTGCAACCCTCCGCCGTCGCCGCCGTCGCCGCCGTCACCGCCGGCGCTGCCGTCGCCGCCTTCCCACCCGCCCCCCGTGTCTCCGCCGCTGCCATCGTCCCCTTCCTCGCCGTCCGGCCCACCCCCCGTGTCTCCGCCGCCGCCGTCGTCCCCTCCCCCGCTCCCCGTGTCTCCGCCGCCTCCGACGCCCTTTTCCTTGGACAATTGCTTCTGGACCGCCCAGCAGACGCCGTGCGGCAGCGAAAGCATTCCGCTGACGCAGAGCCAGTGCCAGCAGGCCTCCGATGGGTACGCCGCGGCAAACGGCCTGACAGCCGGGAGCCCCATCGAAGTGGTCACGACATCAGGGTGCTGTGATCCTACGGTGGTAAACAACTGGGGCGTTGGTCTGTCCATTCCCACGAACGGCTGCGCCGCCCAACTCACCTTAAACGACGAGTCATGGCCGCTTTACAATGTCCAAAACGACGCATCGTGTGCGGAGTGCGAGGGCACGGGCGAGTTTTTTAGGATCTGTTGCAACCCTCCGCCGTCGCCGCCGTCTCCACCGTCACCGCCGTCGTTGCCGTCACCGCCTTCCAACCCACCCCCCGCGTCTCCGCCGTCGCCGCCCGACCTGTGCAACATCGCCTCGTACGAAGGCCTCTCCAACGACGAATCGTGTCAGATGGTTCTCGACGGGGGGCGCACTTGCGAGGACTCCTGGTACACCATGTGCGGGGTCTCGCATCCGACGGACGATGCGTTCACCAACGTGCCGATCAAGGATTTTGGCTGCTCGCAGTGCGCCCTGCCTTCCGCACCCCCGTCTCCACCGCCGTCGCCGTCGTCACCGCCGCCACCGCCGCCCTCAAAGCCTCCGCCGTCGCCTTCCCCGCCACCGCCCAGTCCCACCTCACCGCCGCCGTCGCCGTCGTCACCACCGCCACCGCCGCCCTCAAAGCCTCCGCCGTCACCTTCCCCGCCGCCGCCCAGTCCCACCTCGCCACCGCCGTCGCCGTCGTCACCACCGCCACCGCCCTCAAATCCTCCGCCGTCACCTTCCCCGTCGCCGCCCAGCCCCGCGTCACCTCCGCCGCCGCCAACGTCACCACTGTCACCGCCGCCGACGTCTCCGCCCCCTGCGTCTCCGCCGTCGCCCTCATCGCCCCCGCCCCCGCCGCCGACGTCTCCGTCCCCGCTGCCTCCATCGTCGCCGCCGTCGTCGGAGGACTCGAGCAACGTCGCGCTGATAGTCGGAGGAGCGTTGGTTGGAGTGGCTGCGCTCGGGGTCGGCATTTACCAATTTCGATCGCCAATGCAGAAAGAGCCCGTATTCAGATCGGTCACGGTCGCTAAGTGAATTAGAGGGGGTGGTTGTTGCGAAGGGAGAAAAGAATAGGGATATCTTTTTTTTAAAAAAAACGAAGGAGAATGCTCGTATCGCTGAGCACTGCGTTCTTCCGCCCATATATCAGTACGCCACCATTTTGGTATTCGGCGTGTTTGTTCGCCTTCATCGTGTACACGACGGTTTTTGCGTAGTGGTTTTTTTTTTCACCTGCTGTAATGACAAATCATTACGATGCCTAAGGCTCGTTCTCCGCAGCGGCGCCAGTCGCCTTCTCCTAGGCGCTTGCGCTCAACTTCTAGAACGGCGAACGCAACGGTTCGCAAACGCCGGTCGCCGCGTGCGCCGAGCACGGTCCGTTCGAGCTCTCCGCGCCGTTCGAGCTCTCCGCGCCGTTCGAGCTCTCCGCGCCGTTCGAGCTCGCCTCC
>MDSW01176213.1_pt1 | contig 14743 bp, 13 predicted proteins | sample 811171 | NCBI WGS metagenome assembly MDSW01 (sample SAMN05326641, study PRJNA326480) | marine metagenome | isolation source: seawater | place: Atlantic Ocean: North West | collected 2012 | reverse complement strand
TAGTAGTATTAAATTCTGTTCCCAAGTTCAGTTCTTGGAAGTCAGCAACTCTAATAGCAGGACTACCACTATATTCAAAGCTACCAGGACCATCCATCTGTCTCCTCTTGTTAGAGACATGAGTAGCAAGGTCATCAAAGACTAGTTTGTTAGCAGTGAATGGATAGGTAATTAAATCACTTGTATCATTCCTCACAGAACCATCTGATAATCTACCAATAGTATCTCCCGTATTAAGAATCTCGTAGTCAATAGTTGTTCCTGTTCCATCTTCATATTGGAATGCACCAAGACCATTGCCAGAACTACTTACTTTACCAAAAATATATGCATCTGGGGTTCCAGCAAATCCACTTTCAGTTTGATCAGTATACATGAAGTAGTAAAATGATGCGTCAGCATCTAAACAAATATTATCAAATGTATCAGAATTATTGTTAGAACTAACCATAGTTCTTCGGAAGACTAGTCTGCCATCCTTTGCATACTTACTCAGTACTCCAGACTGATCTCCATTATATTCATAATTTCCAAAGACAATGGTTTGTTCAGTCTCACCATCAGACTGTACTTGAAGATGGGATAACGTACCAGCAGATTGATTAGTTTTCTTCTGCCATATCATATTACCTTCAGCAGTATACTTTACAAGATATCCATTAGTATCATCATTTGCAGTCACAAAAATCTGATCTTTACTGTCAATAAAAACATCTGTGCATTTTAAGTCTACACCAGAACTTAATGTTCTGTCCCACATAACATTACCAGTGGCAGTGTTAATCTTAATAATATATCCTTTGTCTCTAGTATCGTCTTCTAGATATCCAACAGCGACAACATGTCCTTGGTTATTGGCATCAATAGCAATAGTAGTAACCTCTCTGCCCAGCATGTACGCCTGCTTACCCCATCTAGGGTTTCCATATTCATCAAAACTTTCTACAAATGCTTGTGTATCACTAGCAGTTAGAAGTGTTCTACCACAAGCATAATATCTTCCATTACTATCAGATGCAACATCAAAATATTCTAAGTTTGCAGTGTTGGTTGTTGTTGACCATTCAATAGAACCACCATTAGAATACTTAGCAATCCATGGAACAGTACCCGTTTTACCAACAACAATTAGATTGTCATTAGAATCCAACTCCATAGCACGTAGAGTTGTATTAACACCCGATTGGGTTGATTCAATCCTATTAGAATAATCTGTAGTGAGAGACCCTGTTTCTAAATCATAGTCCTGTCTCTCCAACCACCCAAAATTTTTCGAGTTGCTGTCTGCTGCAGTTCCAGCGAGAGCATACTTTTGACTAGAGGCAATATATCTAATCTCGTCAGGAATATAGACACCATCAGTGCCTGCTGACTTATCAATTGCCTCAAAGAAATTTGTTACAACTTGCTGCCCGGATGAACCTAAAAGGAAAAGGTTTCTGGCAGGACTATTAAAACCTACTGGCATTTATCTATCCTCAGCTAAAGTCCGTATTACCTTGTCCGAATACTTTAGTTACACCAGAGTTATCGGTTACTATAATAAAAGTAAGTATATCAGTGTTTGATGTTGCAATTGGAGGAGAACCTCCAGACCACTGGACACCATTAGTAATTGCTGTGCCATCAACACTACAGTCATCACCATATATAGCAGCGGTATTTGCTGAAAGGATTAATGTAATAGTCTTAGATTGACCGTTGGATAATCCAACTCCAGTGAATGCCCACTCATCAATCTGCGCTGCTGCAGGTGTTCCACAAATTGTGTTAGCACCAGCAACATTAACTGTAAGAACGCTAGCAGATGGAGTAAGTACAGTACTGTAATTATTAAATACTTTCTCAGTGACCACACCACCGATAGTAAGAGATCCATCAACCTCCAAACTAGTAAGTGTTCCGACCGATGTCAGAGAAGAGTTAACAATTGTAGAACCAAGTGAACTTGCACTAAGTGCTAGTTGATTTCCAATAACAAACTTCTTACCGAAAGGAATCTCAAGGTTCTCGGACATCACCCAATACTTATCGGTTCTTGAGTGATCATAGTAAATTCTCTTATCAGAGGTTCCTAAGACACGAATACCTCCACCATTTGCTGTCAAATCTGTAGCACCAGGAGATGTAAACGTCGCAGTTCCTTCGCCAGTAACAGATGCAGAAAGAATGGCAGTGTTTCCAGAGATAGATGAAATAATAGTATTAGGAGGAACACTAATTCCACCAGTAGAAGATGTGACTTCCATACCAGGAATTAGTCCTGCAGATGGAGTGACAGCAGTAATTGTATCACTATTATTTTGTGTGACTGCAGTAAATGTTGCTGCTCCAACAGAAGCAAGTTCAATCTCTTTATCGTCAACAGACACAACGTTTGAATTAATAGTAGTAACAGTACCATTAACTGTAAGTGATCCACCAAGTTCTAGATCCCCAGATACATTTAGATCATTTGGAACAGTAACTTTAAATGTATCATCTCCTCTAATCCATGCTTCAGTTCCAGATCCAATAACTAACTGTCTATTGCCACCAGGAACAGGTGGAATATAAGTAGCATTTGTAGAATTTTCATCATCGGCAGGACCAATAATAACATTACCATTACCAGTCAGTGCATATCCAGCATAGTATCCAATACAAATATTATTAGAACCGGTACTATTTCCAACCATGCTATCAGCACCGATAGAAACATTATTATCACCAGAAAGATTTGTAAGAAGAGAATCTTTACCGAGAGCAACGTTCCTAGATCCGATACCACATGCTCTTAATGCTCTATTACCAATAGCAGTATTAGATGCGCCAGTATTTGCTGTTAATAATGTCTCAAATCCCAAAGCAGTGTTCTGAGATCCACTAGAAACAGAATTAATTGATCGTACACCAACAGCAGTGTTAGTGTTAACCTCACCAATTCCTCTTCCTATTCTCATGGGGTTCGTAGCAGTGCCACGAATAAGAAGATCATTCTCTCTTAAATCTAATTGCCCATGAACAATCACATTACCATCTGTAATAGTTCCGCTGTCATTAACACCGATTTCAAGATCTTCGTACACATGAAGATCTTGATTTAATTTTGTAATTCCCCCAGCATTACCAATTATTAATTGATCTGCTGCACCAAATGCAGTAATGGAAGTAGCATTAGCATTGAATAATGTTAATCCAGATGATCCAGTTGTAATTCCACTAACAACACTTGGATTAGTACTAAACATAAGTGATCCAGTTCCTGTACTATCAGAAACAACACCACGCATTTGTGTAGATGTAGTAGATGCAAACGTTGCCAATGTATCAGAGGTCATTGCAAGATTGCCTCCGTTTCTAACGTTGACAGTTACAGATCCACTATTATTATCAGAAGTTAAAACAAGATCTCGATTAACATCGAGAGTTTTTCCAGATGCAATATCTAAAGTTGCTGATGCAGTGCTAACAATTTCAAGTCCATTAATAGCAGTTGCTGTAGCATTTCCAAGAGTTGGAGAATTTAGTGTGGGGTTTTGTAATGTTTTATTTGATAGAATTTGAGTTTCAGTTTCTGTTACAAATCTATTATCAACTGATCCGTCCCACGATCTCCAATACCCACCAGAGTTATTCCATTGAAGTTGTCTATATGAAATAACATCGCCACTAGAATTGGTAGTTAAGTTAACTTGGATACCACCATCAGTAGAAGTAAGATTTGCACCCCTTCTCATCTCAATAATATTATCTTCGACAATTAAAGTCTGTGTCTCTAGTATAGTTTGAGTTCCTGTTATTATCAGATCGCCACCAATAGTTACAGTACTGCCATCGTCCTGAATAATACTATTAGATAATTGATTATTTCCACTATCCCATTTAATAACAGTATTACCAACAAAATTTGTATTATTTTTAAGAGAAAAATCTTCCAAAGTTTTAACAACACCACCCGATGCAGTTAGACTAGCACCAGTATCAGTATTAACAGAACTAATAGTAATCTCTTTTACACCACTATTTGTTGCCGTAGTGATATTAGCAGCACCAGCAGCAAGTAATCTAAAATCACCGAATGCCAGTGTCTCTGAGTTTGCACCAAATTTAGTTACATCATTTGTATCGGTAGACTCAACTGTAATACTATTACCAGATTGTGAAACTGTTACATTAGTACCACCAGTAAAATCAATATCTCCACTAGTAAGAGATCCAGAAGCTCCACCTTTTATTCTAGTTACTGTATTTGTAGATCCCACTGTAATAGTAGGATCACCACTAGCATCTACCCCCTGTGATACAGAAGCTGAACCACTTGCTAAGAATGTAAAGTTTCCAGAAACAGCGGTTTGACCTGTAGTTGCTCTAATTCTTGTAATCGTATCAGTATCTTGACCCGAAACTGTAATCGTATTACCTGTTTGACTAATGGTAGTGAAATTACCAGCAGTTAAAATTACAGCACCGCTTACAGCACTACCGCCAGTAGCAGACTCAATAGTAGTAATAGTATTATTATCCGGTACATACCCAGATATAGTAATACTATCACTAACATTATCTACAAATAATTCTAACGCATTGTATCCACTAGGTACAGATGCAGGAGGACCAACTGCAATTTTAATGTCATCATTATTATCATCACTATCAAGAAGTCTAATAATTTTCTCTGTAGTAACTACAGAATTTTGTATTGAAATACTATAAGTTGTATTGGTATCAGAAAGAGTAAGAGATCCACCAAGAGAAACAGTTTCACCATTAACAACAAAACCAGAATTAACTAGAGAGCTGTTGGGGATATTCGTAATAGAATTATTGGATCCAGAAATAGTACATAATTGTAGTGTCTTATTAGATACATTCTGAGTCGCATCAAGAAAAACATCACCAGGAATTCCCCAAGCGACATTACTTCCATCACTCGTAAGATATTTACCAGAACCAGTATCGCCACTAATAACAATTCCATTGCCAGTTAATTCCAGATTGTCTCCCGATACAAGTTCTTCAATTTTCTTTGATACGGCATTAACAATAAGAGGAAATCTATCAGACATCTAACTAAACCAAATGGGTACTAGTGCTCGTGTTTATTTATGCCTCAAGGAGAGAGAATGATAGGACCATACATAGAACCATGGTACTGACAAATATAATAATATGTTCCACCTGGAGCTCCAGTAGTATCCCAAGTAACTGGTCCATTTGTAGTTCCTTGACCAGTTGTTCCTACACTCACACTATTACCAACTCCAGTTGAAGGACTAAATTTTATCCAAAATGGATGTCCAGAAGCGGTTACATTAAATATTACGGTGTCTCCAACATTTAAATATATTGGCGGATCATTCTGGTTTGCGAAGGAACCATTTGCATGATTTCCTGTCATTACATAATGACTTGCTCCAACATTACCGACAGCAATCTCATAAGTTTGCGAACCATCAGTAAATGGTTCCTGATAATACGTCACTTTTCTGGGAAAAGTCATTCCAGTCGTGCGTTTTCCTCTTAAATCATCACTAATAAATCCGGATGCTTGTCTTGGATTTTCTATATGTAGATACATATTGGGACTTCCCTGTCTACAAGTATTATCACCTAATCCACCACCATTAATATCAAATGTCATGTCCCCCTTGATTGACATTTTTTCAAGATAACCTCTCACATCTGCATTTGTAAATCTTCTTTTTCCAGTAGCAAGACATGCCATCACTCCACATACTTGCGGAGATGCCATACTTGTTCCTTGAATAGGATAATAATAATTTCCAGATCCTTGTGTGTATTTTGAGTCAGTAAATCCTTGGTTATTAAAAGAGGAAAGTATATAAACACCAGGAGCAAAAACATCTACACCAGGACCAAACTGTGTGAATGTTGCTCTTTTAAAATTACTACTTTTATCAAGTGCTCCAACATTAATTACATCAGTATCGGGAGTATTAGGCCATGCTCCCCTACAAAGATACCGAGATGAACCACCAATAGTTGCTGTATTGTTCCAGTTATCATCCCCTGGTGCTGCTATCAGCATGTTATCATTTCCAGCAGCACCAATAATCACAACACCATCATCAATAGCATCCTGAACATCAGCAGCGATACCTGCTGAGTATGCTGGAATAGTATCCACCCCAAATCGTATTCCAAAGTCTGCTGATAATCCAGAAGTAGTCCATCCACTAGGACCAGGACTGCTAGATGTATATGTCACGCCTTGCCATACAACATTGCTAATATCAGACAGTTGAAGATTCTCATTAGGAGTATAGTAAATTCCACCATAACTATGATTGGTAATAGTTGGATTCCTCTCTCCAGTTTCAGGATTTACTGGTTTATTTTTATGAAATGCTCTAAGATAATCATAGATAAGATAAGGACCTATTGACTGACCAGACTGCCAACTTCCAGTAACTGCCACATTGTAAATGTTTGCTTCTCTTGCCCACCCATAGTGCTGACCTGCCACGGTTCCACCAACATGCATTCCATGATAATCCGGATTACTAGCAGTTTGATGATAAGTAATTGTTCCAGTAGGTTCCGATTGGAAGTCGTCATCAATACTATTGACAATAGTATTCAGTTCATTAAACCATTGATACTGAACAAATCTCGTTGCTCCAGTCGAAGGACTATACCACTCTTCTGCATCATATCCCATTGGATCATCAACAATAACAACATCAACATGTTTTCCACTATTAAAAACATTTACTCCATCGTTAATAACACCAGATCCCCAGGAACCTTTTCGTCTTTGTGCTTGTGTTCCAGCACAATGTAAATGTCCCCATTGAAAATAAGAAGAATTTGATCCCGACTTTGAAAAATCTCCATCGACAGAATATGGTTCATTATTAATACTAATAATGTTTTGAGATCTAACATGTAAATCATCAGCACGTTCAACACCCCACACTCTAGGATCTTGACGTAATTTTTCTGCCTGTTCTGCTGTCATCATATAGTGTGTGTTCCTACTCATAGGACGCTTCAACACCAAAGGAAATCCAGTAAGCTGCATCTCATTATAAAATTTTTGCAATTCTTCTCTATCATAGAGAGTTACTATATAAATTTGATCTTCCATATCAAGCCTCCAATGGCACAAATGTTAATATCATCTGCAGATTAACTTGAGAACCACTAAGATTAGTTATAGAAACATAAGTAGTATTATTTTGAGTTGAACTAAAACCAATGACCCCTGGAGTAATTAATTGAGTAGTAGATCCAGAAGAAATTACTTCTGCAATTACACCTGATCCAGGTAATGGATCTGTAGTTTGATCTCGGGCAGAATCATTTGTTCTGCTAGTAGCATCAACATAGTACCTCACCCACGCAGCATGAGATAACTCTACTTTTAATAGAGCGTAAGTATTTGGTGTTGTAATACCAAAAGTGGATGTAGAAGCGTCTGATAAATTTGTTGATGTATAAGAAACTGTATTTCTAATTCCAGTAGCGTCAGAATTTACCCAATTAGATCCATTATAAACTAATGTTTGTCCATTAGACAAACTAGTAATATTGACATTTGTAATACTATCTACAGATGCAATTGAGTTTGCAGAACCATTAATACTGATATTGTAAGTTCCAGATAACCTACTAGAACTCAACGTTCCGGTAGTTAAATTTGATGCATCACTATAGTAAGTACCTTCTTGTCCATCCAGAAGGTCCGCATCTAACCCAGATCCAGATCCAGGAGTTTTATTTTCCCACCTTAAATTGGGTCCATCATATACTAATAACTGATTGGCATTAGGACCGGTAATGTTTACATCAGTATGAGAACTGATAGATCCTGTACCAGTTAAGTAAGTTGAAAGATCTGGTGGAGTGAACGTAAAGTCTCCATTGGTAGTATCATATGTTAGAGAACCATCTCCAGAATTTGCAGCAGTAACAACGCCAAATACTGTTAAGTCTGTAGCAGTAGCACCACTACCAGCAGCAGTCCAACTCTCACCATTCCACGAGTAAGTAATACCTGCTACAACATAGGTAAATGTTCCATCTACTGCTTGCCCTGCTGTTGAGGGAAAATTAATTGCCATTTCTTAAGATGCTCCTTCCGTAGTATTTAGATTGCGTAGATTGTAATAGCAACTGTTGCCTGTGTAGCATTAGCAGATGATGTCAAATTATAAATTAACATATCAAAATATTGTGGATTGGTTTTACGAATAGAGTGTCCGTAAATGTGCCCTACTGTGGCAGGATCACATACCGTAGCTTGAACTGCGTAATCATTGATGCTACCGAATGCTGTTGGGAAACTGACTCTAACATAATCACTTTGGAATCCACCACCACCTTCAGCAGTTCTAAGTGATACTGTCACACCATTATTACCTACCCACTGTACTTGAGTTCCAGAGTTATAAAGTTCTAACTCACCAACGTACAAAGGTACATTTTGATTTGTTAGTGGTGGTGAAGCATCAACCCACTGCGAGCTGTCCGTATCATTGTAGTAGATCTTTAAGCGTCCTGTATCACTCTCCCACCACAGATCACCAATAGTAGCAGAACCAGGAGCAGTGTCCTGGATAGATGCATTGGCGACAATGTTTCCAGAATCATCATCATCAGCAATCCAATTAGATCCATTCCACTTAAGAACTTGACCTGTTGTTGGCGCTACAGTTAAATCTACATCTGCTAGTTCACCAATAGAAGAACCAGTGTCTAATAGTTGTGTCCAAGCACCAGCATGTGCGAAGTATCCATGATTTTCAGCATGAACGTGAGCGAACATACCATGATAAGTAGTTGCGTTTGGAAGATCTCCAAGCGTGGCAAAGTTGTTAGAGAAATATACTTTACCAGTAGTAGTAATATCTTGTGTAGTTGTTGCTCCAAGTGTTAGAACCGCATCTAATGTTTGTGTTTCTGCTGTTAAATATCCAGCAACACTATGATCACCCCACCCATATGCTGTATCCCAATTAGCAGCGTTTGCTACAGCTGTATTAAGTTCAGTTGTAGTTGCATAACCTGCTAAAGAATGATCACTCCATCCATATGCAGCGTTCCAGTTGTTGATATTTGTCTGCAGAATACCAGATGCTACATGAGCAGTGAATACAGGATCAGTTTCTGTTGTTAGATAACCTTGGGTAGAATGATTTCCCCAACCATATGCAGTATTCCAGTTTGCTGAAGCATTGATAGTAATACTATAGGTTCCAGAACCATCTGTAGTCATCAGACCTTCAGCGCCAAAATCAGTATCACTAATAAAATCAGTTAAATCTGGTGGTGTATATGTAAACACACCGTTAGTATTGTTGTATGCTAGTCCTGCTGTTCCAACTGGTGCTGATGCTACAGACAAATCAGCAAGTTCAATAGCAGACTGACCACCAACTAAATCGTTTGCAGGTTTCCATGAAGTGGACGCAGCATCCCACTTGAGAACCTGTTGATCAGATAATCCACCGCCAATATTAACATTATTTAAATCTTCAATGTCTATATCAGTTGTGCCAGTTACAGAAAGGTTTCCAGTGATATCTACACCAGTTTCTGTTGTTTGTAATTTCGTATTACTAGTATGCTTAAGTGTAATAGGTGTAGCATTAATTTCTATTTCACCAGCACTTCCAGATCGTCCAAATTTAATAATATTTCCAGTACTATTATAAATTATTTCTCCATCATTTTGATCACCAAAATAAATTCCATTCTCATCATACATGTGTACTGAACTAGCTCCGCTAGTTCCTTTAAATTCAACAGAATCATAAAACTCTACAGTGCCATTAAAAGTAAGATTACTATTAGTGCTAGCACCTCTACCAGTTACATTAGCAAGAGTATCAGATTCAAATGTCAGATAACCCCCAGTAGAATGATCTCCCCAACCATATGCAGTGCTCCACTGATTGATTGATGTAGTAGTAATTCCAGCAGCGCCAGAATTAGTATACCAATTACTAAACTGTGGGTCTGTTTCTGTAGTTAAATATCCAGCAGAGGCATGATTACCCCAACCATATGCACTGTCCCAATTGCCAGAATTTGCTAAAGAAGTTGTTAATGCATATGAAGATAAGTCAGCAGATTCAAAAGTGAACTGACCATTTACAGTATCATATGAAAGAGTTCCCCCACCATTAGCACCAGCGTTTACGATTGATGGTTGAGCAGGTACAACAGGTTTATTTAAAATTTCATCAATAGATCCCACAGCAAGCCAGTCTGCTTTAACTTGTGCTGCTGGAATTGAAGGTGTATTAGTAAGAGTAAGATAACTACCATTAAAAGGTGTCGTCCACTCAATAGAAGTACCAGTTGATGTAAGGACTTGACCAGAAGATCCACTGACACCACCAGTCTGTAATGGTTTTCCAGCAGGAATATTTACACCCTCCTTCACCTCAACCGGAGAGTTATCCCCGTAGTTGGCAATTTGGTTTGCAAGAATTTTTGACATACTTCCAGTCCTGAAGACACTATTTCTAAGCTAGAAGTATTTATTAAAGCGGGAGATCGGACTTGAACCGACGACATTCAGTTTGGAAAACTGACGCTCTACCACTGAGCTACACCCGCAGAAAAACCCCGAAGGGTTATTTGTAGTTAGGACCAGCATACCATCCAACTAATGATGATCTACATCCAGATTTAATAGGTCTCACACGATGCATCATTTCTGAAGAAAAAATTACAACATCACCAGATTTCATTTTAAATGTACTTAGTTCAATGTCATGATCATAAATTTGAAATTCTCCTCCTTCGTAATCATCGCTTAGACACAAACTAATACTCAATTTTCTCACCATATCAGTATAGTAAACAGATTTTTGATGATCATTATGCCATCTATATCCTGTTCCTTTCCCATCGTATACACTATACTGTATTCTATCAGCCCACCCATGTAGATCATAATGGAAATGATCTTTATTTGCAACAGAAATAAAATGTGCTAACATTCCAGAAATCCAATGATCTGTATTAATCCAAGAAACAGAAACATTACGAATTTGTTTGTCAAGTATATCATCCTGAAGTTTTCCTTCTACGAGAGAAGAATCAGCAAGTTGTTTTTGTATGACATTGGATACAGATTGGTCAATTCCAGATGGAATTAAATAAATTCCATTATTTTTTGCCATGGATAGAAGAGAGAATTTTGTAAAGTTGGGGTTGTCAACCCCGAGCACATGCACGCCACTTGTTTTATTATTTTAACTGCTAAACAAGAAAACAGCCACACGGAAGGGGTTTGGCACCACCACTACATCTTTAACTGGAATGTAGAAACCAGGCGGCAACGTAATCACCCGCACCAGGGCTAGTTTATAGTCCTACCGAGACTAACTGAAGGTGATAGTATCATCATCAGATGTATTGATAATGATATCTCCTTTAGGAAAATCAAGAACGTTATCTAGGGCATCCATATCACCACCAGGACGGTTGAGATAATCAGACGACAAATTGAAATTATATTCAAGTCTATCGCTTTCCCATTGTGTTGAGTTGTCAGTAAAACGAATAGTATTACCAACTTTTTTATTTAACTCACGAACATCATTTAGTAAATTAAAGAGGTCAGTGAGATAATAATCCTCGCCCTCAGCAAGAGCGTTGATAAGTGCTTGACGAGCAGAGTCTTCTGCTTTTTCGAGATGAGACTTAATTGACATAGGGATTTCTCACAGAATTGAATTTACGATAGGCACATACATCGGGATCAGGGTCTAACCATTTGGTATACTCTGGATCTTCAAGGCAAGTGTCCAGTTGCATCTGATTGTCAAGGAAATACATGTCTGTATAACGCTTAGTCCATTCATTCATTTTTTGAATGCGGTAGTCAGGTCTACCATTGATCTCCAGAAGACCGCACTGAACGTAGCGGTAGGGAGATCTCTCAAGAATGACGGTTGGTTTCATCAGGTTCCTTGTTACTTCCATATTGTAGCACCTCCTCATCGTCATGTAAAGGGGGTGGGACAGTTTTCTTTTTGACCTGCTTGCTGCTCCAGAATGCTAGAGCAATCAGAGCAAAGTAGAACAATGTATCATCAATCATCACAAGGAAGAAGACGAGACCGCCACCAAACCTCAACCAGTTAGGAAGTCTCTTGGTGAATTTGCCTATCACAGGAGCAATCTTCTTTTCAAACTTGAAGTAAAGAATTGCTGTTAATGTAACTGTGATCTCACTCATCGGAACGATGAAGTATAGAGACAGGAACACAAAGATAGGCCAATAATGTCTCTCTGGAATCTTTTGGATTAAAGAGATATACTTAGAGATTAATTTTTTAACTAGCATCATCATGTGTTGTCATCATATCTTCCCAGTCAAGATCAGTAACTTGATCTGCTAGTTCTTTGTATTCTTCAGCAGGGACTGCCATGACAGCAGTTCCATCTGGTTTGCGAACAATAAATTTTTCGCCTGCTTCAATGCGATCCATGTAGGCATCAAAGTCTTTTTCAAATTCAGCAAACGGGACTTCAACCATTGATCTCCTTAAAATCTTTTTCAAAAATTGCCAGACCAGAATCGGTCAGGACATGGTTATACATCTTGTCGAACACAGCAGGTGGTAGTGTGCATACACTAGCACCATAGAGGAAGCAACGCGAGACATGGTGGACATCTCTCAAACTGGCAGCAAGGATCTTGGTGCGAACACCATGAGCGCAATACAATCCAGAGATAGCACGAACAAGTTCAACACCACTGAGTGAATTGTCATTCATACGTCCTACAAATGGAGAAACGTATGTGGCACCTGCCTTCGCTGCCATCACTGCCTGAGCAGCACTAAAGCATAACGTAACATTAGTTTCAATACCATCATCAGTGAGAACTTTACATGCAGATAACCCATCTTTAGTGAGAGGCAGTTTGATAGTAACGTTTTCTCCAATCTCAATATACTGTTGAGCATTACGAATCATTTCTACATCAGTATCTCCATCAACTTCAGCAGAAATGCTTTCAAACTGAAATTCAGAAGCAAGTGTCTTAATAAAGTCAAGGTAGTTTACACCAGACTTACGAACTAGTGTAGGATTTGTAGTGATACCATCGACTAGACCAGTCTCATAGCGTTCAGAAATGGCGTCAAAGTCAGCAGTGTCTAGGAAAATTTTCATATTCGGTAGGTTAATTACACTCCGATGCGTTGCTGCATCGAGATACATTGTTCTTTCATATTATACTGGAGTTTATAGTTCTTTGTCAAGACATAATACCCATCAATGGTCGAACCATCATCTGTCCACCCGTAAGCAATTACTTTCTCACATGCTCCATCAATTGTAAAGCATTTATTGCTATGTAAGTATTCGTGATAACGAGCGTCTAGATTAATCATTAGCGTTCCTCAAAATTAATGCGACGGACCTTACGTTGGCGTCGTTCCTCCTGGTATTTTAGGTCATCTGGTGTCAGCATACCATGATATTTAATCTTTTTGTCATAATTTGTAAGGACTACTTGACCCAAGTCAATCGCTCCTACTGTATCGTCTACGACTTTCATCTGATTTGGACATCCACAGAACTGAACTTTGCTGGTGCTTGTCAGTTCTTTGCCACACATTTTACATCTTGCGGATAACATTTGTAAGCATTTAACCTCATATGAGTAATGCTCGAAGAGGGGATCGAACCCCCGACAATCTCCGTGTAAAGGAGGTGCTCTACCTCTGAGCTATTCGAGCGAGTGTCGGTAAGAGGACTTGAACCTCCACGTCATAAGACACCAGAACCTAAACCTGGCGCGTCTACCAATTCCGCCATACCGACTGGCGACTCAGGTTGGACTCGAACCAACGACCGACTGCTTAGAAGGCAGTTGCTCTATCCAACTGAGCTACTGAGTCATATCTTTTCAACTTTGCCAATGGTAATGGTAAAAGTTTCCTTTGCGATCACACATGGGATCTTCTGCAACTACACGATAAGGCAACATACGTTGTCCTTTGAAACTGGTTCTATCGCCAATAATCGAGTATGCTTCCAGAAGTTTGTCTGTGTTTTTTAACTTAGCAACAACACTAGGTTTAGCAGCTGGACGACGGTATAAGAAACCTTCGTATTGTCCAGGAGCATAGACTACATCGGCAACAGTGTTAGGAAAGTATTGTGAATTCACACGGTTAAGGATAGAAACCGCAACACAGTATTCATCATTAGTATTAATTGCTGCTTCAACTTGCACTGCTCGTGCAAGGTGGTCGTAGTCAGCAGGCGTCAACGCCAGAATCGTTTCCAAAATCAAAATAGTCTTTCCTGTAGTAGCGTCCGAGTATGTTGCTATTATAGTAGGTGGGGGTGTGGTCTGTCAAGCTCTCGGTAAGAACGTTGTTGACGAAGAGTTGACGGGTCTCCTCATAGTTGACTCGTCCTGGTGTGGTGTGTAAAGAGAGGATCTCTCTAGCAAAAGCATCCCGTCCATATTTTTTAACATCATCTGTAAGCTCTGGACAACTTCCATAGTACTTTCTCCAGTCACTTTCACTAGTAACTCTTCGCCGTCTGGTAGTTTGACCAGTATCTCTAGGCTTTCGTTTTTGCCAGAAGTATTTTCTACCGATGTAGGAACGGTTGGTGGTGCTACAGGTAATCTTGTAAACAAAACCATAGTTGTTCCCAATAAGAGACCCGTCAAAGACGCTCCCACGATAGATCCAGGGATTCGGATACTCTTTATTTTCTGCCACATACTCATGATATAACCTCCATTATTTAT
>MDSW01071475.1_pt1 | contig 14749 bp, 10 predicted proteins | sample 811171 | NCBI WGS metagenome assembly MDSW01 (sample SAMN05326641, study PRJNA326480) | marine metagenome | isolation source: seawater | place: Atlantic Ocean: North West | collected 2012 | reverse complement strand
TAATCATTCCATAGGTGCGGAACCATGCAATCCAAAACAGCGCATATGAGAGCCACCCCAAGGCCGGATGAATAGCCAGATGTAGTCCAAAAATAGCACTAGCAAGTGCGAAAGTTGGCCAGTCGAGAGGCAGAGTATGAATGGATACAACATCGGTCGGTTGAGAATATCGAATCAAGAATAGTGGAATTAAAATCAGTAACCAAGAAACAGCGAAGAAGCCAGCAGTAGTAATCTGATCGTCAACTGGTGTCCTATTCGGGAGAGCTAGTGGCACAGCAGTAATTAGAAGGAAAAATGGAGACCATGCCAGTGGAAACAGAATTTTTATCCCGACTGGCCTGAGTGTCTGTCTTAACCATCCTGTAGACGACTTTTCCGAGGGAGTGTTCCAAGACTCAGGAAGGTCAGAAGTGCCTTCCGAAGATTGCTTTGCTCTCCCTCTCCATCCTTCTTCTCCGGAAAGCCAGAGGCGGTCTTGACTCGCCTGCATAACCTGCGGGAGGGCTTTGTGGTCTTGTTTCTTCGCTACTCTGTGCCAGGATGCCTTAGGATGAGATTGCGTGCCGCCCAAACCTCATCCACCCTCCTGACATCAGTACTGTGAGGGGCTGTAGTAACCAATTCGGGATCTTCTGCGAGGATGGCTAGGAAGTCATCCGCGAATTTGTCTAATACCTCGCGGCTCTCAGTCTCAGTGGGCTCTATCATGAGGCATTCCGGTACTATCATCGGGAAGTATAGGGTTGGTGACATGTAACCGTAATCGAGTAGTCTCTTTGCCACATCTTTTCCGGTTACTCCGGTTCTTTCCTTGAGAGGTTGCATAGAGAGTGTAAACTCGTGTTTCACAACATCTGTAGGTGCCCCGTCCACCGGCATCACTTCGATGCCAGCCAGAGTTTCAGTGTCCGGGTTCATGATCTGATGGCGCAGATAATTAGCATTCAGAACTGCATGCTCGCTCATCAGCTCCAACTCACGGCCGTAGCGACGGTAGAATGCCCATGCGCGGACGACTGCTCCAGCGTTACCATGCCACTGCTGGACTTTACCTATGGTATTCTCAGGAGTTTTCCAGAAATACCTGTAGCCATCACCGGTAGCTCCTCCATCTTCGACTTCTTGACGGCCTACCAGTGGAGAAGGTAAGAATTCAGCTAGATGTGATTTGACCCCAATTGGTCCGCTTCCAGGACCTCCTCCTCCGTGTGGCTGGCTGAATGTCTTGTGTAGATTGTAATGAACAGCATCGAATCCCATCCTTCCTGGGTCAGTCTTGCCCAGAATCGCATTGAAGTTGGCTCCGTCATAGTACATCTGGCCTCCAGCCGCATGAACAATTTCTGCGGCCTCAGCAATTTCGGGCTCAAATATGCCGAGGGTGCTAGGGTTGGTAATCATCATTGCAGCAGTATCTTCACCAACTGCTGCCCTGAGAGCATCTAGGTCTATGCGGCCGTCTTCTGCGCTTGGAATCTCAATGATATCGTAGCCGCACATCGCAGCGGAAGCGGGATTGGTACCATGGGCCGAATCTGGAACTATGACTTTGTCTCGGTGATTTTCTCCATTGCTACGATGATACTCCTGAATGCAACGAATCGCTGTGAATTCTCCTTGGGCACCCGCTACTGGTTGTAGAGTAACTTGATCCATTCCAGCGCAGATCTCAAGCATTTCCTGCATCTCATAGAAGATTGACAGCAGACCTTGTATCTGATGTTCAGGCTGCAGAGGATGAATTCTATCGATCCCGGGGAGTTGTACTATTCTCTCATTGATTCTAGGATTGTGCTTCATCGTGCATGAACCCAAGGGGTAGAATCCAGTATCAATTCCGAAATTTCTCTGCGAGAGCCAAGTATAGTGTCTGACCAATTCTGGCTCACTAGCTCTTGGCCACTCCGGGAGGTTTAATCGTCTCAAAGATGGAGGTACTGTATCTGCTGCGTCTTCCATCATGGGCTCTGGCTGAGACCATCCTGAGCCGGCGGCCCCATTAAATTCGAAGATATCACTCAAGGGCTCACCTCCTCAATCCAAGATGATAATGCCGAAGTCAGAGCATCGATGTCAGATTGGCTGGTTCTCTCGTCACAGCCAATCAGCAGACATGTTGACATCGAATCCCACCAGTCTCCAAGATCAAGTCCTCCTAGTACCCCTGCCTCATCCATGTGAGCGATAGCTTCGCCCGCGTCTCCGGGTAGTTTGACTGCGAACTCTCTGAAGTTCGGAGTATCGGGATCGACCAATTCTACTCCCGGAATTGCACAGACTGCCTGTTTTGTTGCTTCAGTTGCAGCAGCGACACGGAGAGCTAGTCTCTCCAAACCTTCTGGACCTAGTAGAGACATGTGCATAGCACCCATGAGGGCAATCAGAGTCTCATTGGAACAGATGTTTGAGGTTGCACGGTGGCGGCGGATGTGTTGCTCGCGAGTAGAAAGTGTCAGAGTGAAAGCATCCTTGCCGTCCTCATCGATTGTCTTTCCAACAATTCTCCCGGGCATCAATCTCAGGTAATCTTTCTGACACGCAAATAGGCCATAGATTGGGCCTCCAGCGGTTGGACCTATCCCGAATGGTTGTCCTTCGCCGACGACAATGTCGGCACCGTAATTGCCGGGCGCCTCGACTATACCCAGTGACACAGCATCTACGCCAACAATCAACGCTGTGTTCTCTCCAATGATTTCTTTGAGTTTCATCACGCCTTCATCCAGCTCACCGAATGCGTTTGGCTGCTCTACATAGACAGCACACGCCCCGGCAGCGGCGGTAGCTGCCTCGAGGTTGATTCTGCCATCTTCTCCGTGCTCCAAGGTGCGAAGTTCGATACCTCCGCCCTGTGAGTAATTCTCTATGACAGAGAGCCTATGAGGAGGTACAAACTGAGACACATATACTACTCCTTTCTGGGTGGCCTTCCGTCCCTTCACTCGAACAGCGCATGTAATGGCCTCTGCTGCCGCAGTACTAGCATCATACATCGAAACATTTGACACAGGTAAGCCCACCAGTTCCGAGACCATTGTCTGGAACTCCCACATTGCTTGCAGCATCCCTTGGCTGACCTCAGGCTGATATGGAGTGTAGGATGTGAGGAACTCTCCACGGGTAGCTAGCATTGGGACCATGGTGGGGACGAAGTTTCGTGCTAATCCGGCGGCAAGAAAAGATGGGCGGGAATCTAAGTCGATATTTGCCCCAAGCAAGCGCTGAGCATCGGCCCAGATCTCCTCTTCGGACTGTGGTCCTCGTAGTGGAAGAGGGTCGGTTCTGCGTACCTCTTCGGGTATGTCAGAAAACAAATCATCCATGGATTGTAGGCCCATTGCCTCGAGCATCTCTTGCTCGCGACCCAAATTCGGTAGTTGGTCCAAGTCCTCACACCCCGCCTCTTGGCGACCCAAGCAGAATTGCGACGCCCTTGAATGTTCGTTGCATGAGTTTTCACAGAGAGCAACATACACTTATTTGCTCGTTTGAACTGGTAAGTGTAACATGAAGGTCGCAATCACCTCCGCAGATACGTTCGTCGCACCATATCTGATGGAGATGTTAGGAGACTCTGGAGTCGTTATTCCAGAGGAAGCTCTCGGCGACCCGATGTCACTTGACGCCCTGTTGACTCCATGTAGCGCCCTCATTCACATCAACTCCAGACCTGTTGACGCTAGCGTGGATAGAACCGACAGAGATGCTTACATCTCGATGCGTGAGTCATCTAGGCCAATACTGGATGCCGTGGATAGGCATGGCAGTCTGCATCTGGTGATTGTAGGGACTCTCAGAGTACATCCACAGTGGGAACCCGGTGAAGCATACTATGGCGATGATTCGACTCTTGCTCCTCGCGATACTGCTGCTGAAGGTCAATTGTGGATGGAAGAAAATGCTCTCGAGCGAGCTGAGGCGGAGCGTCCGGTTAGCATTGTCAGAGCGTCCAATGTCCAAGGTGTGCCATTGGATGGACCCCCGGGCAACGGACTTCTGCATAAGTGGGCAGAAGAGTGTCAAATTGGTTGGATAAACATCCCAGGAGATGGATCTGACATCAAGGACTTCGTCCATGTCCAAGATTTAGTCAGAGTGGTCGATGCTGTACTCGCTAACCCGCCTCCTACTAGGGATAGCATCGCTGTGGGCTCTGGCAAGGGAATTAGTATGGAAGAATTGGCTGGAATCTACAACTCCCGGACCGGTTGCGATACAGAGTTCGGTCAAAGTGATGCAGGAGAGGTATTCGGAATGGTAGACGGATGGGGACTACAGGAAAGATTTGGGTTCAAGCCTGAAATCAGCCTTGAAGAAATGATTGACGAGGCTTTCGAGGCCGCGGGTCACTGAGCGTTTACAATCAATCTCTTGCGAATTCCGTTCCACCCTGAGATACTAGCACTAATTGTAGTACCTCGTCCCTTGGACATTGAACTGCTATCTGCTCCCGATGCAAATCTGACTTCGACTTCGCCCACCTCGGGGACTTCGCCGATTACTGTCAATCCTCCGCGGTATGCATCTTCTATTCCTATGCCGAATGTACGCTCTGGGTCTGAATTAGGTTTGAACTCAAACTGGAATGTCTTGCCCTCGAGAGAGTCAGCGAGATTTCTCTGATCGGTAAGCATCCTTGCTTCGGAGAAAGCAGCAGCTATAGAAGACATGCTGGAAAGTTCTGAGGATGATTCGGTGACTTCTTGAGAGGTTGGTTGTGGCGTAGTTACGGATTCTCTGCTGACTGGAGGTGTAGCAACTGACGAGCGGCGCCTAGTTCCGACAGTGACTCGTTCTGGAACCGATACTCTAGTTTCGACATCGACCTTAGTACTCTCATACCACTCATCGGGATCTTCATATTCTGGAATCTCTACCTCTGTATCGACCTCTACTCTATCCGGTACCTCGACACTATACTCCTCATGCCAATCATCATGACTGGAGTATTCTGTCTCAGCGGTTGCACTTTCTAAGGGCTCGGGAGTTTCTTGCATTCTGGACGCAGCGGCGGCCCCGGCAACAGTTCCTACTACCGCGGCTCCGGCTGCGGCAGCAGCAGTTCTCTCAGCCAATCTAGAGGTCACTTCAATCTGCATTTTGTCAGCATTAGCCTTCCATAGTTTCTCAGCGGGAGATCTTAGGAAGAATGGAAGGTTTTCTATCTGAGTTTTTGCCTCTGCATCAGCGATTGCCCTAGCCTCTTCGACTGTGATTCTGCCCTCCATGACCTCCTTCTCGAATGCGGCAACCTTGGAGAGCATGCTCTCAGAGAAATTGTCGAATTCGTTCGAACCGCCATCCTCAATCTCGAAATCCTCACTGTGGTGTAAGGTGAATCCTCCATCGGAGAAGACGCGGATGCTCCATCGACCTGCTGATTGCGCAGGGAATGATGCGTTGTTCACATCAATATCGCGTAACCAGTGCCATCTCTGATGTTGAGCTCCATGATCATTGTCGGCCGCACCTGCTGGATAGATGCCAACCCAAGCATCGTTGCTGCTTGGACGATTGCTGATTCTGAAACGGACGGGTTTACCAGCTACCGCCTCCAAAATCTCAATCGTTTTGCTCGAAGTTGTTGCAGGTGAAGTTTCTGGTGAAAGCTCGTAGACTGCGGGTCCGCTCCATCGTTCATCAACGTCGTTCCACGTTCCGGGGGCCTGGTAGCCGAGGTGCACTCTGTTTTCCCACCCTCCGGCGTTGTTCGGCTCGCCACGGTGCCAATTGGTGTAAGTCCAAGGCCGGCCGTCAGACCAGTGCCAGTGGTCCGCTCCAGGACCGTTTCCACTACCTGTCCTGATTCCGCCTATCCATACGGCATTACCGCCGGCGATTCTAGTAACCTGTTCGTTGTCCTCCGCACTAGTGATGGAAGCTAGATTGCCTCCGCTCGCCCTAGCATATTCGTTGTGCTCAGTCCATGTCAGTTTCTCTGGTGCAAACACAAAATTACGAACACTGTCTGAAGAATACTCATCCAAGGTTGTTATTTCTGGGTCCGAGTCAATTGCTTGGGGAGATGATGGAGTGACCGTAATCTTGCCTACGCCTACCCACCTTCGCATACCAGTGGGTAGAGAATTGTCCGATTTAGGGCGGGCCCAGCCGCCTCTGTACCAGTCGTTGCTTCCATTCTGCTCTCTATCGTCTAGGCTCCAAGATGGTGCTCCTCCACTATTTGCGTTGTAGAAGTATAGCCTTGCACCGGAAGAATTCTCGTACCAAGTCTGGCCATTTATCTTGGTGTCTTGAGCATGATAAATCCCGTTATACTGTCCATTCGGGTGATCTCTAATCTCAACTGATGAACCCTCTGAAACAGCCTCTGACGGACTTCCATCGAAAAGCACCAGAATCTCTTCTAAATCCAGGTTGCCATCAGCATTAGCGTCCACTGCGGAAAATATTGCAGATAGGATAGAATCCGGAGCCTGTTGGCCGGTTATAGACTGCAAAGCAGACCTGAATTCATTAGAATCAATGGAGCCGTCGCCATCAAGATCGTACTTAGTGAACAATGACTCCGCTGTGATTCCTCTCTTGCGTAGAAGCTCTTTGAGATTCTTGATTGCTACTGCCTCTACGGCACCGCGTGCACGCGACTGCATGGTCTTTGAGAATGGGCAAGGGCAATGAGTATTTTCCCGGCTAACTCAGTATTCGGGGTCACTAAATGAATGGAGGACGCATTACTAATGCTCTTACTCTTCTCCTAGGACTTGCTTGTATCCAGACTTCGTTACCTAGACTTACTCCTCTGAGATATGCCATTGCGATTCCCGTTCTCTGCTTGCTAGGAGATGGCGCTCCACTCGTCACTCTTCCAACAACATCTGCATCGTCATCATCTGAAGATAGTACAACATGACCAGGGCGGGGCGCAGGCCCTCTCTCAAGACACTCCAAACCATGCCACCTGTCGCCAAAGTCAATTGAATTCGATACTCGACTCTTGCCGATGAAATCGTGTTCTAAATCTAGTCCAAAAGGTACTGCAGTCTCAGCGGTGTCTCTAGTAAGGAAATCCTCGGGCAATGGCTCTTCTGCAAAATCTCCTAATCCGGGCCACAGAAAGTCTTGGCCGGAAAGCAGGTATCCCTTCTCTAAACGCAGGGTATCACGGGCGCCCAATCCCACTGGAACTAATCTATGGCCACCTCCAGCTTCGAGTAGTGCATTCCACAGAATAGGAGCCTGTTGATCATTGACGAATATCTCGTATCCTCTCTCGCCTGTGTAGCCAGTTCCTTGGATCCAGCCCGAGATGCCTAGATCATTATCGATAATCTCCTGGCATGCGAATCTACCAACGGAATTACCCTCGCCAATTGCCTTTGCGAGAATGTCTGGCGATGCAGGGCCTTGCAAGGCAAGTATGCTTGTACTATCTGAGAGATTGTCGATGGTGATTGAGCCATCCTCGGGAAGCAATGAAGTAAACCAATCCAGCATCACTGGAACCATAGAGGCATTTGGAACTCCGAGGACTTCAGTGTCTGATTTCACAGCGAATATCATGTCATCGATTATGTGGCCGTTGTGATCGAGAAAATGAGTATAGCCACACCTTCCATTTGAGAAGTTCATAAACTCCTGAGTTGCAATACTACTCAGCCATGAACGAACTCCTTCGCCACAGAATCGGAAGAAGCCCATGTGAGAGACATCAAACAAGCCGGCGGATTCACGGGTTGCGAGATGCTCTTCCTGAATTGACGAATACCATATCGGTAACTCAAAGCCATGGAAGTCTACCATCTTGGCTCCACCTTCGATATGGCATTGGTACAGCGCCGTCCTGCTCGGCTCTCCGTGCATGGCCTGTGCATCATGATGCAGTGCAAGAAGTTACGGGAAGAGAATACAGAGTTTTGAGAATTCAGGAGCAGTGATTTGTATGAGCAAGGACGCCAAAGATTTAAATAAGATTGACACTACTATACAACTACAGGTTGACAAGATGGAACGAGACACTGCTAAGCAGGCCAGTAGGGCTGAGAGTAATTCGAAGAAGCGAACCAGCACTTCGCAATTCAATCCAGCAATGAGGCCCTCTAGAGGACGAGGTACTGATTCCGTGGCTGGCCCGTGCAAGGTTTGTGGATCAAGGTCATGGGATACCGATGACATACGAGGGGAGACGATTTGTTCGGAGTGCGGTTTTGTCGCAGCCGAGAATATGATTGACCCTGGTGCAGAGTGGATTAACCACTCAGATGGAGATGACAGGAGCCGCGTTGGAGCGCCTTCGACTCTGACTCTATCAGACAAGGGGCTGTCCTCAGAGATTCAGAGGCGTGACCTGACTGCCGGTGCTGCCAAGCGCCACGGGATGAGCAGTAAGGGGCTAAGAGAATGGAGAAGGAGGCAGCGCATAGACCAGCGCAGCAAGACTAGAGATAGCCGCAGCCGAAATCTTGCCAAGGCTATGCAATTCATCCGCGACCGTGGCGATCTGCCACCTCAGATTGAGCAAGAAGCGGCTTCGCTCTACCGGCATGCCGTTCAGCGTGGCCTAGTTACTGGCAGAAGCATAAGAGGAGTATCGGCCGCTTGCGTTTACATCGCGGCTCGTGAAGCCAAGATACCTCGGCGTATCGAAGATATTGCCGAAGCCTTCGATATGACAAAAACTGTCGAAGAGAAAGAGCTCAAGAGAACCATTAGGCTAGTTGCCAGAACCTTAGGCACACACCACATTACTGGGCCTGAAGAGTACTTCGAGAAGTTTCACTCTGACCTAGGGTTGCCTCCACATGTCCTTGGGGAGGTTCGAGAACTTTGGAGCTCGGTCAAAAACAACCTGGCATGGCAAGGCAAGAAACCATCAGGGATTGCTGGTGTAATTATCTACAAGGCATCTCAGGAGAGCTCATCGCCCAGAACTCAGAGCGAGGTCTGCAAGGTTTCTGGAATTAGTGAGGTCACACTTAGAGGTCTTCTAAAGATCCTGGCTCAACTACTTCCTGAGTAGGCATCCTTGAAAACTCGGGCTAGGCTGTACAATCATGCCTGACCCTCTAATCGCTGAGGAACTCGTGGCTGGCCTAGCAGATGAGGTCGATCGGCATCTAGAAAACAAACCTTGGTGGAACTATGTCAAGGCGATTTTATTCTACGGGCCTGCTGTATTGATTGCAATCTATCTATCTGGATTCTTTCTTGGCATATTCTAGAGAAACGATAGATAATCGCCACCTCCTCCTGTTCACTCATGACTTCGGCATGGTTGGCCGTAGGGACTTATTGCGTCCTCATGATATTGTTCGCTATTTGGGCTAGAAGAGATGTTGGACGAGATGATGAGTCCTACTATCTGGCGGGACGCAGTCTAGCTGGACCGATACTGCTAGCCACAATGGCAGCAACTAACTTCAGTGCGTTCACAGTATATGGTGCAAGCGGAGCAGCCTACAGAATTGGTCTGTCATTCTTGCCGATTATGGCATTTGGGACTGGTTTCATGGCTGTATCAATGTATGCACTTGGTAAGCGTGCGCGGGCACTTTCCGTTAAGCACGGAGCGATGACTGCTCCCGAGATGGTATTCGGTCAGACTGGTTCCAAGCAGGCTCAGAAGACAATGGCTACAGTTCTAGTAATCGCTACAATACCCTATCTAGCCCTACAACCTAGGGCAGCAGGAATTGTCGTTTCGGCCTTATTTGGAGGCCCAGAGTGGGTTGGAGCAGTCTTGGTTACAATTCTGGTAGTTGCGTACACACTGACTGGCGGATTGAAGGCCGTAGTAAGGACAGATTTGGCTCAAGGCCTGATTGCGCTGATTCTGCTATGGGTTGGATTAATCTTGGTTGTCAACGATTCGGGAGGATTGGAGACCGCGATGGATAGTCTGGCTGCTTCAGAGCCTGCTCTTCTAGGACGAGAAGGATTCTACACCTTGTTGATTTGGTCATGCACCCTTTTGCTCTGGTTCTTTGCAGACCCTATGTTTCCTCAATTGTATCAGAGACTATGTGCGGCTGAGAGTGATACAGATATTGGATTCATGGCTAAGGCGTATCCGGCTATTGCTTGGTTAGCTTTCCTACCGCCAATTCTAATTGGGGCTCTTGGTCACTTGGACTTCTCCGACTTAGACCGTGCTGGCTCTGACAACATTCTGCCAATGCAGATTATCGAGTCAGGAGGAGCTTGGTTTGGTGGATTAATCTTGGTGGCCGGATTAGCCGCATTGATGTCAACTATGGATTCACAGCTTCTGGCTACTGGCTCTCTTGTGACTAGAGACTTGCTCGATACCGATGATTCCGGGCAAAGCCGAAGAGATATGGTAATCGTCGCTTTGGCAGTCTTGGGCCTTGTTCTTTCATTGTGGTCGAATCTCTCCATTCTTGATCTTGGACTTCTAGCCTTCTCAATGTACGCTGTACTATTCCCTTCGGTTTACTTGGCAGCATATTTCGAGGGATTAGATGGAAGGGCAGTAATCGCCTCGATTCTTTCTGGTGAAGTCATGGTACTTCTGGCCTTAGAGTATCCTGCATTCTACTCTGGTTGGTGGGTAGAGCCAGTTGGTCCAGCAATGCCCACAGTAGTAGTTCCTTCATTGATAGTCGCAATTGTGGTACTTGTTGTAGTAAATCATGTACTCTCAAATCGCTCACTATCTGAGGTATTTTTCTCGGTATTGCCTGACAAAAGCAGAACTATCCCGGCCCTTGGTCTGCTGGCAGTTTTCCTGCTCGCTCATGACTATTGGTGGTGGGAAGAGAATGCAACATGGTTGCTCGGGATGCCAGTATGGATCTGGTGGGCTGCTGCACTATCGGCTGTGCAGACTGGAATAATGTCAATGATGGCTGAATAATGGTGGACGCTGGGGGATTTGAACCCCCGGCCCCTTGGTTGCAAACCAAGTGCTCTTCCAAGCTGAGCTAAGCGCCCCGTGAGGCTGCCGACTGAGCAGGAGTTATTGAGTGCAACCGTTGGAAGGATGTCATTCCTGCTCGCTTGTTCCCATCAATCTAGGAAGGATGATCATTATTCCAACTAATGATGCGATTAGGAGAATTGTAGCATAGTCTGTCTCACTAGGAGTTTCGGCCTCTTCCTCCTCTTCTGTCTCGGGGTTATCCGGAGTATGCACATCATCAGTGAATGTTACAGTGAAGTTTCTCTCCCAAAATGTCCCATTGTTGTCAATTATATGTTGGAAAACAAGTGTTCCGGGCAGAAGGCCATTGGAGGGGTCAAGATACACCAATTCAGTAACTTCGCAATTAGAATCGATTCGCTCACCTGTCTCATTTAGTTCGCAAGAAGATGTGAGCCATGCAGTTGCGATATCATCGATACCATCGAAGACCCCGTCTCCGTCCGCATCGATTAGAATCCTATGAGAAGTATTCTCGCGACTGTCTACATTTCGGAAGAAAAGTGAATCAGTAGTGACTAGTATTCCCTCGGGCACTCCATTGGGAGTGACTCCGTCCTGTTTGAGTAGCATCGTGTATTCCTTTGGCTCGTGAGCTGATACTGGAACGGATAGAAGAATCAAGGAGATGCACAATGCTGCTACGATTCCACGCACGCCCCTCCGTAGAGGGGCGATGGCTTCAACATGACCTACGGGCTCGCGAGTATCGTGGAATCCGAACGCATGGCACTAGCGCTCGGCCTAGTGGTCTGTCTGATTGGAGCATCGGCTGCTTTGTTCATGATTTCTGATAGCCCAGGAGAGGGTGCCTCAGATACATACGAGATGATTGACCCTCTGCTGCAAGACGAGGGGCATGATCACAGGAATGCGAGTCAGCACATGATGTATACCGACAACATTCAGCCTGTTTCATTCAATGCCCTCACGGCGCCTGGGAACGCGGAAGTCCAGGTAGCTGACTCTCCAGATGGCAAAACCTACGCATATATTGCGGGATGGAGTGAGATGCATATCGTAGATGTAACAGACCCTTCAAACACTACTGTAACGGGTGTCTATTATGATCCTAATACTCAGGTCCTAGATGCCAAGTATCTTGAGTACAATGGAAAAGAGTATGTGATTGTGCAGAACCAGCTAGTTGACCCCGGAGCTGCTGACCCTAATGTTGGAGATTGGGAAGATCCTGCTCAGGTTACGGTAACACTAGTTGATGTAACAGACAAGAGTGATCCTAGTTGGGTCGATTCTTGGTATGATGCTGATCATCCTAGTGGGCCGCACAACCTTTACACGCACATGATTGACAATGAATGGTACATCTTCGTAGCCAATCCAGACTACGAAGCCTGTGATGTTGGGCAGGGAGATGCATGTGGAGGAATCACGATTGCTCATCTGAACTTTGCTGGGTATGGAGACTTGCCTAGAATTGTCAAGTTAGGAGAGGCCGAAGTCAGTTGGGAGTCGACGCTAGGTGGATGGATTTACATCCACGACATGACTGTTCAGACTTGGCCAGGAGAGGATTCGAATGATCCGCGCTTTGGGAGAACCTATGTGTACGGAGCTTACTGGGAAGCAGGGTTGAGAATCTTCGATGTTTCGGATATCCCTCATCCGAATAAGAAACTAGCAGAGTATCTCTGGTACGGCTCTCTTTGCAGAGTCTCGGGTGGCACTCAGGCTGGCTGTAATTGGAGAGCCCCTGAGGTTGGACAGTGGATGGAATTCGAGGATTTCGATGGCGATGGAGAGATAGATTGTGGATGCACGAGCAATGAGAACGGTGGTCGGGCCTCCTACATCCACTATGCCGAGCCAGTCGATGAGATGGTGGATGCTTCCCATCTTGGATATCCTCCAGGCAAGATGCATTTGACAATTATCGCAACCGAGGTTCTAGAGACTACTGTGGGAACAGGCATGTCATATCTTCTTGATACAACTGAGTATGAAGAAGTAAACGGAAATGTCCGTTTCAAGCCGAAGTTAATTCACGGATGGGAGATACCATTTGCAAATGACCATCACATCCCAGGTGGAGAAGAGTGGTTGCTATTCAGCCCGCACAATGTTGACACACAAGTCTTCCAAACCGGATTGCCTGGGCTTCCGGATACGAGTCATGGAGGAGCTTGGGATGCTCGAATTTACCTATCGAGTTACCATGCCGGACTGTGGGTGGTCGATATTGAGACTCTGATGCTCGCTGGATTGTCTGAAGGTAACAAAACGGATACTCACATGGATGCTACAGTAGGCTTCCATTTGCCACACGGAGAAGATGGTGTGCCCCTGGACAGCTCTTACTACGATTTCGGTTGGACTCCATTCCTATGGGCCGCCGAATATCACAAAGGATACACATATCTCTCTTGTATCACTACTGGACTGTATATCGTTCAATTGGACATAGACAAACCATATGGGCCAACGGCTTGATTCGCCCAGAGCGCGTAGCGCTCGGGCGACCGGTGCATTGAACAACTGCCCGTTATCGTCGGCGTGCAGGGTGGCAACTTGTTCGGTGGCACGAATGCAAAGATGATGTTGATGGTGGCGCTAATGGCGCTGGCACCTCTTTCTGGGTGTCTGGGGATAATTGGAGACGGAGATTCTGATGATGGAGGTTACAAATGGATAGATCCTGTGACTGAAGTTGAGGATGCCAATCACTCCCATAATGACTTGCTAGCACACAGGCTATCAACTCCAAATGCTAGACTGATTGACTACCACAATCTCAACTGTGATGGAAATGTCAAGCCTCCTGCAGAATTCGATGACACTATGGGCAGGCCGTGCAAAGAGGAATTCAAGAATGTCGGGCCGACACCGGGCGATAATTCGGAGATTGCAATAGAGGGTAACTTCGATGAGGATTGCGAAATCTACGGTGACGGGACTGGTGGTTGCTATGCCTATGTCTCTAGTTACAATCAATTCGAAATCCTCGACATCAGTAGTCCGAATAATATCATCCTCCTCTCAACATATTACGCCGAAGTTGCTAGGATGATTGACATCAAGGTCACACCCGACAACAACTGGGTCTTGGTCAACCATGAGTTGACGAATAGCGAGTTGGATCCGATTCCTAATGACGATGATGCAAACAGCGGGATGAATAGACTAGATGTGATTTATGTTGGAGATAAGACCAGTCCGGTCAAGGTGGCAGAGTGGAATAATCCTCCTGCTGGCTTCCACAATCAGGATTTGCATGTATACTGTGATTGGGATGGAGCAATAGATCCGAGAGAAGAGTGTAGTCTATTCCTATTTGGCGCCGACCCCTACCCTGAGATGGTAGAGGGAAGTTCTGGTACCTTCTACAAGGGAACTCAGGTGTTTTATGTTCCACTGGGACTTGAATCTTGGTTGCCCAATCAGAACCAAGAACAGCAGAATTCTAGTCGAGAGATTTTGCGTTGGGGCGGCTATACTCCTGAGCCTTACACTACTTGTGGCGGATCAATCTTCAACCATGACAATGTATTCTTTATTCACCCCATAACCAAACAGAAGCTTCTGGTTGTTTCCTACTGGGGAGCAGGTTTGAGACTAGTTGATGTCAGCGACCCTCCAACTGTCCCTGATCCATTAGGAATCTCATGGCCCCCCGAAGTCGGGCGATGGCTAGGGTGTCCAACCGATGACTCTGGTTGGTACGGGCCTGACGGAGGAGGTCATGCCGGAATGTCTGCTGAAGAGTGGTTAGATGCAAATCAGGGTAATGACAACATCCACTATGCAGTCCCTCAGGATTATCTTATTTGCTCCGGAGTTAGTGAGATTGACCCCGTGAGCACCTATCCAGAAAAATGTGGAACT
>MDSW01062006.1_pt1 | contig 14749 bp, 13 predicted proteins | sample 811171 | NCBI WGS metagenome assembly MDSW01 (sample SAMN05326641, study PRJNA326480) | marine metagenome | isolation source: seawater | place: Atlantic Ocean: North West | collected 2012 | reverse complement strand
CTGATGGTGTTATTATTGGATCGTGTAATATTTTTATCTTTTTTCTGTCAAAATTTTTTTCAATTAAGTTTTTATATGTGCCTATTGTTGGAGTGGTCATATATACAATTTGTTTGACGGATAATTTCCATAGGGAAAATCTAAAAAGGTTAAGTTTTGGTATTCCAGAAATTCTTAAAATGAGCTTTGTTTTTAAATTAAATATCAAATTTAAAAAAAGAGGTAATGAAGAAATTAAGTGAATAATTAAGAAATCGGGTTTATTTTTTTTTAATAACTTTAATAATGGAAAAAAACTCATAAGAAAGAGAGAGATATAAATAAGCCTACTTTTATAAAAACCAGTCCAATTCTTTTTGTCCAAAATTCTAGATTTATTTAAATCAATAATCTTAATTTTAAACTTGTTTTCATTTTTGAATTCATTCCATTCCCCTGCAACATTAATAATTACAGGCTCAAATTTATGATTTGAATATCTTTTTAAGGATTCTGCTGATTTAATTACAGCTCTAACTGTTGCCACTTTTGAGATAAATGGACACCAATAAAAAATAGTTTTCATAATAATTTATATTTCTTATTTAAAACATATTTTTATTGAATATAGTATTTTGTATTTAAAATATAGATAATCAATTAATTTTTTATGGATTTCGATGCATTAGTTATTGGTTCTAAGCCAAAATCAGTAATACCAAATTTTTTAATTAGTAAAATTTATACTGCAAATGGAGCTGCGGAAAGAGCAAAAAATTACCAAAAAAAATTTCCTAAGACAAGTTTAACTTGTTTAGTTGGTGATTTAGAATTTGAAAAAAATATTAATGTCAGAGTTAGAATTACTGAAGCTTTTCCTGATAGAATGATTGTAAGAGGTAAAAAAATTCATCTGCCTGAAAAATTAAAAACTAAATGTGAATTAAAATATTTAAGTTTTACAGACCAACTGAAATTTCAATCAAAATTTTTTCAAGGCGGAAATTTTACAGTCATATATTCAGAATTTTTCAGAGAGACTAAAATTAAAGATAAAATAAAATATTTTTTAAAAAATCTTAAAAAACTTGAGTTTCAAGGAGTTTCTACTGGTTTTTTTTCAATTTTAAAAGCTTTAGAAGAAAATCCGAATTCAAATATCCTAATTACAGGAATTGGTATGTCTGGTGGAAAACAATTCTATACTAATGAGAGAAATAAATCATATGATTATACAGCAAGGTCACGTGTTGACAGATATTTAGTTAAAAAATTAAAAAAAGAATATAAAAGAAATATTTATACCACTGACGAAGACCTTCATGTAAATGGAAACATCAAACTATGGAAATAAATAAAAAATTCAAAATAGTACATTTTGTTGGAGGTAAAAAAAATTCTGGAGCATTTAAAGGTGCAAATTTACTGCATGAAGACTTATTAAAAAATAGAATAGACTCTTCAATGATTTACGAAAAAGACGATACAAGAATTAAAAAAATCAAATCATATCTAAGACAATCAATTGAGAAATTGCCTAAAATTTTTTATCCAAAAAGAGAAAAGACTACGTTTAGCTCATCTATAATTGGTTATAATTTTATAAATGATAAACTTTATAAAAATTCAGATATAATTCATTTACATTGGATAAATAATGGTTTTTTTGATATTTCAAAAATTAATCTAATAAAAAAGCCAATTGTTTGGACCGTTAGGGATATGTGGCCGTTTACAGGCGGTTGCCATTACACCCTTGGGTGTAATAGATTTATGTCTACTTGCTATTCGTGCCCTCAATTGAAGAGTAATTTTAATTATGATTTGTCTACTTTCAATCAAAATAGAAAATTAAAATATCTTAATAAAAATATATCTTTTGTAGTAAATAGTAATTGGATGAAAAAAATGGCAGAAAAAAGCACCGTTTTAAAAAACTTTAAAATTTTAACATTTTATCCATCATTCGATTTAGAAAATTTTTTCGAAGATAAATTAATAGATAAAAAAAAAATAAATTTAAATCCAGATAAAAAAATTATTTTATATGGTGCACAAAATATTGAAGCTGAATATAAAGGATTCAAATTTTTTTTAGATTCTATTGATTATTTAGATAAATCAAAATTCCAAATTGTTTTTTTTGGAAACTTTTGGAATCTACAAAAAATTAAAGATAAAAAAATCGAATTTACTAATTTTGGATTCATTAAAGATATTAACATCCAAAGAAAACTTTATTCTATTGCAGATGTATTTGTAGCTACTTCTTTACAAGAAGGTTTTCCAAAAACTGTTTCTGAGTCATTATTGTGCAATACACCTGTTGTTTATTTTAAAGACACTGCAATCGAAGATATTTGTGAAAATAAAACAATTGGTGGTTATGGTGCGAATTATAAAGATAGTAGAGATCTCGCAAATGGCATTAATTGGATTATAGAGAATGAGCAAGTATCAAAGAATATTGCTATTAAAGCAAAGAAAAAAATAAATGATAACTTTAACTCTAAAAAATTGATCGAAAAATATATAAATCTTTACAAAGAAATTTTAAATTATCATTAATAAAAATTAATTTCTTTTAAGTAGCTCAAATATTCTTTAATACCTTTTTCAATTGAGTATTTTGGTTTATAGCCAAGCAATTTGTTTGCTTTTAAAATTGATAGTGTGCCCCTTTTTGGTCTAAAATTATCTCTTGAGGTTATTTTATAATTTAGTTTTGGAAAATATTTTTTTAATATTTTCGTAAATTCTAATAATGACCTACCTTTTCCATTTGTAATGTTAAATGTGTTATTAATTCCATTTTTTTTTGTTGAAGCAAGTATTACGCCATTAACTAAATCTTTAATGTAAGTAAAATCTAATTTTTCATCTTTCCCTTGAATCAAAATTTTCTTCCCTTTAATTGCTTTTTCTATAAATATTTGACTGACTCTTTGATTCATATCGGTTGGACCATAAACAGCTGAGGGTCTAATGGTTGTATAGGGTATATTATAATAATTACATAATCCTTTTGTTATAACTTCCCCAGCATATTTCATGGTTCCATAAATTTCTTTTGGGTTTGCTTCAATATTTTCATGAATATTCTTTATTTTAAAATCTCCATAAATCATGCTTGATGAAAAGTACACAAATCTTTTAATTGAGTAATTTTTTGTTAATGATCTCACAAAATTTAAATTCTCGATTAAATTTTTTGTAGCATCAATAGAACCAATGCTAGCTTCAGTTGCATTTAAATTTTCAATTTTAGCTAAGGGAAGAGCAGCAGTATGGTAAACTAGTGTTGGTTTATACTTTTTAAATAGATTTAATACAATTTGACTATTGCTTGCATCCCCCCTTTCTATGATAAATCTTTTATCTGAAATAATTCTTCGTTGTCGATAGTCATTGTAATTTGTTTTTAATGGATTTATGAAACTTCCAAAATTATCAAGTAAAATACAATTGCTTGCTATTTTTTTTTTAATTAAAGTTTTTGCCAATGTGGATCCAATAAATCCTAAACCACCTGTAATTAAAGCAATATTTTTTTTCATTATTTATTTAAATTAAAATAAATTTTTTTTTCTATTTTTTCACTAAAATGAAAAGTCATTCCTTTTAAATTAAACGATTTATATAAAGTTTTATATTTTTGTCTAGCTATCACTTTCCAATTGTTTAATCTATAAAATTTAACCAACCTACTTTTACAAACAAGAAATGAGGGTTTTTTTTCTTTTAAAATGATTAAATTATTAAATTTCATTAATAAATTACCTAATCTTTTTTTTTGATACTTTGGATTAATAATAAGAGTGTCAAATAACAAAAATTTTTTTTTCTTTTTTTTTTGCACAAAATAATAGCCTTGTCTTAGAGCAGTGTAACCAATCAGTTTTTTTTTTAAAAAACATAGGTTATGAATATCATCTTTTTTTATATTTTCATTAAACCATTGAATTTGATTAGAATATCCAAATTTCCAATGAATATTTTTTAATTTACATATTTTTAAGATCGTCTTTCTGTCGAGTTTATTTGTTTTTTTTGATTCAAATGTTATTTGCATTTTTATTTACACAAGGTTTTTGAGATGCATATTTATGATTATCTATACGAAATAATCACAAAAAAACAAAGGTATAAAAATTTAATTCATAAAATTATTTGACTTATATATCCATTGTTATATTTGAATCAATAGATGTGTGGAATTGCAGGATTTTTGAAAAAAGAGTCAAATAGAAATCAAATAAACTTGGTTCTTAATCAGATGAATAAAAGTCAAATTCATCGAGGCCCAAATAGTACAAACTCATATATCAACTCTTCAAATCAAGTTGGTTTAATAATGTGTCGATTATCAATTCTAGATTTAGAGTTGGGAATTCAACCAATGACATCTAAAGATGGAAGATATACTATTATATTCAATGGAACTATTTTAAACGCTCCTTCTTTAAGAAAAGAACTAGAAAAAAAGAACGTAAATTTTTTTACAAATAATTCTGATACGGAAGTTTTGCTGCAAATGATCATAAATTACGGTGTCGAGAAACTCGACAAATTAAATGGATCATTTGCTTTTGCTTTCTTCGACAATCACAAAAAAACCCTTATTTGCGCGAGAGATAGGTTTGGCTTGGCACCCTTCTATTACAGTTGGAATAAAAATGAATTTTTATTTGCTTCTGAATTAAAAGCTTTATTATCAACTGGCAAGATATCCAATGAATTAAATTTTGAGAGTTTAAACAAATATTTAAGCTTATTGTGGGTGCCAGGACCAGAAACTATACTTAATGATATAAAAAAACTTCCTGCAGGACATTTTATTAAAATAGATATCGATAAAGAAAAATTATCTATTAATAAATGGTGGGATATAGAAATAAAAAATACAAATTTTAAAAGCTTTAATGACATCAAGGAAGAAATAAAATTTACACTTGAGCAATCTGTAAAAAGAGCGACTTTGTCGGATGTACCTATCGCATGTGGGTTATCAGGGGGCTTAGATTCTCAATCGATAGTCGGGTTACTCACAAAAAATAATTATAAAGTTAATACGTTTACCATGGGTTTTGACGGTCATGAACCAGGTGACTTAAATGAAATTAATGTCTCAAGAATTGCATCAGAAAATTTTAAAACCAAACATAATGAAATAATTATAGGGATTGAAGAATATTTCAAAGATTTAGACAAAATGATTTATCATTTAGATGAGCCATATGGAGGTGGTTTGCCACTTTGGCATGTGCTTAAGGAAGCTGGTAAAAATTTCGGTGTTATTTTAACAGGATTAGGTGGTGATGAGCTTTTTGGAAATTTCGGAAGATGGACATTATTAGAAAAAACACATTATAAAGCTTTCAGAAATAAATTTCATTTTGATACTTTTTTTTTTAACAGAAAATATTTTTTTTCAGAAAATCTTAAATCAAAATTGATCAACAAAAAATTAAAATCATCCGCAAGTAAATATTTAAAAGATATTATAGATAAAGATGATCTAACTAATATAAGAGATAAAATAATGTATTTAGATTTGAAAACCCAATTACAAGATGAATATTGCAATATGGTAAATAAATTTTCGATGGCAAATCAAATAGAAGCTAGAGCTCCTTTTTTAGATAACGAATTTACGAACCTAATTTTTTCTATATCGTCTGAGATAAGAACTAGTAAAAAAGATTTTAAGTATTTACTCAGAGAATCCATGAAAGAAATTATTCCAAAGCAAAATTTAAATAATAGAAAAAGAGGCTTTATTGGTCTAGAGTCAAGAAAACAAAATTTTAATTTTAAAGAATTAAATAATACTTTATTTTCAGCAAATAAAATTAAATCCCAAAATATATTCAATGTTGATTTTATAAAAAACTTTTTAAAATCTTTTGAAGAAAAAGGTTATTATAAAGAAAATTTTGGAATTTTTACCAAAAATTACGGTTATAAGTCATTATGGGGCCTAATAATGTTTCAAAAATGGTATGATATTTTTTTAGATAAAAAAAACAATAATTTTAATTTAAATTTGTAAGTATGACAATTTGAAATTTTTTTTATAGATTATCTTTAATTTTTTATTTCTATTCAAGATTTTAAGTGAAATTTCATAAATTTTGAGAAGTTCTTTATAGTCCATATTAAATTCTTTATTACTGAATACTTTTTTTTTTATCATTTTTTTTTCCATTACTATAAGTAGAGAGGGCATGGGACAATATCTCAGATATAAATTTGCGATTTGTTTCTTATTTTTTTTTTTATAAAGATAAATAAATAATCTTTGAATAAAGCCCTCACTATCAATTATAATTTGGCCTTTATTTAAGTTTTTATTGATAAGGTAATTTGCCACTATTTCTTCTTTAAACCACCTTATAAAGATCAACTTATTTTTTTTACTGAAATTACTTTTTCTTATCAAGTCTAATGTAATTCTTGAAAATTTTTTTTCTTTATTTTTTTTGAAAATATTGTGAAGATTTTGTTCATAAATTTTAAAAAAAAATTTTTTTAACCCTTGAAATAAAGATTTTTTATGAATATTTGTACTTGGAATATTATTTTTAAAATAAAAATTTTTGTGAGTATTTTTTCTAAAGAAAAAAAAAACTTTTAATAAAAGATAATTTAACGTATTTCTCTCATTATAGGGTAAAAATTCCTCTATTGCTTGTTTATATGAGTATGTAATAATTTTTTTTTCTTTAAGTTTACTTTCAATATTTGTCTTAAAAAATGTTTTACCTGAACCAGAAATCCCAAAAAACTCTACTTTATTCATAAAAAAATTTAATTAAAATATTTATTTAAATCCTTATTTCTAGATAATACCAACTCTTTTTCACCAAAATCTTTGATGGTACCATTGCTCAAGATTATTAACTTATTACAAAGTTTTAAACTTTCTAATCTATGTGAAACAAAAATTAAAATTTTATTTTTTAATTTTCTTATATTTGATAAAATTTCTTTCTCGTTATCATAGTCCAATGCATTTAAACTTTCATCTAAAATTATAACATTTGGATCATTATAAATTGCTCTTGCTAAACCTATCCTTTGTCTTTGACCATGTGAAATTTTTGAACCATCATCTCCTAAAAGAGATTTTGTTTTTTTAGGTAAATTTTCAGTAAAATCTACTAAGTTAGTGAAGCTTAAACATTCGCTTATTTTTTTTTGATTAATTTCATGTTCCTGATCTGCAAAAGCAATATTATTCTCTAAAGTAGAGTCTAAAATAAAACTATCTTGTGGGATATAAGAAATTTTATTATTTAAATTAAATTCATTAATATTATTTTTGTCATAATTATTTAAAATTATGCTTCCTTTAGTTGGTTCTATTAAACCACTTAATAGGTGAAGTATTGTTGATTTCCCAGATCCGGATTCACCGATTACACCTAAAAAATCATTTTCCTTCACGTCAAAATTAATATTATTTAATACGTCCTTATCAGATGAAACATATCTAAAATCCACATTTTTAAATGAAATCTTTTTAATATTTTCATTGAGTAACATTTTTTCACTATCTTCCTCATAGTCTATTAAACTCATCATCATGTTGTAAATAATTTCAAATGGAGATCTGAAAAATGATAAATTTGTATATGCATTATTTATTGTTACAAACGAAGGCAATAATCTAATTGATGAAAAAGCTAAAAAAGTTATTACACCGAATATAGTTTGATCATTTTTACTAATATCTATTAAAAGTATTACTACAGATGTAAATATAATTAATATTATCATTTCAAGGAAAATTTTTGGTAATTTTCCTATCAAGTAATGATAAACTTCATATTTGTTTTTTTCTTTAACTACTTTGCTAATAAGATTTATAAAAAAATTTTCTTTGGATCCAAGTTTAATAAACTTTATACCTTGATAAGCTTCATTTAAGTATTGAGTTTCTACTTTTTCAAGAATTCTTGATTTATCTCCAATGTCGTTTAGTTTTTTTTTGAAAAACTTACCAAAAATGTATGTTAAGAGGGTTAATATTAATGTTATAAATAAAATTATTTTCCAATTTATATATATCATTCCAAAAAATATTAATATGATTACGATTAATTCTTTAATAATAGAAAAAACTTGAAAAATATATCCCATGAAACTTTGTGATTGTCCTGAAACTAAATTTATCAAATGAGATTTATTATTATTTAAAAAATATTCATAATTTTGATTTAAAAAGAAAGTGAAAATTTTTTTTTTAATATTTAGTAGTATTTTTTTTGATATCTTTATTTCTAAAAAACTAATAAAAAAACTAAGAAAATGTTTAATTAAAAAAACAATTATTATAGAAATTGAAAATAAAATAATTAATTTGATTTTTTCTAATTCGTATAAAAATGATTTCAATTCTAAAATCGGGATTTTTTCTATTACGATTCCCGGATCGCTTACAGAAATTGCGAAAACACCAATCAAACCAATTCCAATTAATTCTAAAAAACCACTTAGAACAGACAAAACTAAAACAGAAATTAGGGAAAAATAATCTTTATTTCCAAATATTTTTTTTAAATTTATAAATTTTTTAAACACGACAAAATAAATTAATAATGCTAAATAATGTTAAAATTAAGTTTTTTATTCTTATTTGTTGAATAAGGTATAATCGGTTTTTAACTATTTTATAAGATTTTTAAATGTTTTTTAATTATATCAATATACTTAGATTGATAACTATATACAAAATAGCCAAAAAAAAACACGCCTCAAGAAAAAATATACAGCAATTTTTCAAAAATAAATTACAGAAAACTGATGTTATTAAGATTTCATATGATATCCAGTCTGGAGACTATATAGACTATTTTAATAAATTTTCAAAAAAAAAAATAAAAAAAATTTATTATCCTTTGGTAAAAGCTATTAAAGATAATTTTAAGTATTCAAGATCAATTTTGGATTTTGGATGTGGTGAGCTGACAACTTCATATTATGTTTATAATCATTTAAAAAAAAAAATTGTAAAGTATTTTGCTAATGACAACTCTTTAAATAGATTAATAATAGGTAAGAATAATTTAAAAAAACATTTGAAAAAAAATGATTTTAAGAAATTTGAAATCTTTTGCAATTCTGAATATAAACTTCCGTTTAAAGAAAATTCAATTGATTTAATTTTTACTATTCACTCTTTAGAACCGAATAATAAAATTAAAGAAAAAATTTTTGATGAGTTATATAGAATTTCTAGACATGGAATTATTTTCATGGAACCACATTATGAAGTTTCTTCTAGAAAACAAAAAAAAAGAATGCTGGATCTAGATTATGTTAGAGGTTTTGAAAGATTATTAAAGAGTAAGAAAATTAATTATCAAGTTATTAAAAAAAAATACCATATTAATAATGAAAATATTTCCTCACTTTTTGTTATAAAGAAAAATAAGGTTTTAAAAAAAAATAGCTATAGATTTGTAGATCCTTTAGATTTAACAGAATTAAAAGATTTCAAAAATTATTTTTATTCAGTAAATAATTTTAGAATTTTTCCAATAATAGATGACGTAAAAATTTTTAATGATGACACTCAACTTTTTTTACCATCGATGAAGAAATCAAAATGAGAATTTTATTTGATAACAAAATATTTATTAATCAAATTAATGGGGGGCCTTCAGTATATTTTATAAATCTAATTAAAAAATTACGAGAGATAAATTGTGAAGCCAAAATTTCATCAAAATTTCACCTTAGCAATGCACTCTCTAAAAGCGGTATACATAATACTGGAAAAAAAATACCCTTTAATTCAAATTTAATAAAATACAATTCTTTAAGGAAATTTCTTCATAAAATAAATAACAAAAATTGTAATCACGAAATTAAAATTTTTAAACCAAATATATTTCATACGACATACTATGAAAAATACAATTATTTTAATGAATCTAAATTAGAAAAAATTGTGACCATCTTTGATTTGATAAATGAAAAATTTAATAAAACATTTTATAAAGAAAAAAAAATTTCTCATAAAAAAGAAATTTTAAATTTTGCTGATAAAATAATATGTATATCGAATAGTACAAAGAAAGATCTTTTAAATTTTTACAACATAGATGAAAAAAAAATAAGTGTTATTTATTTGGGTTACCCAAAGAAAAAAACGAATTTAAAAAAAATTTTTGATTTTCCCTATATCTTGTATGTTGGTACAAGATGGAAATACAAAAATTTTGAAAATCTTTTAAAAGCAATATCTCTTTCTAATTCTTTAAAAAACAATTTTAAGTTAGTTGCTTTTGGGGGTGGCAAGTTTAATAGTTACGAAGAAAATTTGATTAAAAAGTATAATTTAAAAAACATTTTTCAAATTGATGGGGATGACGCTAAATTGCACTCATGTTATAAACATGCATCTTTATTTGTTTATCCAACAAAGTACGAGGGTTTCGGACTTCCTATTTTAGAAAGCTTTTTGTATGGATGCCCTGTTGCATGTAGCTATAATTCCTCATTACCTGAGGTTGCTGGAGAAGGAGCTATATATTTTAACCCAGATGATCCTAATGATATCTGTAATAAAATTGAGAAGATATTAATTTCGTCTGAAATGAGAGAAGAATTTAAAAATAAATCTATTCTTCAACTAAAAAAGTTTTCCTGGTCTAAATGTGCAAAAGAAACTTTTGAGTTTTATAAATCCTAATTCTCGATCTTATATTTTTCTATTATGTAATTTTTTTTTCTTTTCGTTAAATTCATTTATTTTTTCGTCGTTTAAATAAACATCGCCATAAGCTGATTCTCCACCCCAAATATTATCTTTATACCATTGTCTATTTTTAATTGTCCAAACTCTAGGATCTCTAAATTTATCTGCAGTCTCCCAAAATGATTGTTCGCTCATGTTAACATATTCAAGCCAATGTTGAAGGTCTCCTGAAACAACATGATCATATTTTTTAACTAATTCAATACCTTGGTCTCTATTAATGTGTTTGTTTCTTATATCTTTAGTAGCATGATCGGTGCATCTACCATAGCCAAATTTTACAAATTTCAGTAAATCTGAAACACCATTAGAGTATCTGTTATCTAAATTAGAAAAATTTCTGTAGGTTCTCTCAAACGGTTTTTTTGATGGTCTCCAATCATATTCTTTCATCATTTGTTCAGCATTTTTTTTTCCTTCCCATTTAAAAAAATTGCCAATATATATTCCTCTCACTCCAACAGATAATATTTCTTCATCACTGGGATATTTTGCCCATGAAAAATCTTTCTCTATTAATTGATCATTTTCATTGTTGATAAAATCATACCACTCATAACCACGTAAAGAATTTTCATGCCTACTTCTATTGCTAAATTCAACAATATCTTCTGGACCATAAATTCCTGCAATATCCCATTCGGTTTCTCCCCAAATGATTAATGGAATCTTAAGCCTCACAGCCATAATAATTGGCACGGTTACAATTCCACAATGATCATGCCAATTCATATCACCAATTTTTTTAAAAGATAAACGATTCAATTTTTTCAAAACTTTCACACTAGGACTCCACATAATGTGATCAATATCAAATTTATGTTTTAATTGATTCCTATTGTGTTCACCTTCTGGAAGCCAGTTATTTCCATCGTAGGTAACTAAAAGTGGTTTAAGATTATACTTCTTGCAGATTACATGGGTTTGGTAATAACTATCTTTTCCTCCACTTACAGGAACGATACAATCGTAATAACTTTCACTCTTATATTCGTTAAGTAATTGTTCAAATATTTTTTCTCTTTTTTCCCAAAAATCATCAGAGCTATTTAAAAAAGCTTTGTGCGACCTACACCCCGAACAAATTCCATCATCATGGATATTTAGTAATACACTAACACTTGGATATAAACATTCTTTACAATAAATCATATTAAATTTTTAAAATATCAGGTTTTCGAACATTGGATTTCTTCTCATAAAGAAATTTTTTTACATTGTAAACACTTAGATCTGAGTGATGAAAAAAATTAGCTGCTGCAACTGCCTCTACATTGGTTTTACTTAAAACCTCTATAAAATCCTCATTTTTGCCCGCACCTCCACATGCAATTACTGGAATATTACAGCTTTTAGAAACTGTTTCTAATAAAGTAATATCATAACCACTTTTACTTCCGTCTTTATCTATTGAATTAATTAAAATTTCACCTGCTCCCTTGTCTTCAGCAATTTTTAACCATTCCTTTAAACTATATTTGGCTTTTTTTTTTCCAAATTTATAAAATATTTGGTAAATACCATTAACTATTTTTACATCTATTGAAATTACAATACTTTGAGAACCAAATTCTTTTGCTATTTGACTTATTAAATCAGGATTTTCCAATGGAGCAGAATTTAAACATACTTTATCTGCCCCGAATTTAAACCTCGCCTCAACATCAGATAAATCTTTAATTTTACCACCAACAGTTATTGGCATAAAAGTAACTTTAGAAACCTCTTTTATGATACTTAAAAAATCATCAAAATTTTGATATCCATGATCCTCTCTATGAATATCATAAATATTATCCCTACTTATATCCAGATATATAAGTTCATCTGAACACCATTGACTTAATCTTTTAACTGCTTTTAATGGATGGCCAATGTTATGATGATATTCAAAATTTTTACTTTGTACTAGAAATCCATTTTTTAAAAGTAAAATTGGTATTAACCTTTTTTTAATCATGACGATCTTTTTTTAATTAATTAAATTTTCAACGGTATTTAATTACATTTTTTAATTTGTTTAAAGTTGCAAAAAAATAATAAAATAAATTTTTTTTTAACTGTGTATCATTTTTAAATGTTTCAAAAATTTCTTGTTTAGGATGATTGTTTTCTATCGGATTTTCATTTTTATCTATTTCTAGGATAATTGTAGTATTAGCTCCTTTTGTTTCCTTCAAATACAATTCTTTATCTAAATATCTTGAATTTTTTCCTCCTAAAATTGTATATTCTCGATTTAAATAAATTTTTGCGTTAATCAGCTTTAATTTTCTTTTCAAGAACTCTTTTAATTCGTTATAGTTTAAAACTATGTAAGGTACCCAGGCCCCATCGATTAATTGGCATGAATTATTTGTATCATATTTTGTTTTTCCATTATCTCTTGTTTTTAATTCTAAAATTAAAATTTTTTTTGTTTTTTTTAATAAGTTTTCTATGAAATCATATGGATTTGATTGATGAAGCGCTACATTCCTTGAATAAACTATATCATACTTAGAGTCTAAATTTGTTTTTGCAATATGATCAGTTAATATAAAACAATTACTTTTATGAAGATCTTTTGCTAATTGAACATAGTTATCGCTTATATCAGCCCCTGTATAACTATTTTTACAATTATTAATTTTAAGGTAACGAAAAAAATTTCCAGCTCCAATACCAATTTCAAGGATATTATAATTGGGAAACCTTTTTAAATATTTTAATATTACTTTTGAGGAAAAATAGGATCCGAATTTAAAATTAAAAAGATAATCATTATGATATTTATGTAAATAAATATAATGATTTTTAAGTTTTTTATCTTTCCAATTATTTTCTGTTATAGTCATTAAGGTATATTTGTACCATGTATTTATCAATTTAAGTCTAAAAAATTTTTTATTAACAACTGCCCTGCTTTCTGACTTTTCTCTGGATGAAACTGAACACCGAAAATATTTTCTCTCTGTATAATAGAGCAAAAGTCTTGTTGGTAATTAGTAATAGATATTATATCTTCTTTATCGTCTGGTATAAATTGAAAACTATTCACAAAGTAAAAATTATAATCAGCATCCAAATTATTTAATAAAACAGATTTTTTTTTTATTTGAATATTATTCCACCCAATATGGGGTAGTTTATGACTATCAATTTTGCATACTTTTCCTGGTATCCAATCTAATCCTTTAAATTTTTCAAATTCATAGCCATAAGATGACAAGATTTGCATGCCTACACAGATACCTAAAAATGGTTTTTTTTTTTTTAAAACCTCATGTTCTAAATCAATGATAGAAATTTTTTTTTTTATTTTTTTCATTGCTGCTGAGTATGATCCAACGCCTGGTAAAATTATATGAGATGAATTTTTAATGTAATCCAAATCATTCGTAATTTTGCAATCATATCCTAAAAATTTAATTACATTAAAAACGGAAGCAACATTTCCAGATCCATAATCAATAATGCAAACTTTTTTCATATTCTTATATATTAAATATTTATAGTCATTTACTTTAAATTATTTCTCTTATTTTTGAGTAGAAGATACTATCATATGGATCCTTTTTTAAAACTGCATCTAAATAATTTATAAAATTAAAATTTTTATTTTTTTTATAAGACATAGTTTTGTTAAAAATATTATTAGCTATTTTATCTTTTTTAATTTTTTTAAAGTCGATTTTGTATTTTGGATGTAAACCATTTTCATAGAAATATAGAATTTTTCTTGCTAGATATTTATTTTCTAATGAAGGTTTTTTTATCCTTTTTAAGTTTGATAAAATATCGAAATATTTTTTTTTGTCAGAAAGATAATTTATACCTAATTTTCGATGGAAGTATCTAGGAATACCTGCAAGTAGAACTGATTTTTGTTCGCATAAAAACTCTAAAGCAACAGTTCCTCTACCTGAAACGACGACATCAATGATATTTTTTATACTATCTATTGGTACTCCGACTGGACAAAAGAAAATATTTTTTTTTTTATATTTTTTAAAAAGACTG
>MDSW01157157.1_pt1 | contig 14750 bp, 12 predicted proteins | sample 811171 | NCBI WGS metagenome assembly MDSW01 (sample SAMN05326641, study PRJNA326480) | marine metagenome | isolation source: seawater | place: Atlantic Ocean: North West | collected 2012 | reverse complement strand
GGGTGGCGGCGGCGGCGGCGGGGACGGCGGCGGCGGCGGAGGCGGGCTTGGCGGTGGGGGCGGCGGCGGGGAAGGCGGCGGCGGCGGCGGCGGTGAGGGCGGCGGCGGGGGAGGCGGCGGGGAGGGCGGAGGCGGCGGGGGCGGCGGTGGGCTCGGTGGCGGCGGGGTCGGCGGTGGCGGGCTCGGTGGCGGGGGGCTCGGCGGCGGGGGCGGCGGCGGATGCGGCGGCGGGGGAGGTGGCGGTAAAGGAGGCGAGGGCGGACTGGGTGGTGGCGGCGGCGGGGGTGGAGGCAAGGAAGGAGGCACCGGACCACCTAAATTGTACACGGCGATCGTGCTCTCGGAGCGCAGGGTGGCGAGTCTCACCTTGTAGGAGGAGCTGCCTCCATCCGACCCGTACATGTCTGCGACGTCTGACATGTCTAATGAGGCACCGAAGGTGTCGGCGGTGGTGCCGCCGTCGTTTTCGAGGAAGCTGTCATACGCCATGATGGTTGGTCTGATATTAAAAAGGAAGATTGCTCTGCTTGTCTGAATGTATCTCATTGTGTCAGCTGAGTACTGCGTCTTGTAGATCATGTACTCGGTGCTCGCACCAGCCGTGAGGAGATTAGCGTCGGAGACGCTCGCATCATTAACCCACACCCAATTACTTTTACGAATGATGTAGACGTCCATATCCCACGGGATGCGGATATAAAGGCCCCAATTATTATTATAAGCACCATCCCCTCCATACATATCATGTCCCAACAGCTTTCTTCCGCCGCCCAGCTCGGGAATATAATCGACCATCCATTCGGCCAATTCAAAGCACGCTTCGACATCGCCACCATTTGGCGGTCTTTGACGACAAGTGGTCTGTCGTCGCCTCCCCCAGAAAAATCTCGTGCCAATCCCCACCGGAACCAGGCCCCCGGCATAGTTTTTGTGCGGACCCTCGCACCCCTCTGCAGCGCAAACTGGGATATTCCAGGTGGTCTGGACTCCAGCCACCCAATCGCCTCCTGGCAGTGGAGGGTGTTCGTAGCAGCTGCAGGCGTCACGCCACGCGTACTCGCCCGGGTTGTACCAATCGTGATATTTCGTGTCATAGGGGATCCGTTTGAGAGGGGCGTCCTGCAACAAGGCGTCACGCTGGCTGTCAAGGTACGCGTTGGGATTTCTGAAGAGGTAGATACGCCCGGGTAGCACAGGCACGTGCAAGTCAGAGGCGCCACGAAAGGTCGACGGCGCTCCCACCGCCAACATGTTTCCGTCCTGGGTGAAGGCGCACGAGACGCCAAAGAATCGGGATCCATCGCCGCTCGGATCCGGGTCGATCAGGTGCCCGCTGTACGCCCATGCGTCTGCGGTCGCGTCGCGTCGAAAGGTGTGCACGCGGTTCCCAAAGCCGAGCACGTCGTTGTTGCCAGATCCGACGATCGATGCGATGGCCATGCGAAGCCCGTCGGAAGACATGCAGTTGTGCCAAACCGCGTCGCTCGAAATGAGATCGCAGGTGCCGCGGGCGATGCACGGGTACACGTCCCCGGCACCCAGCGAGGTTGACGGCACGTGGTCCGCAGGAACGAAGGCCGTGTCCACGGAGTCGGGCACAAATGCACTTCCGTCCCATTTGTACGGCTTGAAGGCGATGACGATAGACGAGAGGTCGTGGCTGCAGGACAGACCGTGCCTCCGGGTGCCGTACACCGGAGCGTTGCCGACTGGCGCGTTCCCGATCGGGGTTCCAGCACCCCAGTTTTGCGTCGTGCTAAAACGCTGGTAGTGCAAGTACACGTGCCCGGCTTCAAAAAACTGCTGCTCCGACGACACGATCATTTTGAAGCCGTCCGAACTCACGCACGCGTCCATGCCGAGCAACTGTCCATAGCCGAGCCCCGCCAGCGCCACTGGCGGTGGGGACGGGGCGGGCGATGGGGGGAGGGTGTTCGCGCAGAGCACGTACAGACTGTTTTTGCTAAACCCGCCGGCCCTGGCTTCATCCGGACTCGTGTAAAAGGGGCCCGCAGAGTTTCCATTCCAGAAAAGCCCGGAAGGAACGTATCCAGACGCATCGCAACGACTGTTAGTCCATCTTCCGTGTCTCCCGTATTCGTTGACGCACCGACAGGACCGGTACGTTAAGGCGAAGAACTTGGAGCCAGCAGCTATGCACCTCTCATAGCAAACTTGAACCGATGGCGTTTCAGACCACGGCACGATGGGGTTCAAATCGTTATTCGGCGGTGCTACCTCAGAGAAGCATCCGATGTACATGTATCCGTCCGTGTGTCCCCAAGTTTGACACGACGCGTCGCTGCGCCACGCGCCCTGTGGTCCAGCCAGACTGCCATATTCACTTACTGGCGGCGATGGCGCCATCAGTACTGGAGGCGACGGCGGTCGATTTGTCCAGAGCTCGTTGTTCACGGTGGCGACCTGCGAGTCTGCGGTGGACGCGCCCGCGGTCATCTCGTACACGCCCACCCGTCCCTGCCCGCCCTCGTGGCAATCTGCAGGGTTCGTGTTCGTTATGTCGCACGGATCAGAGGCTCCTTTCCAGTACGGCGACGCCGCGAGCAGGAAGGGACCGCTCTGACGAACGGTCATTCCAAAACGCGCTCGTCCCTTTTGAGGATTTCCACCTTCGACATCCATCAGCTCGCTCGTGGTGTGCGCCGGGGTATCGACTTCGCAGACATCCTGAGACGTGGCTCCGAACACGTGGACCTGCCCGTTGCGACTGTTGCCGTCCGTGCCCCCGTACGGATCGCCGACCACGATCCGCCGCCCGTCGCCGTTCAACGACAACTCCGTGTCACACTGCTTTCTTAACGTTTGCACACTGGCGGTGGCGATGGATACGTCGCACGATTTAAACGGATTTAACAGCGTGTAGGGCACAAATGGAAGCACCCCGACGTGTAGGTTGTAGTAGTTCGTGTAGGAACCGACGTCGAGCAACGATCTCCGCGCAGCGCCTGCGCCACTCGATCCGAAGCCGCCTGATGCTGGGTCGCCCGATGCCAGGTCGCCCGATCCGGATTCGGACTCCCCGGAGCCTTCGCCCTGATCGCCGCGATCGACAGGAAACACGCGCACCGCTCTCACATACGTGCCGCGCAGAGTCATGTCGCGCAGGTCCAGGTCTCGGGACGTCACGTTTCTAGCGACTACAACAAAGCGCCTTCCGTCGGAGCTCACTTCGACGTCGACCGGCTGCTGCGAGCGCAGGCGCACCCCGTCTGTGTACCTTTCGCCGCGCAGGTCGATCTCGAGCCAGTCCGCAGACGAGGCCGGGCTCCAGCCCGACACGAGTGCGGGGATGTTCCGGAAGGGCAAAAACGGAGAGAAGGACGCGTTGAACGGTGGCAGCGCCGTGCGAAAGCACGCGTCTGGTGCGTCCGCGCGCAAGGACTCACACTGCGCGTACGGACTGATCACGAAGCCGGTGGCTGCGTCGGAAGCCAGCATCTCGCCGTCGCAGAAGCACACGTCCTGGAGGTGCGAGGCGTTGCCGACGTCTGCGGGATTCACGTGGTAGTGGTCGTCGATGACGGCGTCGTCGTGGTCGTGGTCGTCGGGAATGGCGTCGTCGTGGCTGTGGAACCGGATCACCGCGCCGTTGAAGTGGAAGTGGTCTTGGTCGCCGACGCCGTCGTGCGTGTGGTCGTCGGGCACGTCGTCGTCGTGGTCGTGGTCCTGGCGTCTCAGCAAGGTCTGCACGTCCGAAGACGCGTTCCGGCGCACGAAGGCGTCGTGGGAGTACGTTTGGACGAAGACGCTCGTGTCGAAGAGCTGGGTGGCCGGGTCGTGCCCGCGCACCAGCGCGTCGAAGAGCGGGGGCAGCCGGTAGACCACGGCGGCGCCGCGGTCGGCGAAGATGTACCTCTGGACGCGCTCGATGGCTTGCAGCACGGCGCGCGGCTCGCGGAGCGCCGGGAGGTGCAGACGCGCCGCCGGGAGCGGCGGCGACGGTGCCCCGTGCAGGGCGCGGCGAGGAGGGATCCCGAGCTCCGCGGCCGCGCGCCGCGCGCGCGGCGCGAGCGAGGCGAGCGGCGCGAGCCGGCGGCCGTGCGAATGGCCGGGCCACGTCGCCTCGGTGTACCCGAGGATGGCCGCCGACGCCCGCTGGGCGTCGGTGAGCTCCGACCAGGACAGCGAGAACACGTCGGGCATGCTCCCGTGGTCGTGGCCGTCGTCGCCGTGGGCGTGGCCGTCGTCGCCGTGGGCGTGGCCGTCGTCGCCGCCGTCAACGAGCTCCTGCGCCGAGGCGTCGTCGTCCCACCAGGGAAAGGTCAGCGTGAGATTTTGCGCCGCGGGGGCGCAGGCGGCGCGGCCGCAGTCGTCGCAGTCGCACCCCGTGCCGCACGCCTGCACTTCGAGAATGCGGCAGGCTGAGCCCAGCTGGTGCAGCGCGCGGTCGCTGCGCCGGATGGCGCTGTCGAGGCTTCGCGCCGCCGCGTCGTCGAGCGAGTGATACGGGCACTCGGAAGACATAGACATGACGAGATCCAGGCCGGGATGCCGCTTCCGCGTGGCGTACGTGGCCGTCATGTGCGGGAACGCCCCGTCCGAGCACACTCCGTCGGCGAAGGATCCCGGGAGGCTCAACAGTCGCGCGTGCAGCTGGGCGATCACGTCTGCCGTCGGGTGGAGCGCGGACTGCAACAGCTGCTCGTCGACGAACCGGTTCAAAGGCGCCGACCAGTCGCACCGGCTGTCGTGCGCCTGGCAAGGTACGGCAGCTTCCGTGCGAGCACAGTCGGAAAACGCGCCACAGAGCGACGTCGCGACGCTCGAAGAGACCCCCCTCAGGCACAGCACACCGTTCGAATCACAGCGACGCGCCGAACAGAGCGCTAAGAAAACGAGTGTTGCGCACAGTCTGCTCATACTTAACAGTATGTTTAGATAGGATCGCGCGTGGAGCTCTTTGTCATAGTTGAATACACACACTGAAAAAAAAAGAGAGGTGTCACTATGTGAAAAAAAAAAACCGGTGCTGGCACGGAGGTTTGTCGCCTATTATTACGGCGACGAGGCCGTCAGATCCAGCAAGAACTTCTCCGTTCGCACCCTCGAGTGCTCCGCCAGGTTGTTGTACTCCAACTTCCCGGACGTCGCGAGGCGCAGCCAGTAGCGCCCCAACTCCTCATCCTTGGTCACGCCGTGCGTCCCGAGAGTCCACAACCATCCGAGCTCGTACGCGGCGAGGTCGACCTTGTGAGCCGCGATGCTGGTGAACAGGATGCCGTGGAGGCTGTCGACCGGCCCTCCCTTGCCTTCCAGCAGGTAGCTCCCGTAGAGGGCCATTCCCTGCACGTCGTTTTTGTACGCCGCGCGTTCGAACCAGTGGCGCGCCGTGGAGTAGTTCTGCGAAACACCGTACTTGCCCCGCTGGTACGTAAACCCCATTTGGCGCATGGCGCTGGCGCTCCCCGCCTCAGCCTGGCTCCGGACCTTGCTCACGAGCTCCTCGTCCTGGAGGCACTTCTCCACCGCCTGGCGCTGATCCGGGCGCCCGACCCCCCTCTGCACCAGAATGCGCGTCCATGACTTGATCTGAGCCGACGCCACCAGCCGGTCTTGCATGGGGAGCCCGGTCATTGGACTCGACTGCTTCATGGAGATCCACCGAGTGATCGCGGAGCGATCATACGTGTGACCATCCTCGGCGATCACCGGGTCGACTGGAAAAGCGAGCGTGATGGGACACGTAAAGTGCGCGACGTCGCCTGCTTCCTCTACGTCGATGCGTCGCCGCTTCGCAGGAGAAACTTCCATCGCTCCGGCTCCCGGCCTCGGTTGATTTCTCCCTTTTTTATTCCGACAATGAAAAACGGGAGGTCGAAAAAAAAATATTTGCAGTGTAAAAACCACAAACACAATCCCAAACACACCAGAACCATATGCCAACCTTTGGTGACTGCCTGCTCCCGGTGGGACCCGTATGTCTCTTCGCGATGGAGGCCGAACCCTCCCCGCAGTCGTCGCACATGACGATGCTGGAGGGGGTTTGCAACGCTGCCCTCAAGTATGGCATGTGCGAGGAGAACAACATGTGCATGCGCGTCGACGGCGACGAGGGCCAGCAGAAGTGCGTGCTCGATCTTCCGGACACGCAGGAGATGTGCGGAGCCTTCGGCTTGGAGGCCAATCCGGATGGCTCCTGCATGTGGCCCGTTACTACTCCCACTCCGCCGACGGTGACGCCGCCGGCCGCGTCCACCGACGACACTCCGGTGATGACGGCCGCCGAGTTGGCCACCATGGCTACTGCTGCGGCGGAACAGGCACAACAATCGGCAGATAACGCCCTCAGTGCGGCGGAGGTGGCCGTCACCGTTGCTACTACACAGACGACCGACTAGACCGCGGAGAACACACGCCGCAACGCCGTGCGCCGACGTCTAAACACACACAAAAAAAAACGACCCCATCACGTATGGTCACTCTTGACGCCCTGCAACACCGGAATGGATTCGATCGGGGGCGTGGAAGGGTACCTGAGCACGCAGCAAAACGCGATTTCCAGTGCCATGATGATCAGGAGCATGAAAAACGTCGCCTCCGAAGCTTGTGCGTAATCGTCGGTGGAGCTCGCTGCAAACGTCACGGACGTGCCGTTCCGGACCACGGAGTACAAGACCGATTCGGTTCTCGCCATGGGATGCATTATTTTTGTTTGTCTCCCTCACCCCTCCTTCGTTTGCTCTGGTGTCTGATAACAGCAAAGGGTTTTTTTTTTGGGGGGGATGTGAGAGTCCAGCGGAGAAGCGCCTGGCGTACCCAAGAGAGTTAATGTTTTGATTTTTTTTTGTCAGACAACAAAGACCACCATTACCAATGAATATGCTCCAGTAAGGGGGCCTGCGAGCACCCAAAGTCACCATACATTCTTTAATGATTCTGGAGACTTAGCGCGGCAGCTCCAGCTGCGCAGCTAGGAATATCGCTGGTGGATCTCTGTAGGGCGTCAGGAAGCGCTCGTCGACGTTGTCGAATCCCATCAGCGCGAGTCGATTTCTCGCCTCGAGACAAGCCTGAGCGATCAAGGCGCAAGGCGACGGCGATGGCGCGGGCATCGTGCCCGACGAGGAAGGGTCGGGCGCAAACTCGAGCTCGCCCGACCGCGACGCCTTAGCGCGCCAAAGGTCGCGGCCCACACCGGCGACGACCGGTGCGTGGCGCGAGGACACGTGCGATTCATAGCAGGCGCTGCCGACGGCGTAGATCATGTATGAGTCTGCTACTTTTCAATAGGAGTTCTTTTTTTGTCGAGTTGGAGTTCGTTTTTTTTTCGAAACACTTCTCCGACTCCACATCGTAAAAAAAAAAAAGGTGGAGTGGAGATGCGCAATACCATGCGTGCGCGCGCAATGGCGGAAGCGCCTCCGCACGCGCGCACAGACTTCGACATCTACGTGGACACGACCCACCTCCCGGACCTTGACGTCGAAGAACTGTGGAAGATCGCGCGCCGAGAGGTCGTGTGGTTGTCGGATGACGACCGCATCTTTTTCGTCGCACCCGGGACGGACCGCATCGTGAAGGAGGCCGTGCTCCATGTGATTCGGAACGTGCGAACCTCCGCCGTCGACCGTCTGCTCGAAGAGCTCGTCGAGGCCATGTGCCGAGCGAAGACGAACAATGTGCCTGCGCGCAGCGTGCGTTAAGTTTATTTGCAAGTGAAGCGAGTCGAAAAGATAACAGTGTTAAACACGTGCTGGCACGAACCAAAAACAAAAATCGCGAGACCGGTGCAGCCGGTAGGAGTCTTCACGTCGGGGTTCACCGTCGACGTATTCTTTGAGAGCTTCTTCTCTGCTTTGATGTATTTTTTTTATGGATCTGCGTGCAAAGCCGTCGTGTACAACTCGTACACGTCCGAATGCATGGGAACCTGCCAGTCCAGGAGCCCCAGGACGCGCTTCTCCAATCGCCATAAGGGGCGTAGCGCGATCAGGATGTGCTCCAAGCCATCCGTGAGAACCTCCCTCGTGTCGTTGGCGTGTTTGATGGCCAACACGGAGCAGCACAGAACCAGTGCGCGGCAGCATCCTCGAGGAAGCCTCGTCATCTTCTGGCTTCGCATGACTTGTTCGAGCAGCACCAGCATCAGCAGCAACTCCTTTTCATCCATGTCCAGCGTGTGCACGACGTGTCTTAGAAACGCTCGAACGTCGTGCAAACGGACTCTCACATGCACCACGTCCCAGACGAATTGTGCAGCGTCGAAAATCGGTCGAAAGAAGAGCGAAACGCCACCTGTGCTCGTCTGATCGATGAGAACGTGCACGGCACTAGCCACCAGCTCCACGAATGCCTCCATTTTTTTTGGCGTCTATAAACTAAAAAAAAGAAGGGGAGATTTAAGGAAAAAAAAAGGGTGATGAGCTATTCCGTTGCGTCGTACCCCTTTTGCACCCTCTTCAAACTGCCGGCCGCGGCGGGCCAGCAGGCCACCGCAGATCAATTTTGCTTGGGGCGGGAGGAAGCTGAGGTGCTACCCTCCGGGTCGCTCGACGCCATGCTGTCGAGGCTGAGCGCCAGACGCCGAGGCGTCAAGATCGTGGTGCCCGTGGTGCCCGTCGTGGAACAAGATCCGGAACGCGTGATCGCATTGGCGGACGGACCCGTGGGGATTATCCGCAGTGCAGGTACGTCCATGGGTTCGAATGATACACTCGACACGCTGGAGTCGTCAGTGGATATGCTGTCTCCCATGGAAGCCGCCAAACTCTCGATCACAAATGCGCCCGTGATGAAGCCGTTTGGAAAGCGTCCCACGTCGGTCAAGTCGGTGTGAGGAAAAAAGGGAGAAGAACAACCCTGTAACCGATCCGAGCCGGCGACTTTCTGGTCACAAGCTCCAGCTCCAATCGCCAGAAGGGTCGTAGCGTGATCAGGAGGTGCTCTAAGTTTTCCGTGAGAACCTCCAAAAAAAAAAAACGAACTCCCAAAAAAAAAGAAACCGACACCGGGCGGGACTCAATGATCATCAAAGAGTGCATTGTAACTTCGGTGGGTCGAACATGCGTAAACTCTGTCGATTACAAACAGCATCTGCTGGCGTACATTCTGTTACGAAACGCAGAGGCAGTTACGAGAATTGTTGTGACGAGGATTGCAAACGCCTTGAGGTTTGAACTGTCGGACGCCGCCGACATAATTCCTTTTACGTAAAAAAAGGGGGAAAGGGGGTCAAACGCAATGAATTGAAGACAACTTCAGCTTGAGCTTGTGGCAGCGAGGCACCGACTCAGATCGGTTGCAGGGTCCGTGTTTTAGAGCAGCAGGCTTCCGCATGGCAAAGCGCCGACGGCGAGCTCACTGTTATCGATGCACGTGTGGATCTGCAAGAGAACGACAATGGCAAGGGGTAGATTGGCGGTGACGTCAAACGCAATAAATTGAAGAAAACTTCAGCTTGAGCTTGTGACAGCGAGGTGCCGACTCAGATCGGTTGCGGGGTCCGTGGTTTAGAGCAGCAGGCTTCCGCACGGCAAAGCGCCGACGGCGAGCTCGCTGTTATCGATGCACGTGTGGATCTGCAAGAGAAGGACTATGGCAAGGGGCAGCTTGGGGGTCACGCGGTGTTTCCACCACGCCCATCCCGGTCCCACCTGAGTCGCCTCGCACAGCAACATCACCGTCTGATGCTGCTTGCGCGAGGCCGCCACCCCGCACTGGAGCAGGTGTGAGGCCAACCCTTGCGAACGATGGCCAGGATCGACGACAATCAAGTCCACGACCAGAACCGCCACGAGTCCGACGGACTGAAAGCATGCCTGGCCGAATCGGACCGTAATGAGGCCGCAGATGGCACCGGATTGGGTCTGGGCGACCAGGGTGTGGTGGGTGCCGTCATTGTACTCAAAAGGAACATCGCCGTCGTACAGCCCGCATTTGCCCGTGAACGCGTTCAGGGTGGTCTGCGTGACAGAGGCAGAATTCCAGCACAGGTGGAGCCCGTCGTACATCGTCGTGCCGAACGTATCAGGCGCTTCGCGTTGAAAGTAGCAACCGTGCGCAAACGCGCGCATGCGAACGGTGTTCAGCGTGACATTGAGCGTCGCGTGCCGCAAGGCGAACTCGCGCAGCTCGCCATCGCGGCGACTGAGACGCGCATTCTGCCAGTCAGTGTTGGACACGTGTTTCTGAGGCACCCAGCCTCCAGAGTGTGCGTCCCACGTCTTGTGGCGCGGCGCCCGGCCGCGTGGGCGTGAGATCAAACCGCCGTTGGTGCACGGTTCCGCCTTGGGAGCGCTTTCGGTGGTGTCCATCGCGTCCCCTAACCATCCCTTCAGTTCCGCAAGGTGGCGGAGTTGATCCACCACGGGAGAATCCTTTTTCTCGTAGAGGCACCAGTCGCGGTCAAAGTCGGCTTGAGTGACGCGTTCCAATTTGAGAGTCTGCACCTGGAACTTAGGCATGAACGTGGCGATGTCGGCCCGCGCGATCGACACTGATTCCGTTGTTGCGCACTTTACCTCTGAGTCTGAAGCCGCTGTGTGGTTCTGCACGACGACACCAACAAGCATGCGCGGGTCTGTCTTTCCGTCGTAACGCATGCTGACGCACCCTGTGCCCACTTGCAGCGGTTCGTTCTGCCGTTGCCAACGATCTTTTTGTGGCTGCGCAGTTTGTGCCACAGCTTGCGCAGGGTGGTGAAAGACACCGTGTGTGACGTCTTGATCGTGCACAAAGTGTGATTCATCACTCGGCAGCAAGGCGTCATCAATGTCGACAAGGCGGCCGTGCAGCATCGGATACTGAGCCGACAGTACAGGCGACAGACCGACAAGCGGGTGCCATCAGATTTACTAGGCGTTCATCCTAGCGCCTCGGCGTTCATCATCGGTACTGCGACCACGTCGATGCGCCGGTGAACAGATGCGCCGTGCTACGTCAAAATTCGCTTTGTCATGCCATTGACCCGTTAAATTCTCAACCTTATTCAACAGTGCCGTGTTTTATGTTTTTTTAGGGTGTCTTTAAGGGTGTCTTTAGGGGTGTCTTTAAGGGTGTCTTTAGGGGTGTCTTTAAGGGTGTCTTTCGGCGGCTTTTGATGCGTTTTTTTTTTATTATTTGTTATTTAACACACCCCTCACACCCAAAAAAAAAACTCACAAAAACCTCTCTGCGACATCCAAGAAAAAAAAAACCGCATGACTCGATCGCGCCATACGGGCACGCAACGTCGGCAGTCCAAGCGCCAGAGCCCCCAGTCCCGAACAAAAGTCGTCAAGCAGCCTCCTGCAGTCGTTACTGACCCCGACGAGTTCTTGGCAGAACAGCGGAGCAAAGGCTTTCACGAACACGTGCCCGCATCGACCGAGTTTAAAAGCCACGACGCATCCGATCTCGACGTCAAGTTTCTTCTCGCGCTGCTTAAAAAAAAACACCGCATATCGCGACACGTGGTCATCCCGGTTTGGTTATTGTGTCTATATGAAGACAGCACTGCCATGTACACAAACGGTGCGCGCTGTCCTGCGATGGTGTCGTCGAAATCAAAAAAGCGCGACACGATTCGTGCCGGCATACTGTTCACGCACCTGGATACAGCACGGCCCCGCCTTATCGCGCCTTCCGATTTCGAAACGTATCTGAGTCGCCTTTCCAAACGCTTTGTAGTGATCAACGTCGGCATTTATGGCGACTCATGGAAGGGGCTTGGACATGCCAACGTGCTGATCGTCGATGTGCACCAGAAGACAATCGACCGTTACGAGCCTGCCGGTAGTGCAAAAGACCGCTACGATGCCTCCATTTCACGCTTGCTGAAAAGCAGGCTGCCATCGTTTCGCTATTTGCGGTATGTCGAGCACGCAGCTGGTGAGCAGAGGGCCTCCACCGATTCGTACGATGGCATGTGCGTGACCTTTTCGTTGCTCTACGTATTGTATCGCCTGCTCAATCCTGATGCACAATCCACCGCTATCCGTCGGTACATGGCTTCATTGAGCGACACCAAACTGAAACGACAAAGTCTGCAACTGAACCGATTCGTCGCTGACACCTTAAGAGGGTTCGGCGAAGGAGCCCTGGTGAGAAAACGGATACAATTAAAACGGAAGCAGCATCAGCTGCTAAAATGGCGCGGCAAAGATTTGCCTGAAGACGCTGAAGCCGTTGGGTTTACTCTCCGACCGCAACCGCATCTCCGAAGAGGAGCGACCAACGGCCACGACCTAGTACTAGTGCAAGATCGAGTGTGCCATGTTTGACATGTGCGAAAACCGAAAGAAGCGCTCCTCTGCTGTTTCCTCCTGTTTTTGATTTGTGTTTTCAGCATGAACCTCGTCTGTGTGTGTGTGTGTGTGAACACTCCATGAACATCTGTGCGAATCCCGCGAACAATTGTAACGTCTTTTGGTTGTGTGTATGTGTATGTTTGTTTTTTTTTGCGTGTGTGGGTTGTGCAAGGTGTTTGAAGGATCACGGCAGCGTCGGCCATCGTCGCGCGTCAAACAGACCCAGTACGTCCTCGAAATCGTCCGTGCTCTTCACGCGCCCACCGTATGGCACATGCAGGCCGCCACGCGTCGAACATGCGACTGTGTGCCCAGAGTTCTGTGGCGCAGTCTTGCGCAACATTATCTTTTGCAATCTGCCAGGCCTTGCTAAACGAGCCTTCCGACTTGGTGAATCAGACCCATGATGCCGATGCCACCGCGACCATGGTGCTGTTTCCCGACCTCGCACAGAACGACGCAGCCGGTGCGTTGCCTCTAAGGCATCAACATGCTGCGCAACTTGCTCCACTTCACCACCTTGCGCCACGCATTGCGGTGGCGTGCGAAGACGGCCTCGTCACGTTGCAAAGGCTGCCTCCGCGCTGCGTGCGGCTCATCATCGTCGACCCTCCTTTCGGGTTCTTTTCTCAGAGTCACGGCCATGCCCATTGGCAATGGGACAAGCCATGGACAGATGTTTTCTGGCAACAGCTCATGGTTCAAATTCGGCGCGTGCTAGCTGCCAACGGCAGGTTCTTGATATTCGGCGTGCGCGACTTCTCGGACCATGTCTGTCGAATGGTTCGGCCACAGGTCAGCGGAAGCGACCTGACGTTTCAGAGGCTGATTTGGCACCACGGCGAGAAGACCAACTGTCAGAATCCACACATGCTCCTCCAAGACTATGAAGAGATATTGTGCTACTCGCTGAAAGACCAGCGTGAACGCCTTCGAAAACCGAGTGCCGTTAGGAACGCACAGCTGACGACCTTCGTGGTCGCGCGTGACCCTCTTGACAGCAATGGCGTTCGTCCGACCATGAAGCCCTTAGAACTCATGGAAAAACTCATCTTGAACATGACCGAGGCAAACGACCTCGTACTCGATATCACCGCAAACAACCACGTGTCTGGCCGGGCTGCGCACTTGCACGGACGGCGATACCTTGGAATCGAGCGCGACGCGACCCGGTACCGCGCAGGAGTCGCATTCATGCAGGATTACCTCTCATCGCACTGTCCCGTGCAGCATGCTCAAGTAGACCGCACCGATGCTGTTCGCCTCCGGGACGCGCTGAAGACGGGGATCGCGGCCGCGGAAGGATTGCCCAGCCTCACGCTGACGCTCGAGGGGCGCGAATACATGTTTTACGGATGGAACGACTTTGAGCAGGTGCGTTCGGCTGCGCACGATCCGTCCGCGCAGACCAAGAGCACGATTACGATTTACCGCGGCGAGCCGGGCCTGCTCGCGCTGCTCCGTCGCGCACTGCCGGGGTTCGACGCCGTGTGCACGCTGGCCGAACAGGCATGCCCTTTGTTGCAAATCGGATTCGTTCATGGTCTGATTCAAAGCTGCGCACAGGCGTGTCTCGATTGGCACGTCGACCGTGACACCATCGGTTACAAACGTGTGCAAAAGACAGTGGTCACCTGTCTGACGGACACTGATACCAGCCTGGATGTCGAAGATACGGATGGGGCCGTGCATGGATTTCGATACAATGGTGGGGGGAGCACGATCATCTTTGACGCTGGGCTTCGCCACCGGTCGGGGCCGGCGTCGGAAGGCACGCTCAAGGTGGCCTTGATGCTAGTGCCACGCACAGGCACCGCGAAACGCGCCGTGCCGCCGTCGAATGCAAAAAAAAATATGAGGACGAAGTCGGTTACGCGCGAAGAGACAGGCACGCAGCGGAGCGGAAGGCGGTGCAGCTTGCGTAGCTGTGCATCAACGAGCATGGTCGACGCGACGGCCGCAGCGAGGACGGTGAAGGTGCGTTCGGCGAACAGAACGCTGACTGCCCGTCGCCCCGTTCCATCCTGTGGCCGATGCAGTTGCCCGAAGAACCAAGTTTGCGCAGCTTGTGCAGCCTGCGCCACATGTTGCCCAGACTCACACCATCCACACCGCTGCGGGCGTGCATGCGAAACCACGCGCATGAGCCACACGACACCCGGCAGCTCCCCACGATTCCCACGGAGCACGATGCTCCCGCCGCATGCCCCCGCCAAAAAAGCTGTACCGCACATTGCGCCACACCTGATCTTTTTGTTTCCTCGTGCTTCGGGGTGCGCTGCGGCAACGTGTGTGGCGACCACCTGCGCGACCCGGCGCGTGCATGCGCTCGCCTCGCGCGCGTGCACGCCTCGCGCGCGTGCGCGCGCGCGCTCGTCTTTGCATTGAAATGTCCCGTTGCGCACCTGCGCCACATGCCCCCCCCCCCCCCTCACTTTGTTCGCAGGAAGCTTCCCCGCGCCGCGTTCGCATACTCGATCCGGATCTGATGGTTCCGGACTT
>MDSW01137664.1_pt1 | contig 14750 bp, 14 predicted proteins | sample 811171 | NCBI WGS metagenome assembly MDSW01 (sample SAMN05326641, study PRJNA326480) | marine metagenome | isolation source: seawater | place: Atlantic Ocean: North West | collected 2012 | reverse complement strand
ATTTTATTTGTACAGTTGAAGCAATGCCAAAGGACAAAGTAGTTGATTTTATTGCTGTTGACGAAATACAAATGTGCGGTGATAGAGAGAGAGGTCATATTTTTACTGATAGACTTCTTAATTTTAGAGGCGAGGTTTTAACAATGTTTTTAGGATCACAAATTATGAAAAATATTATATCTGAGATAGTGCCTGAAACAAAATTCATAGAACAAAAAAGATTTTCTCAATTAAAGTATAATGGACAAAAAAAAATTTCTAGATTAGATAGAAAAACTGCGCTAATTGCCTTTTCGATTGAAGAAGTTTACGCAATTGCAGAACTGGTAAGAAGACAAAAAGGCGGAGCTGCTGTCGTTATGGGATCGTTAAGTCCAAAAACGAGAAATTCGCAAGTTGATGTTTATCAGTCTGGTGATGTTGACTATTTGGTAGCTACAGATGCAATAGGTATGGGATTAAATATGGATATTGAACAAATAAGTTTTTCTAATTTAATGAAATTTGATGGAAAAAAAACAAGAAGACTTAGAACAACTGAAATTTCGCAAATTGCTGGGAGGGCTGGAAGATACAAAACTAACGGTATGTTTGGTGTCACTGGTGCATGTGAAAATATTATGCCGGACGAAATTGAAAAGATAGAAAATCATAAATTGGATGATATAAAGTTTTTATTTTGGAGAAACTCAGATTTCAACTTCAAAAGTCCAGAGTTATTAATTAAATCATTAGAAAAAAAACCACAAAGTAAAAAATTTAATAAAATTTCCGAATCTCTTGATGAAAATGTACTAAAATACCTTGTGCGTGATAAGAAAATAAAGTTTTCGAATGAAAAGCTTTCGCTTCTCTGGGAATGTTGTCAAATACCTGATTTTCAAAAAAAAGCGTTTACGCATATTGACGTAGTGACAAAAGTTTTTAATTTTCTTAACTCTAAAAAAAGTAAAATACCAAATGATTATATGAAAAATCAGTTGAAGGGTTTATATGATTATAAAGGAAGTATTGATATGATATCGAATAAAATCTCTAATGTTAGAACCTGGTCCTATGTATCCAATAAAAAAAATTGGGTTGAAAATTCAGATTACTGGATACAAATGAGTAAAAATATTGAAGATAGTTTATCTGATAAATTACACAATGAATTAACAAAAAGTTTTATTGATAAACGAATTAGTGTTTTGTCTCGAGGTCTAAAGCAAGATATAAATTTAAAAACCAATATAACTGAAAAAAATGAAGTCATAATAAATGATCAACTAATCGGAAAATTAAAGGGACTTAAGCTTAATTTAGAATTCACTTCAGGCACATTAGAAACTGATATTAAATCATTAAAAAAAGCTGCGAGACAAGGAATTGCTGAAGAGCTGGTAAATAGAGTAAGAAATATTATCAGTAAAAAGGAGGTTGAAATTAAAGATGATTACAAGATTTATTGGAAAAATAATCCTGTAGCCAAAATTAAAAAAGGAAAAAATTACCTATTTCCAGAAATTGAAGTTATCTCTGACGATGCAATTGATTTATCGACTAAAGAAGAACTTTTAGATTTTTTAAATATTTGGCTTAAGAATTTTATAGCTGAAGAACTAAATGATTTGATAAATTTGACAAAACTTAAAAACAAAAATAATTACTTAAGGGCATTAGCATTTAGACTTTACGAAAATAATGGAATTTTAAAAAGAATTGAAGTGGAAGATATTGTAAAAAAAATCACTAAGGAAGAAAGAAAACAGTTTAGAAATTTAGGAATAAAAATTGGTAGATATCATATATTTCTTCCAAAAATGTTAAAACCTAAAGCAGTGCAATTAAGAATTTTATTATGGAAATTTTATAATGATATTTCAGAAAGAAATGAAATACCAAAATCCGGTCTAAATTTTTTAGTTGATAATGATAAAAAATTTAATAATAAATTTTTGCTTTTATGTGGTTTTGAAAAATTTAAAGACTTCTATGTTAGAGTAGATATTTTAGAGAAACTTTTTTTAAAAATTATTGAAAAAACAAAAAGTGGTAAATTTCAAACAGACTCTGAGATGATGAATTTATTAGGTTGTTCAAAGGAAAATTTTTTTGTTCTTATGGCTTTAATGAATTACAAAAAAGAAAAAGAAGATATGTTTTTTTATAAAGGAGCAAAAAAATATAATAATAAATCTAAATATGTTTATAAAAAAGATTCTCCATTTCAAAAACTAATGTCTTTAAATTTAAAATGATTTTTGATTTAATAAATAAAAAAAACAATGATACAAGCTATAAAAACGATGATCTAGTAAAAATGCTATCTTTATTAATCCATGCGGCAAAAATTGACGAAAAATATTCTGAAGATGAAAAAAAAATAATATTAAATTTTATTAAAAAATCTTCAAAAGAAATGACAGATACAGAAATGTTAAATCTTCTTAAAAAAGCTGAAGAGTATGAAAATAATTCTAATCAAATTTTAGAATATACTCGAGAAGTAAAAAAGATGGATATGAACAAAAAAAAATTAGTTTTAGAATTTTTGTGGGAAATAATTTTGTTAGATAATAAATCAGATATTTATGAAAACAATTTAATGAGAAGACTTTGCGGGTTATTATATGTACCAGATAAATTAAGTGGAGAGATAAAATCTAATATTATAAAAAGAAAAAATTTATGACATACTTAGTTAAAGATGAATGTATAAAATGCAAGCTAATGGACTGTGTTGAAGTTTGCCCCGTTGACTGTTTCTATGAAGGGGAAAATATGTTAGTAATCGATCCTGATGAATGTATAGATTGTGGTGTTTGCGAACCTGAGTGTCCTGTAGATGCGATAGTATCAGATGCAGCATATGATCAGGAGGACAAAAATAAATGGTTAAAAATAAATAATAAATATTCAAAACTATGGCCCAACATAACCAAAAAAAAAGAGCCGCCAAAAGATGCGGAGAAATACAAAAGTGAAAAAAATAAATACGATAAGTACTTTTCAGAAAAACCAGGGGGATAAAAATGGGCAGGAAAAAAATTAAAAAACCGAAAAAAATTAAGGATTTGAAAATTAAATTAAAAAAAAAATAAAACAGACAAAAAAGTTAAGGCTGTTCAAAAAACAAGTAATTTAGAAGAAAAGATTGAAATAAAGAAAATTAAAAAGCAACCAACTGAAAAAAAAATCTACAATACTAATGATTATGTCGTCTATCCTAAACATGGAGTTGGAAAAATAATGTCGGTTGAAAAAGCAGTTATAGGAGACATAGATATTAATTTTTATAAAGTACTTATCGAAAAAGATAAATTGACTTTAACCATACCTATTAATCAACAATCTAGCTTGAGACGTGTTAGCTCGGCACATCAAGTAAATAAGTGTGTATCTATTTTAAAAAGTAAACCAAAAGTAAAAAGAACAATGTGGAGTAGAAGAGCCCAAGAGTATGAACAAAAAATAAACTCAGGAAAAATCTATGAGCTTGCTGAAGTTGTTAGAGATCTTAATAAAAACACAAATACCATAGCAGATCAATCTTACAGTGAGAGGCAGCTATTTGAAAAAGCATATGACAGATTAGAAAGTGAATTTAAGGTAGTACTCAAAATTAATGATGAAGATGTTAAAAAGAAGATGAATAAAGCGCTTGGTAGAGAGGAAAAGTCTTTGGAAACTTAGAAAAAAAACGCCCTTCACGTGAGATCTGTGAAGGGCGTTTTTAGAGAAAAATACTTATCTTCTTCTTCTTCTTCTTTTTTTAGCCTTCTTCTTTTTTCCTTTTTTCTTTTTACGTCTTTTAGCCATCTTTATCTCCCTTTTTTTAAACAAATCGAAGTGATTCGTTAAGTAGTTTGATCTTTAAGTTTTTTTGGATAGATGTCAAACATAAATTAACATCGTATTTTTTAAAAAAATAAAATTAAAATAATTTTTTAACTTATTATTATCTAATTAAAGAAAAACAAGTAAAATCAAGGTTTTTTTAATTATTTTTTTCTGTTTCAATTAAATTTTATTTATAAAGATTTTCTAAATCTTGTTTATATTTTTCTACAATTTTTTTTCTTTTTAATTTTAAAGTCGGCGTCATCAATCCATTTTCAATTGTAAATTCTTCTTCTATTAGTTTAAATTTTTTTATTTTTTCTATGATTGATAAATCTTTATTTAAATTTTCAATAATACTTCTTATGGTTGAATCATTTTTATTTTCTTTTTCTACCACTAATATAGCTACAAGATAATTTTTTTTATCTCCATAAACTAAACATTGTTTTATTTTTTCATTATTACAAACGTGATTTTCAATTTTACTTGGAGAAATATTGTCTCCTCCGTGATTTACGATTATATCTTTTTTTCTATCAGTAATTTTTAAATAACCATTCGCATCTATTTCTCCAATATCTCCTGTATGTAACCAACCTTCTTTTAAAATTTCATTTGTTTCGTCTTTTTTATTCCAGTAGCCAATCATAACATTTTCTCCTTTAACTAAAATTTCCCCATCATCTGCAATCTTTACTTGATTAGTTTTAAAAGGAGGACCAACAGTTTCAACTTTAATATTGCCGGGTAAGTTACAGCTTACTACAGGTGATGTTTCTGTTAACCCATAGCCCTGTAAAGTTGGTAATCCTACCGCATTTAAAAATTCTCCAACATTTTTATCTAATGCGCCACCACCGGATACAAATGCTTGCAAATTACCACCAAATTGTTTTTGGATTTTTTTTCTTACTAGATAGTGGCAAAAGAAATTTATTATTTTTTCATAGAATCTTAAATCTTGTTTTTTTAGTATTTTTTTACCTAGTTCTATTGTTTTATTTATTAATACTTTTTTTATACCCTTTTGTTTATTTAAATTAGCATTAATTTTATTAAATAAATTCTGATAAAATCTCGGTACTGCAGTCATAATTGTCGGTTTTGCAACAGACATGTTAGATATTAGTTTGTCTAGATTCTCTGCATAAAAAACTTTGGCTCCAAGTAAAATTTGGATAAATTGTACAGCATGTTCATATGAATGTGAAAGAGGTAACCAAGTTAAAAATATTGGCTCCTTTTTTTTAACTAATGGATTAAGTAACTCCTCAGCACCTTCACAATTTGCTAAAATACCTCCGTGACTCAGAATTACTCCTTTTGGGTTGCCGGACGTGCCAGACGTATAAATTATACAAGCTGGCATATTTCTTTTTAAATTTTTATTTATATTTTTTTCAAAATTTTTCTCATTTAATATATCGCTTATTAATAAGCTTTCTGACTCAATTTTTTCAAAAGATATAATCTTTTGAGTTTCGTTATTAATATATTTTTTTATTTTTTTGAATTGAGTTTCATTTGAAACAATGATCAATGACGGTTTGCAATCATTTAAAATATATTCATAGTCATTTGATGAATAAGTTGTAAATATTGGAACCGATATCCCTCCAGCATTCATAATAGCAATATCAGAAATCAACCAATAAGGTCTGTTTTCTGATAAAATTAAACATCTATCTCCTTCGTCTATTAAAGATTTAATTTTAAACGAAAGTTTATAAATACTTGCCGTAATACTCTCCCAATTATAAGTTGGTTTATTCGGTTTTAGCCATTTTAAAAATGGTTTCTTACCGTCCACTTCTTTGGATTTTTTAAAATATAACTCAACTAGACTATTTATTTCTGATAATTTCATTTTTTGGTGGGCGAAGAGAGACTCGAACTCTCAAGATATTGCTACCATTGGATTTTGAGTCCAACGTGTCTACCAGTTCCACCATTCGCCCTAGTCCTCATTATTAATTAATGTTTGTACAAACATTATGTTTGAATTAATTTAAGACGCAACAAAAAAAATGATAAAAAAAATATATGATAAATGTGTGGACTGGGCGGGACATAGATACGCAAAACCACTTTTAGCTTTTGAATCTTTTATAGAAAGCTCATTTTTTCCAATACCACCAGATGTAATGATAATCCCAATGGTTGTTGCGAACAGAAAACAATTTATCCGCATTGCATTAATTGCAACTATTTTTTCTGTTTTAGGAGCACTTTTTGGTTATTTGATTGGTTACGTTTTTTTTAATGAGATAGGAGCTAAAATATTTGAATTGTATGGTTATGAGGATCCTAATTTTCTAAAAGATAAATTTTCTACAAAAGGTGGTTTTTTATCTTGGTTGGGAATACTTGTTACGGCTGGTTTTACTCCATTACCATTTAAACTTTTAACAATATCAAGTGGCTTTATTCATTTTAATTTAGTTTTTTTTGTTATAATTTGTGTTCTTACAAGAGGTTCGAGATTTTTTCTAGTAGCTTTTTTAACTTATAAGTTTGGTCAAAAATTTGGTCCTTTTTTGGAAAAAGAAGGTGCTAAGTGGTCAATATTTTTAACAACTTTTATTTTAATTATTGTTATTGGAATTTATTTCTTTTTAAAATAAAAAAATGAGCAAAAATATAAATATTATTTTGTTATCGATTTTATCACTTTTATTGCTTTCAATTTTCTCCGCATACATTATTGAATATGGTCTTGGACATAAACCTTGCAAACTTTGTATATATCAGCGTTATCCATATTTTGTTTCAATTTTTCTATTACTAAATATTATAGTTTTTAAAAAATATGTAAAACTTTCATTATTAATACTTGCATTAGTTTCTCTTTTTGGATCAATAATTAGTTTTTATCATTTTGGTATTGAGCAAGGTTTCTTTAATGAATCTTTAATTTGTGAAACTAAAAATTTAGGACTTGATTTATCAAAACAGGACATTTTAAAACAACTAAATGAAAGCGCCATCAGTTGTAAAACTGTTACTTTTCGAGTTTTTGGTTTATCTCTTGCTTCAATAAATACTATTTTTTCATTTGCATTATTCGGTATATTCTTAAAATTATTAAAAAATTATGAAGTTAACAAATAAAAAAACTTTGGAAGAAATTATAAGAGTAGATCATGCTGGGGAAAGAGGTGCGATTAAAATATACGAAGGACAATTACTTGCTTTAAACACTTTTAAAAAAGACGAAAAATTGAAAAAATTAATTGAGGAAATGAAAGAACATGAAAAAGAACATTTCGAATATTTTGATAAAGAGATTCAAAAAAGAAATATAAAACCAACAATCTTTCTACCTTTGTGGGATCTGCTAGGAGTTACACTCGGTTTTGGAACAACTATGCTTGGGCAAAAAGCTGCTATGCTTTGTACGGCTTCAGTTGAAGAGGTCATATGCGACCACTATAAAGACCAATTAGACAAGCTTGGTGAGGACGAAAAAGATTTAAAAAAATCTATAAAAAAATTTAGAGAAGATGAAGATGATCATAAAAATATTGCTTATGATAAAGGAGCGACTAAAGGTGGTCTATATTTTTTATTAGATAAAATAATACAGAATACTTCAAAGGTAGCTATAAAAGTTTCAGAAAAAATCTAATTAAGGCTCAAGTTCAATATCCCAATATAGGTAATCCATCCAACTTTCATGCAAAAAGTTTGGCGGGAAATTTTTTCCATTTTTATGAAGATCGTCTACAGTCGGAATAAATGGTTTTTTTAATAACTTGAGATCACATTTGTTGTAAAGCTTTCCGCCTTTTTTTACATTACAGGTAGAACAAGCGGTTACTACGTTTTCCCAATCAGTTTTTCCCCCTTTTGATTTTGGAAGCAAATGATCAAAAGTCAAATCATTTTTATCTCCACAATACTGACAAGTAAATTTATCTCTTAGAAAAACATTAAATCTCGTAAAGTTTGGATGTTCAGACGGTTTTATAAAACTTTTTAAAGCTATAACACTTGGTAAATTCATTTCAAAAGAGGGGCTTCTAACTTTTCTCTGGTAACTTGATACAATACTTACTCTGTTTAAGAAAACAGATTTTACGGCGTCCTGCCAACACCATAAAGACAAAGGATAATAACTCAAAGGTCTAAAATCTGCGTTTAAAACTAATGCAGGACATTTTTCCAGAGGAACTTTTGTGCTTGACGAAATAATCATAGTTAAATGCTAACTTATTGAAAAATATTTATCAAGTTATAATTTTGTTACACATTAATAGTTATTAACTAAATTTTTTTTTAAAAATTCTAAACCTAAACTTAATCCTTCGGTTGGTATGCGATGTTCACATTTTTCAAATATTTTTGTATGAATTTTATATTTATTTTTAAAAAAAAACTCTTTTGATGACAAAAAATCTCCAATAGGTACCACTTGATCCTTATCTCCATGCATCAAGTAAATTTCAGGTCTTGAAACTATATTTTTACTTAGATGTGCTTGGTTAATAATTTTTCCAGAGTACCCGATTAAACAATTAATCTTTTTTTTTCTTTTAAGTGCAGTTTGTAATGATATCATACAACCCTGGCTAAACCCCACTAAAGCTACTTGATTAAAAGAAATTTTATATTTTTGTACAACATCGTCAATAAATTTATTTAGCTTGTTTTCTGCTATTAAAGATTTTGAAAAAATTTCATCTTCAGTTTGATCCATCAAATCGAACCATTGAAATCCGTCTGGATTTACTTTGCATATTTCTGGGGCATCAGGGCATAAAAACAAAGTATTTGGTAAAAAATTTTTCCAATAATTTGCTACTAATGAAATATCATTACCATCTCCACCATAACCATGACAAAGAATTATAATATGCCGAGGTGATTTCTGAAAATTAACAACTGTTGTATTTAATGAATAATCCATATTTTAAAAATTAAGTAAATTTTTTGATCCAAAATAAAAATTTTTCGTCTGTAAAATCAATATCTCCAATAATTCTTGCAAACTCTTTTCCATCTTTATTTAGTAAAATTGTTGTTGGAACTCCTCTTAATTTAAATTGTTTTGTTAATTTAAAATCAGGGTCAAAATAAATTTTTAGATTTTTAATTTTTAAATCTTCAAAAAATTTTTTAGTTTTTGCCATATTAGGTTTTTCCAGATTTACTGGATAAATTGAAATTTCAAGATTTTTAGCATCTAGATTATCTAGGGAAGGCATCTCTTTCCTACAAGGATCGCACCAGGTCGCCCAAAAATTAAGAATCTTGATCTTCCCATCATTTTTATTAACCTCAATATCTTTTAAGTAAAAATCCTTTAATTTTACTTGAGAAACTTGTAATGGATTTTTGTGCAGAACTATATTATTGAATGGTAAAGGTTCGGCTGCAATTAAAAAATTGAATTTGAAAAAAATAAATAATATTGAGAACCGTAAAATATTCATATAATTAAAGTAGGTTTAACATACAAAATGACAAATAAAAATAAAACTGTTTGGTCAAATAGATTTGCTAAAGCTAATTCTAAAAATTTTCAAAGAATTGGATCGTCAATTAATATAGACAAAAGACTTTATAATGAGGATATTAAAGCATCTATAGTTCATGTTCAGATGCTTATTAAGCAAAAAATTATTCCAAAAAATAATGGAAAAAAAATTATAACCGGACTAAATAAAATTAAATCAGAAATTGAAAAGAATAAATTTAAATTTAAAGAAAAATTTGAGGATATCCATCAAAATATTGAGAAAAGATTATTTCAGATGATTGGTGACTCTGCTGGATATTTACATACTGCGAGATCTAGAAATGATCAAGTTGTTACTGATTTTAAAATGTGGGTTAAAAAATCATCTTTAGATATTAAAAAAATTTTAGACTTATTAATTAAATCTATTTTAAAAAAAGCTGAGAAAAATATTAATACAGTGATGCCGGGTTTTACCCATTTAAAAAATGCACAACCAATCTCTTTTGCGCACTACCTTATGGCTTATGTTGAGATGCTCAATAGAGATAAAAAAAGATTTATAAATAATATTGATTTGATTGACGAATGTCCTTTGGGATCTGCTGCCCTAGCTGGAACTACATTTAATATTGACAGAAAATTTACTGCCAAAAAACTTGGTTTTAAAAAACCAACAAATAATTCGATTGACTCTGTATCAGACAGAGATTTTGCTGTTGATTTTCTAGCTGCAGCTGCAACTTGTGCTATGCATCTTTCAAGATTGGCAGAAGACTTTATTATTTTTAACTCGGAAGCTTTTAATTTTGTTGAATTTAATGACAAAGTATTAACTGGATCATCTATAATGCCACAAAAAAAAAAATCCGGACCCTGCTGAAATAATTAGAGGTAAGACCGCAATAAATTATGGGAGACTAAATTCAATGTTGACTATAATGAAAGGACTTCCCATATCTTACTATAAAGATTTACAAGATGATAAGGAATTAGTTTTTGACAGTTATGATACATTAAAAGATAGCTTATTAATGTCTATAGAATTAATTGAAAACCTAAATTCAAAAAAAAATAATATGAAAGAAATGGCAAAAAAAGGATATACCACTGCTACAGATTTTGCTGATTACCTAGTAATGAAAAAAAAATTTCCCTTTAGAGAAGGCTATATAATATCTTCAAAATTAGTTAATTACGCTGAAAAAAAAGGAGTTAGATTAGATCAGCTTTCTATTAAAGAAATAAACAAGTTTGTAAAAAAATCTAAAATAAATATACCTAAAATATTTGATGTATCGAATTCTATGAATTCTAAAACATCTTTTGGGGGTACAGCACCCAAAAATGTTAAAAGAATGATTGCAAAATATAAAAACCAGATAAAATGAAAAAAATTTTATTCTTTTCATTAATTATAATTGTTTTTTTTGGTTGTGGAAGAAAATCTAATCCTGAGTACCAATCAAAAAAATTTGACGAAAACATTATTATTAATAGGTAAACTATGACCCTTAACTATAAAAATAGTAACTTATTTATAGACAATTTATCTATAAAAAATATAACAAAGAAAAATATTACTCCATTTTATATTTATTCTTTTAAAAAAATAAAAAATAATTATCAAAATTTTTCTAATTATTTTAAAAAAGTTAGCCCATTAATTTGTTTTTCTGTAAAATCTAATTCAAATGTTTCAATTATATCAGAATTAGGCAGAATGGGTTCAGGCGCAGATGTAGTATCTGAGGGAGAACTTTTAAAAGCGCTAAAAGCAAAAATTAAACCAAATAAAATCGTTTTTTCAGGAGTAGGAAAAACAGAGAACGAACTCAAAGTTGCCATTAAAAAAAGAGTTTTATTGATCAATATTGAGTCAGAAAGTGAGGCAAAACTGATTGATAAAATATCAAAAAAAATGAGACGAATAACATCTATTGGGATCAGAATTAACCCTGGGGTTGATGCTAATACACTATCCAAAATATCAACTGGTAAATTAGATAGTAAATTTGGATTACCAAAATCAAACTTTTTAAATTTATGTAGAAATTTTAAAAAATTTAGAAATTTAAAAATAAAAGCTCTCAGTGTTCATATCGGAAGTCAAATTACTTCTATTAACCCGTATAGGAAAACTTTAAATGTTCTATACAAAATAATTAAATTGAGTAGAATAAATTTTGAATATATTGATCTTGGGGGTGGATTTGGTATTCCATATCAAAATAAGCAAAAAAAAATTGATATTGGACGTTACTCAAAGCTTGTTAATAAATTCAAAAAAAAACTTAATTGCAAAATAATTTTTGAGCCAGGAAGGTTCATTGTTGGCAATACGGGAACTTTAATTTCAAGAATTGTATTTATTAAAAAGAATAGAAATAAGAATTTTGTTATTTTAGACGCTGGAATGAATGATTTTATGAGACCAGCTTTATACAATGCTAAGCATAATATTATTCCTGTTTTGAAATTAAAAAAACAAATGAATGGAAATGTAGAATTTGTTGGACCAATTTGCGAGAGCACAGATACTTTTGTTAAATATAGAAATTATTCATTATTAAATGAAAATAACTATGTGGCTATTACAAATGTTGGTGCCTATGGTTCTTCTCTATCATCAAATTATAATACACGACCTTTGGCATCAGAAATTTTAATTAAAAAAGGTAAAGTTAAAATAATTAGAAGAAGACAAAAAATTTCTGAGATCATTTAATTAATGATATTTTTAAGATCATTTTTTTTTAATTTCTTTTTATATGCTGGAATAGCAACAGCATGTATTTTTTCTATACCTCTTTTACTTATCAAAGATAAGTATATGATATTTGCCGGAAAAGTTCTTTCGGATTACATTGTCTATTTATTAAAAATTTTTCTAAATACAAAGGTAGAATTTAGAGGTCTTGAAAATTTAAAAAAATATGAGAAATATTTTGTAGCATCAGCCCATCAATCTATGTTCGAAACATTTGCTTTACAGACAGTCCTACCAGGACCCATTTTTATATTGAAGAAAGAGTTGATGAAAATCCCAATTTTTGGTTGGTGTTTAAAAAAAATTGGAGCAATTGATATTGTACGAGAAATTGCAACAAAAGAAAATTTGAATTTTTTTGAAAAAATTTTAGACAAAACTAAGAAAACTAACAGACCCTTGTTAATTTTTCCACAAGGTACTAGAGTTCCTTATAAAGATCGTCCTCCATTTAAAAAAGGAGTTGGAAAAATATATCAAGCAATAAATTTACCTTGCGTGCCAGTAGCATTAAATTCCGGTAAAGTTTGGCCAAAAAATAGTTTTAATAAATATCCTGGTAACATCACAATTTCTTTTTTAAATCCTATAGGACCAGGTCTAAGGAAAGAACAGTTTTTAGAAAAACTCCAATCTGAAATTTATAAAGAAGTTGATTTAATAGATTAGTTATTTTCTACCAAAGTCTGGCTTATCGGTATCTTGACCTGCTTTAATTATTGATTTTCTAAATTCTTTAGATTTCTCAAAAATTTCCAATAACTTTTCACTATTTTTCTCCTTAATAGCTTTTTTAAATTCATCTAAACTTTCACTAAATTTATCAATTGCCTCAATAATCAAACTGCTATTATTTACAAATATATCTTTCCACATTGTTGGGTCTGATGCTGCTATTCTTGTAAAATCTCTTAATCCACCAGCACTATATCTAATGATATCATTTTTGGTTTTTTCATCAGCACTCATTGTGGTTTTGACAATATTATAAGCTATTACATGCGGCAAGTGACTTGTAAGAGAGATAATCTTGTCGTGATCCTCTACTGACATAATTTTAACTTTGCTACCCATCGCCTCCCAAAAACTATATGCTTTTTTTATTTGTGACTCTTCTATACTTTTATCTGGGCAAAGTATCGTCCACCTACCATTGAATAAATCAAATTGGCCCGCTTTAGGTCCACTATTTTCAGTTCCTGCAACAGGATGACCCGGTATCCAAGTGGAGTTTTTTATTTTCATCTTACTGACAATATTATTTACATCTATTTTTACTGAACATGTATCGGTAAGTATTGATCCAAACTTTAAATTATCTTTTATGGAGTTAATTACATTTTCAAAACTACTTAAAGGTGTTGCAATTAAAATTAGATCGGAATTCTTTACTGCTTCGTTTAGGTTAGAGGCTACCTGATCAGAAAGATTTTCTTTTTTTATTATTTCATTTACAGATTTATTGTTGTCATAACTTAGTACTTTTTTAGCTAATTTATTCTTTTTTAAACGCCTCAAAACTGAAGAGCCGATTAAACCACAGCCTATTATTGATATCTGATCAAACATTAAAAATTTTCCTTAAAACATAAATAAACTTTTTATTTTCTTTACTATTGCCTATTGTTACTCTTAATGAATTTTTTATATTATATACATCCATTTGTCTTACAAGTATTCCTGAATTTGCTAATTTATTAAAAACTTGAGAAGCTTTCTGATTAACAAAATCAAAATTTAATAGAAAAAAATTTACGTGTGTTTTATTTGTTGCAATACCAATCTCATCTATAACTTCAAATATTTTTTGTGCCCAGAAATTATTATGTTTTATAGCTTTATTTAACCACTTTGTATCCTGTACTGCCTGAGTTGCTGCAAATAAAGCCGGTCTGCTAACATTAAATGGTGGTTTAATTTCATATAATTTTTTTATTATTTCTTTTGGTCCATAGCCCCAACCTATTCTAAGTCCTGCGAGACCATAAATTTTTGAAAATGTTCTAGTTATTAAAACATTTTGTGCTTTAGAAAATAACTTTAAACCTGATGAATAATTCGGATCATTTATATATTCATAATATGCATCATCAATTATCAAGAGTATATCAGATCTTAATTTTTTTCTAAGTTCCAATACCTCGAATTTATTTAAATATGTTCCCGTTGGATTATTTGGGTTTGCTAAAAAAACAATTTTAGTTTTTTTATTAACACAATCTAAAATTGACCGAACAGACGGTTTAAAATTTTTCTCCTTAGCATATCTAACTTTGGCACCAAACATTCTGCTATAGATTCTGTAAATTATAAAACTATATTCTGGGACGATAACTTCATCTCCTTTGGATAGAAAAAGTTTACAAACTAATTCAAATATTTGATCAGAGCCTGATCCAAGAATAATTCTGTCTTTATTTAAATTAAATTGTTTTGCAAGAACCTTTCTAAAAAAAGTTCCATCAGAGTCAGGATATCTTACAAAACCTTTTCCTATGGAGTTATACGATTTTACTGCTTTAGGACTAGGTCCCAATGCAGATTCATTTGCAGATAATTTTATTGGACTTCTTCTACTTTTAAAAAGACTTAATCCAGCAATATATTTTTCTGCTATAATTTTTCTAGGTTTTGGTAATTTCATAATATTTAAATGTCTTATATTAAAAGAGTCTCTATTTGTATAATGGAAAT